>Ga0194131_10004025_pt1 | contig 22541 bp, 26 predicted proteins | sample TA2KigO120mmetaG_FD_148631 | JGI IMG/M metagenome (GOLD analysis project Ga0194131, IMG submission 148631) | Freshwater microbial communities from Lake Tanganyika, Tanzania - TA2015053 Kigoma Offshore 120m | ecosystem: Environmental > Aquatic > Freshwater > Lake | place: Tanzania: Lake... | reverse complement strand
ATCGACTACACTACCAAACAGCTTAGCAGTGCTTTAGAGGATAGCAAATCCTTGCCAAAGTTTAAGGACCCCATTCCTGTCATTCTTGCAGGCGGTACTTCAAAGCCGAAGGGATTTATTGATCATTTTAGAGTCAAGCTTGAGCAAAATGCATTTCCGCTCACTGTAAAAGAAGTTCGACATGCTTCTGATCCACTTCATGCAGTAGCTCGTGGCTGTTTAATTGCTTCTCAAATTCTCTGATAATTTACCCTTTGTAAAGGTAAGCGCTCGCGCGCAATTATAGCATTATGAGGCCCATTCTACTAGTCGATGGCATGAATTTATTTGTTCGATCTTGGGCAGCTTTTCCTCAGATGTCGTCACATGGACATCAAGTAGGAGGATGCGTAGGATTTCTTAAGACTCTGCAGCGCTTAGTTAGAGAATTGTCGCCCTCTTCCGTGTATATCGCTTGGGAAGGAGGAGGTTCTCAAAGGAGGCGCAAATTATTTCCTGAATATAAGATGAATAAACGCCCTGAGAAATTAAATAGATTTTACGGAGACGATATTCCTGACACAGATAAGAACAAAAAAGATCAGCTCATGTCGCTGCTTAGAATGTTGAAACAGATACCTGTCTGTCAAGTATATGTCGACAGCTGCGAAGGTGACGACATCATCGCTTTTTTATGCAAAGGACCGTTTAGATCCGCTGCCAAGATTATAGTGTCTTCCGACAAAGACATGCTTCAACTTCTAGACGAAAAGACTCAGATCTATTCAACCCACAAGAAGAAGATCGTCACTAGCGAAGATGTTCTTAAAGAGTATAGAATTCATGTTAATAATTTTGCAATAGCAAAAGCACTGTGCGGAGATTCTTCTGATAACATACCGGGTATAAAAGGCTTAGGCTACAAAACAGTTTCTTCTAAATTTCCATTCTTAGGTAAAGAAGACACTGTTATCTTACAGGATGTGCTTAATTATGCAGCGAGCCATGCCTCGGAAAGTGTTATTTACGAGAGAGTGCACAACGAATCGAGCGCTGTGCAAAGAAATTGGAACCTTGTTTATTTAGACGGAAGTATGCTCTCTGGAGATCAAACATCAAGGCTTCAAAATGCGCTGGATACATTTGTGCCTCGAGCGAATAGGATTGAGCTTATCAGGTCGCTGATAAAAGAAGGAATCAATGACTTTGATGTCGATAGATTCTTTTACGATTTTTCTTGCATCGAAGGATTAAAGAACGCTACAAGGACACATCATGACTGATAGTGAACAAATGCCGAAGACTGGAGTTGTCTCTTTTGGACAGTTTGGCAAGACTTTTCAAGAAAAGCTTGTGCAAGCTCTGCTCACTGACACAAAGTGGGCAGAACAGATGATGGAAGTAATTAATAACGGCTATTTTGAGGTCAATTATCTCAAGTTTCTCGCAGACCGTTATTTTTCTTACGCAAAGAAGTATAAAGTTTTCCCTACCTTGCAGCTCTTAATCACGATCATAAGAGACGATCTTAAGACAGGCACTGACATCATTCTTCGAGATCAGATTATTGATTATTTGCAGAGGATGAAAGCAAATCCAGATCCAGGAGACTTACAGTTTGTGAAAGATAAGTCGCTTGATTTCTGTCGAAAGCAAGCCCTTAAGAAAGCCCTCGAAGACGCAGTTGATCAAATTGCCGCAGAACGTTACGAATCTATCGTAGAATCCATTAAGAAAGCAGTTCTAGTTGGAACCGCCCCCCAGCTGGGGCACGACTTTTTTACTGATTATGAAGCTAGATTCACGCGTCTTCAAAGAAACTGCGTCTCAACGGGTATTGATGAAATTGATAGAAAAGACATTTTAAACGGCGGCTTAGGATCTGGCGAGATTGGCGTCATAGTAGCTGCAACAGGCGTAGGTAAATCTCACTTTCTCACTATGCTTGGCGCTAACGCTTTAAAAGAAGGCAAAAACGTTCTACACTATACCTTTGAGCTTTCTGAAACTGCTGTCGGTGTCAGATATGATTCAAACCTCTGCGACATAGATTCCAATCAAGTCATCGATCGCAAGAATGAGGTCATGGAAAAATATAAAGATATGAAGCTAGGTCGACTCATCATCAAAGAATTTCCAACCAATACTGCGTCTATCTACACAGTTCGCTCTCACATTGAGCGGCTTGACGTTAAAGGTTTTCGTCCCGATGTAATTGTCATTGATTATGCAGACATCATGAGGTCTACGAGGCAGTTCGATTCTTTGAGGCATGAATTAAAGCTTGTTTATGAAGAGCTTAGAAGTTTTGCATCAGAAAAAGGGATTCCAATTTGGACTGCATCACAATCCAATAAAGAAGGGTCAAGTAGTGAAATAGTCGATTTAAGTAATATGTCGGAAGCTTATGGTAAGGCAATGGTCGCAGATGTTGTGCTTTCTATCTCTCGTAAGTCCCACGAGAAGGCAACGGGTTGGGGCCGTCTATTCATCGCAAAAAATCGTGCAGGAAGAGACGGACTGTTATATCCAATCAAGATTGACACTGCGAGAAGCAAGTTTGAAGTCGTTGGTCAAGCTGGCACACTTGAAGACTCCAAAGCAGACGATGATGTTGCGCAGAAGAAGGCACTTAAAGCAAAGTGGGAAGAATTAAAAAAAGAACTTCCAGCAAAGAAAACTAACTTTGAAGCTAGCAGTTCTTTAGCAAATGTTGTATAGTTAGAATCCACGCAAAAGAGAAAATATGACGTACACACGTGATGAAGCAATTAATGCGTCTTTAAAGTATTTTGGCGGAGATGAGTTGGCAGCAAGCGTATTTGTTGATAAATACGCGCTGAGAGATGCGACAGGTAAACTTCATGAGTTGACACCCACAGACATGCATCTTAGACTGGCTCGTGAGTTTGCTCGAATCGAGGCCAAGTATCCGAATCCGATGTCTGAGAAGGAGATCTTCTGCCTCCTCGCTGATGTAGAACACATCGACATCTCACAGAGAGCTGTGATGTCCCTTAAGGAGCTAGCAAAGGAATCTCGTGGCTTCGGCGCAGTCGTTCCGCAAGGTTCTCCAATGTCAGCGATCGGTAATCACTTTCAATACCAGTCTCTGTCTAACTGCTTCGTCATTCAGTCACCGTACGATTCCTACGCAGGAATCCTAAAGGCAGATCAGGAGCAGGCACAGATCATGAAGCGCCGCGGAGGTGTAGGATTCGATGTTTCTACTATCCGGCCAAAGGGCCTCGTCACAGCCAACGCGGCTCGCACCACTGACGGTATCGGCGTCTTCATGGAACGATTCAGCAACACATGTCGAGAGGTGGCCCAGGGTGGACGCCGGGGTGCTTTGATGTTAACCATTGATGTTCACCATCCTGAGATTCGTACTTTTGTTAATATCAAGCGCGACCTGAAGAAGGTGACCGGTGCTAACATCTCGATCCGACTATCGGATGAGTTCATGCAGTCTGTTAAAGACGGTGGTAAAACTCACCTTCGCTTCCCTGTTGAGAAGGGTGCACAGCATACAGTCGAGGAGTGGATCGACGCTCGACAACTCTGGCACGAGATCATCGAAGCAGCATGGGCTTCTGCTGAGCCTGGTCTTCTATTCTGGGACACTGTCAAGCGCAATACTCCGACTGAAGCGTATGCAAGCGTTGGATATGGTTCAACTTCTACAAACCCGTGTATTGTTGGAGATACGCTCATTGCAGTTGCAGACGGAAGGAACGCAGTTAGTATCCGTCAACTTGCTGAAGAAGGTAAAGATGTCCCAGTGTATTCGACTAACCCGGTAACTGGTCAAGTCGAAATCAAATGGGGCAGAAATCCCAGATTAACAAAGAATCAAGTCGAGATCTGGAAGTTGACGCTCGACGATGGAAGCTTTCTTGTTGCAACGCCCGATCACAAGATCATGAAGCGTGACTGTACTTATGTAGAACTTCAGGACCTAAAGTCTGGTGACTCAATCTTTCCGTTTAACTCATTTAATTCAAATGGATACAGACAGGTATCCAACACAGGCGTCTCGATGACGGGAGGCGCTAGAAGAAATAGGCGACAATATCGTCTCATCCACGAGTTCCACTTTGGTCCCGTCGATTCTAAGACACACGCTATTCATCACGCTGACTGTAATTCTCTCAATGATAATATTGAAAACATGAGAGTCATGACCCACAAAGAGCATCATGATTTACATGCTAAGAATATGCTAGGGGAGAACAATCCTTACTTCAAGATGTCCGAAGAATGGAAGGTGAACTTTGCAAGCCATCCAGGTGATGCAAACGGTAGATTCTCAGGTCATACTAACGATCAACTTCTTGAACATGGTAAAAATCTGTTTGAGAAGCATGGCAAACTGACAGGAAAGATCTGGTCCGAGCATGCCAAGAAACACGGTCTACCGGAGTTTCTTGCAAATAATTTCAGGTTTGGTTCTTGGAACAATTTTGTTAACCAAGTATCCAACAATCACAAAGTCGTCTCAGTTGAGAAGTTCGGTATTGAGGACGTCTATAACATTACAGTTGACGATAATCACAACTACCATGTTATTACTTCACACGAGGATTCCAAATTCATTATTTCTTCTGGCATCTGTGTTAAGAATTGCGGAGAAATCGTGCTCAGTCCATATGACAGCTGCCGGTTGCTCCTCATCAACCTGTACAAGTTTGTCAAGAATCCATTCACATCCGCCGCCGCATACGACAACGATAGGTTCAAGGACGTGGCGTCTAAGGCCCAACGTCTCATGGACGATCTCATCGACCTCGAGCTCGAGGCGGTGGACAAGATCATCGCTAAGATCCAAAATGATCCTGAGCCTGAAGACGTCAAGGCATCCGAGCTGGGTCTATGGAACAAGATCCGTTCTGCGGCTCTCGGCGGTCGCCGAACAGGACTTGGCATCACTGCCCTCGGCGACACATTGGCCGCCATTGGGTTCGTCTATGGATCCAAGCAATCCATCCAGATGACAGAGTCTCTGTACAAGGCTCTTTCTCTTTCTGCTTATAGGTCAACCGTCAAGATGGCTGAGGAACGTGGATCCTTCCCGGTCTTCTCTCACAAGCTTGAAGAGGATCATCCGTTCATTCAACAGGTCCTTGAGGCAGAACCTGATCTTGTCAATGCCTACAAGAAGCATGGCCGACGTAACATTGCTTTGACCACTACAGCTCCGGCTGGTTCTGTTTCAGTCCTCACACAAACAACTTCCGGCATCGAACCAGCATTCATGTTGTTCTACAAACGCCGCAAGAAGGTCAACGGTGACGATCCATCAGTCCGTGTCGACTTCGTGGATCCGCTAGGAGACAAGTGGCAGGAGTACACAGTCTATCACCACGCTTTCAAGAAGTGGATGGAGGTCAACAACAAGACAGAGTCCCACGTCGCCGAGTCACCTTACCACGGTGGTACCGCTAACGAGATCGACTGGGTTGCCAAGGTCGACCTACAGGCGGCGGCTCAGAAGTGGATCTGCCACTCAATTTCGAACACCAACAACATTCCTAATTCAACTTCTGTGGACGTCGTCAAGGACATCTACATGAAGGGATGGGAGACTGGATGCAAGGGTGTCACCATCTACCGTGATGGTTGCAGAACCGGTGTTCTAGTGGCCGAGACGAAGCCCTCTGAGAAGAAGGTAGATGTTGCTAGTCAGCCGGAAACGCTGGTAGAAAATCACGCACCAAAGCGGCCCAAAGAATTATCCTGTGATATTCACAGAATTAACGTCCGGTCAGGTGGTGACAACGAGAGCTATCTCGTGTTGGTTGGTAAGTTAGCAGGCCTGCCATACGAAATTTTTTGTGGCTTATCGCAACACGTCGAGGTGCCGAAGAAATCGAAGTCAGGTATTCTAATCAAGAATGGCAAGAAAGACGGAGTCGCTACTTATAATTTAAGCATTCCTTTGGTCGACGACGACGAGCTCGTGTTTAAAAACGTTGTTGAATTATTTTCGAATCCCAATCACGGCGCGATGACGAGGACGTTGTCCCTTGCGTTGCGGCACGGCGTTCCAGTTCAGTACATCGTCGAACAGCTGCAAAAGGATAAATTCAGCGGACTGCAGTCTTTTTCGAAGGCAATTTCTAGAGTCCTAAAGAGTTATATTCCTGATGGAACTAAATCACAGTCGGACAAAACGTGTCATTCTTGCGGAGTTGAAGGTCTAATCTACAGAGAAGGATGCGTGACGTGCGCATCTTGCGGGTGGAGTAAATGTGCGTAGCCACAAGTTAAGCAACTTTTACAATCTACAGAATAGTTGTTGGCATGACAGTATGACTCATCTGCTCAGTGACGTTTTAAATAACCTAAGCATTCAACTAACAAATCATTGACAGCCGCCTATTTATAGTACCGACAATGAGCAAGCGCAGCAGTAATATCGTTGGTGGTTTTGAAGACAAGGTATATGATAATGTGAAGAAACGATTGACAGAAAAATGGCGTGGACAGTCGGTGCGTTCATTTGCAGAAGGTAATTTGACATCTATTCCTGAGTTCGTGATTGATGAGTTGTCAGAAGAGTTTGTGAATAATCTTGGTAGGAGAATACTTGCTCAGATAAACGTTCAGCCTCTTGAACCTGAAGCGCGCAGAAATATGAAGGCTCAACTTAGTGATCTTCTAGCTACGCTGAAGAAGGATCTAAAATCCACATCAAAGGGCCATCTTGATAGATTCTTTCAAGTATACTGACAACAACTTTAAAAACATAATGCAAAATGCTGGGTTGATCTTTTGGTCAACCCTTTTTTGTTCATAATACAGAATTTTTATAAGATCACATCATGCCTCCGCAGCCTAATAAAGTTGAACTCATTGGTTATTATGGTTCTGATCTAACACACGCTTTATCAGCATGGACCTCTACATCGAGAGAATTGACTGAAGAAAAGAGAAACAGAGTTCCTGCTCTGTTAAAGATGCTTGCAGAGAATGATCATCATTCTGTCTTCGAAAAGAGCACACTGCACTTCCTTGTAACCACTGAGATAGCTACACACGTGCAGCTTCTCAAACATCGAATCGGTGTATCTATCAATGCAGAATCTGCAAGATACAAAGAGCTAAATGACGACAAGTATTATGTGCCGTCTGATTGGCCGCTCGAGGAACAAGAAAGATACATTGAGCACATGGAATCTTCTCTTCAAAAGTATCACGCTACACTTGACCGCCTAGTTCAAAACGGCATGTCTCGTAAGCGCGCAAAGGAATCGGCGCGTCTTTATCTTCCCTATGGTAATCAAATCACCGCGGATGTCATGTTCAATTTTCGCAGCTTCGTCCACTTCCTTCGCCTACGATACTCAGATCATGCTCAAACAGAGATAAAAGAAGTTGCAAGATGCATGTTAGACTTGGTACAATCTACTGAGGCATTCACTGCTACATTAGAGGCCTTCGGCCTCGCGTACGAAAATAAAGCAAAGTGAAGGAATTATTTTGATATGAGCCGTCATTGTAATCTACCTTTTCACATCTACGTCAACGTTGACAATAAATTTCTCGGTCCAAACATGCCGCCAGGCACAACACTGGGAATCTGGCATGCTGTTTATTCTAGAGAATACCAGACATTGATGTGCCACGTCTTTCTAGAGTCGGGAGCACACTGGAGCGGACTACCTCTACATGCCCTCTCGACGAAGCAAGATTTTTCTTGGGAAAGAATGCAATTGATGCCTTGGGCATCTATGGGCGATGATGTCGAGGCTTTCTTTGCAAAGTGCTTAGAAGGCTTATCTTATGAAGTGCACTGTCCCTTCTCTTCTAAAGGAAGACACACAGGTGTGATTATAGATTGGCTCGACGGCTATTCTAGGTATCCGTCAGAGCACAAGCCCCTCAATATGATTGAGCTTGAGAATGGTCAGTTTGCTCTGCTGCCGAATAATTTCTTGACATTAAGCGATAATCACTTCACCCGCGACGATGCAAAAGTAAACTTAAAGCACTACAGACGAGGTGAAACAATCTACTGGGAGGAAGCGCACAATGCTGAAGATAAAAACCTACGTAGATAAAAGTTCCATACACGGTCTTGGCCTATTTTCAAAAGAATTTGTACCTTCCGGCACCGTTGTGTGGAAATACAATGAGTTCTTTACTGCAAAAATTCTCAAAGAAGTTATAAAAAATTTCTCTAATGAAGAATTATTTCATTTAGTCGAAGTCGATTATTACTGGATTGATGAGAATGGTGATTATATGTTTCCTTTAGATGGTGATAGATTTACCAATCATTCTTGCCATCCAAATGTGATACATGAAACAGCAACATTATCAATCGCAGCTAGAGATATTCACCCTGGAGAAGAAATTACCAACGATTATAGAACTTTGAAACCGCAAGATCAGTGGAAAGATTACTACAATAATGAAGCAGATAAAAGCTAAAATAATAGTTGTAGAAGGTCCAGATAGAGTAGGTAAATTTACTCAAGCTCTTCTGCTCAAAGAGTACATTGAGAAGAAGGGAATGTTCGTTAAACTTATTGAAGTTCCAATTAGGTCAGCAGTGACTTACAGGCTGATATACTGGATGCTTAGAAGCGGTACTGCGAAAAAATATCCTAAAATCTTTCAAGTAATTCAGTTCTTGAATAGAAAGATTTTTCAGATGTTCAGACTGCCAAAATTGCAAAGCTTCTACGACGTCATCATATTTGATCGTTGGAGCTTGTCGACAGTTGTGTATGGCGCCGCGACGGGCGTTTCTGAAAAATTTACTTCGATTTTGACCAAATTGCTGAAGAAACCCGACCATACATTAATCTTTTTAGGTCGATCTTTTCCGCATGAAGCAGAAGATGTCTACGAAACTGATTCTAATTTGCAAGACAATGTCAGAATGCTATATTCGCAGTGGGCATCTAACAATCTTGAAGTATCCACAGTAATTAATTGCAGGCAAGAAAAGAAGAAAATTGCTAAAATGATTCAGTCTACGCTAGAAGAAAAAGACATTCTTCCAAAAATTTGAGTATAATTTACAAAAGAGGAAAATATGAAGTATAAAATTTCTGACGAAGTTTCGATGAGATTCATTCAGATCTTTCAAGAGGCGCTTCTGCTCGGCGTAGACGGTGCAGATCTAATGAGACAAGTTAGACTTACATTAGATGCAGCAGAATCAGATACGCTCACACTTGATCCCGACTATAAAAAGTTTGTCGAAGAATCACATCAGAAATATCTTAAAGAGATTGAAGAAAAACGTGCTTCCAATTCTTTAGATATTCAAATGCCTGTTTTAAATAAAAATTAAAAAGGAGGGTTACATTGTACGCCATTGATGATTATCTTGAGATTTACAGGAATTAATTTTTCTTAAACACAGGAGATTCACACAAAATGTTGACCAAGTATTGTACCGATAGAAGCGATTATTTGCAATCATTCGACCCTTTCTACTTTCTTTCTGACATGGGTTTTCCACGAGCTTTTCAGTCCAAAAGAAGCGTCAGTTACGATGTAGCTTCAGATGAAAAGAGCTTAACGCTTACAATAGATTTGCCGGGTGTAAAGAAAGAAGACCTTCGAGTAGAAGCTACGGGACAAACCATTGCAGTCAAGGCCAAGCGCGGTGCTGAGGATATCAGCACTACGTACAGAATTTCTAAAGATTATGACGTCGCAACACCAGATGCTTTGCTTGAAAATGGCGTTCTCAATTTGACTTTTAGAAAATCTAAAGAGACAAGTACAAAGTTAATTGAGATCAAATAAAAATAAAAACATTGCAAAGTCAAGAGAGGGAACGATTTTTTCGTTCCCTTTTTTCATTTTTATGTATATTTAACTTGAAAGTTCTTCACACGTTATATTTCCCATGAGACAAAATAACAAGATTCAAAGATCATACAGAGTCATTAAGTACAAGGCGTATACGGCGCTCCTCGAGGGCAGAATTAATCAAAGAGAGCATGATGTGCTTGTTGAACTTGGCTTTCTAGATAAAGTTAAATCTTTCTTTGGCGGCGGCATGGAGGTCGGCGGCGACCTTGCTAAGCTTTTCAAAGACAAAGTAGCTCAAAAGCAGCTTCAGCTTGCTAAAGATAACATTGCAAAAGCAGTAGCAGATTTGAAATCAATTGCAAGCAAAGCAGGAGTTGACGAATCAGTCATTAATGAATTTCTAAAAGGTGTGCTAGATGAAGCTGGTGCAGATCCTGCAGAAATCGCATCAGCTAAGCCTTCTGGCGGCGAAGCTGGAGAAGCAGGTGGCGCGGAGGCAAAGCCAGGTACTCCGGTGACTGCTGACGCTGTTAAACAGAATCCTGCGGTACTGACTCGTGTCGTTGCCGATGCTACCGGTAAACCTGAAGAAGCAGTTGCTGCTGAGCTTGAGAAGAAAAAACCTGATGTTGCAGCTCTTTCAGCTGTTCTCGGTAACGCGATTGGTAAGAGTGCAGGTGTCGACGGTAAAATTGTTACAGATGTCGTCAAGGTTCTCATCGACAAGGGTCATCTCAAGCTGGAGAACGGAAGCCCACTTACTCGCCGCGGCCTGATGAATTTTGTCAATGAGGCAACTGAACTCAATAGACAGCATGATCTCATGGAGAGATGGCAACACCTTGCCGGTGTTGGTCAGAGTTCTTTTCTACTTGCTGAGATTAAGGTAGTTGATCTAATTAAGGACATAGAATCTGGAAAAATAAAGGATGAGACTACGTTTGGAGACGCACTAAAATCTTTTAAAACTGACGAAGAAAAGAAAGAACTGAAGGATAAGATGGGTGACATTTCTGGTGCGCTTAAGAAGAAGAAAGTTAAAATTGACGACAAGAAGATTGCATCAATGATAGGCGGCGACCCATCTGCAGGCGAAGGAAAGCAACCATCAGCTGAAGACCAAAAGAAGGCTGAGGAAGTTAAGAAAGAATTTGGACCTGCCTTTAAAGATGTGCGTGCAGCTATTGACCCAAAAAATGTCGATGATGCAACATTGGCAAAGGTGATTGACGCAATTGACGGCTTTAAGTCTGTTGCTATTGCCGCCTAATAGATTTAAATTTTATACTTGAAGTGCTCAGCAAGTTACAGTATTGCTGAGCACTTTATGTATTTACGAAAAGATGAGCACAAAGATGGTCTCACTATCTGTGGCGACTGCACAGACAATGATGTTCTTGATGAAGTAAAGACTTATTTGCAGCGACAAGGACAAGAGAAAGCAGCTTTAATTTTTACTGATCCTCCCTACGGAAATATTCTAGATGAAAAATGGGACAAGACGAAGCTGAATGAGAAACAGTTTGCTTCTTGGATGGTAGATTGGACTAAGCTTTGGGCTGATCTACTTCTTGATGGTGGAAGTTTTTATGTCTGGGGTGGCGTCGGCAAGCGCAATTTTAGGCCATTCTTCCAGTACATGCTCGACGTGGAATCAGATAGCTTTCAATTAGCAAATTTGATCACTTGGAAAAAGAAGCGAGCATACGGTGTTCCCAGAAATTATATCTTTACACGCGAAGAACTGGCCTATTTTGTAAAGGGCAGAGCTGAACGCCCACGCAAGTTTGTCATTCCTTATCTTGATGACAAACGAGGTTACGCAGGTTACAACAAGAAATACCCGGCAAAGAGTGAGTTCTACCGCAGAACTAACGTATGGACTGATATTACTGAAATTTTTAAGGGTAAAGTACATCCCACAGAGAAGCCAAAAAGACTCGCCCAGATCCCTATTGAGATTCATACAGAACCAAATGAGTTTGTGATAGACATGTTTGCTGGCAGCGGCGCAACAGGTCACGTTGCTAGATGCTTAGGCAGAAGATTTATTCTTGTGGAAAAAGATCCTGTTTACTATGATAAAATTATTAAAACTCTAAATTTGAGTTAGTTTAAATGAAGTCAAACATTATTTATAAATCAAGTGGGTATTCCATGAAATTGTCCCTCTTGCTAAATGATGACTATACACCCTTAAATTTTGTAACACCACTTAGAGCGTTAAAACTTCTTTTCAGAGGCAGCGCAGAAGTCGTTTCTGTTGATGGCCCAAGCATGTGGGACATCACCTACTCATCAACCTCCAGAGATTTTAAAGCACCTGCTACGCTCAGATTAAAGCGGCGAATCCCAAAAATTGATGTCCCGCCACGCTTTAGACGCAAAGCCTTGTTCAACAGAGATGATTGGCAATGTCAATACTGCGGCGTTGATCTTGACGACGGTACAATTACCATTGATCACATAGTTCCAAAATCGTACGGTGGTACGCGTTCATGGAAGAATTGTGTCTCTGCATGCAAGAGATGTAATCTTAAAAAAGGCTGTAAGCCACTCTCAGAGCTAGGTATGAAGCTGTTGAAAAATCCAATTTTGCCAAAAGCATATCATTTCTGGGATATTAGAAAGAAAAATTTTGAGTGGCACACTGATTGGAAGTATTTCTTACACAATATGTAATAATTACTTGACTGTGAACAGACAAGAACACAATAAGCTAATTAAGCTCATCCAACAGCTTGTAAGAGAGACAATTTACGCTGGTTCACAGCCAGATGAATCTTACAGCACTAAGTTAATTGATGATCCTTCATTTAACGATGACAGCGTTTACGTACCAGATAGTGTGAAGTTGACATTAAAGCAGTGGTTAAAGTCAATGAAGCTAGATTAATTTTTCAACCTTTTGAGTTGATTGATATTTAGAGCCTAGGAGTGTCTTTGAATGCAACTCAAGTTGAAGAATCTGCAAACAATCGTTAAAGAGACGATGAAGAAAGAAAAAGCTGCTCATCAGCTCATGAGAGAAGCAGTTGAAGTTTTTGGTCCGTCAGTGGAAGTTTCTAGCGAACCTCGACGTGTTTTTGCTGCAATTAATGACCAATTAAGCATCATGGAATCTCGAGGCGAAGATTTACCCATAGGATCTTTAAGAGTCTCAACTCTTTTAGCAGCTGCTAGCACAAGCAGAGAGGCACGCAAGATTGCTGCTCGTTTGCTTCCTGAGAAGTATGCTGTTAAGTTTATAACTGATGCTGATTCTAGCATAAGATGCGCAGTCGCTAGACGTCTTTCGTTTGGACAGTTGAAGGAAATAGTTCGTAGATTTCCTAATGACGATGCTTTGACAGCTATAGTTCAAAAGAAGAAGATTTTTGAAGACGGAATTCCTACACCAAAAATTAAAGAAAAACATTTTGATATGTACGGAGATAGCACCATCGGCGAAGTGCTTGATGGTTATGATCCTGAAGACCTCACTGACGGCTGGTACAAGAGAATGGCGTTGAAGATCTTTAACGACCATAACGGTAGATTAGACGGAAACTGGAAACATCTTTCTGTTTCGCGACTTTGTTCTAGCATCTATGCCACAAGCGGTGTCAAAATTGACGCAATGAAACTTAGAGAGATACTTGACGAAGTTTGTGAAACAAATGGTCAGCTGAAAGAAAACTTTAGCTTGCACGACCTTAAAGACAAGCTCATGACAGAATCAATCGACGAGGAGATTAATGTTTTGCCGATTCTTGAAGAGCGCTTCTTTGTGGACCCCATCAAAGATCTTCTTCGTGAGTCCCGTTCAGGCTACATTGACGCAGCAAATCTACTTTTTGATATTACGCATAGCTCAATTCAAGAATCTTATGTTTCTGGTAAAATTCAAGAAGTCGACATTCCGAAATTCGGCAAGCTTCCTCAGGCATACTGCTGGAATTCAACTGCTGAAAAAGCACTCGACAGATACACAAGCTGCTGGAATGACAGAGCTGCTGCTAGAGGTTCTAACGCTAGATTGGCTTGGAACTATGGATTTAATACTAAAATTAACTTTATGCTGGTGGATGAATGAAGAAGAAACTTTCTGAAATGATGAAAATGGAGCCTACTGTGGCAATTATTTCTGTAGAGTCAAACCTTCACATCATGACCGATAACATGATGGCAGAGTGGGGTGGTGTACCCTATGCACAACTTTCTGTTGTACTCGTTTATCTGAAGTACCTCTATGCACTTCATCAAAATCACCACTGGGTTGCTATAGGCGATCCATACTACGGTGATCATTTACTCTTCCAGCGCCTGTACGAAGGTACTGTCGAAGAGATTGATGGCACTGCTGAGAAAGCCATCGGTCTAGGGTGCACTTCAAATGTAGACCTTCAATTAGTGCATTCACAGCTTCTTAAGCTTATAACTGGCGCTGACGGAGCAACTACGATCCCGCAGACTTCAGATCTTGCCAAGAAGTCTCTGGTAGCAGAGATGAACTTTCTTAAGGTTGTTGAACATTCAATTTCTTCATTAAAAGAATGTGGACTTTTGACACCTGGGCTTGCCAATATGCTTGAGGAAATTGCCGACAAGCACGAAGGCCACGTATACTTACTGAAGCAGAGAATCTCTAAACCGCTAGTTTAACAACAATCATCGAAGAAATTGTAGTCCGAGGAGTTTGTTATGGATTCAATGTTAGCAACAATCATGTACTTTGCAGGAAACTTTGTTCCTGACGGATGACTACAATGCGATGGTTCCACGTTGAAGATACAAGAAAATACAGCCTTATATTCTCTGCTCGGAAGCAGATTTGGCGGAGATGGCATTCATACTTTCAGCCTTCCGAAGATAGCAGATCTAAACGGAGTAAAGGCCATAATTTGTGTTAACGGAATATACCCGCCCAGACCATAAGGATAAAATACAATGAAGATCACAGCAAACCAACTTCGTAGGATTATCAAGGAAGAGATTTCTCAAGATCATCATACCGAAGAGGCTGCTGATAATCTATTTCGAAGCACGCTGGGCAATATTAGAGAATGTGAAATTGCTCTCGATCGTTTGCTGAATTGGATTGATGCAGCAGATTATTCATCTGCTTTAGATCCAAAGTTAAGTGAGGAAGAGTGGACCGCGGCCCAAAAAATTGCGAAAATTGCAGAAAATATTGTTAAGCAAGTTCAAAAGCTTAAGCTCATACCAGGCAGTCAAGTGGCCGATCTCAATGAGTCTTATAAACCCATAACAAGGGAAGAGATGAATGCTTGGATGCGTGGTGATTGGGGTTTTGAGACTAAAATTAATGAAGAGAAATTTTACGACAGCACAGCAGATTGGGCAGAAAATGCTGTCATAGACGGCCGCACAGTCGGAGATTTGCTCGATGCTCACGATGATATGACCAAGGTCGCGTCCGGCGTTTCAGGAACAGACTATCAGGACCTTTTTCCTCTCGCCGACGAGAAGATTTCAGCGCTGACTGGAAAAGATAGAGCAAGAGCAGAAGAGTTGATACAGGACATAATCATGTTAGATTCTTTGCCTCCAATGTGAACTTTGTAAAATTCAATTATACAGCATTATGATTGGATCTATGCAAAAAACGCTATGCTTTGACGATGTTCTTCTAGTTCCACAATATTCTGAGATCGAATCCAGAAAAAATGTCGATCTGTCTGTCAGCGACTACGAAGGCAATGATGCAAGTTTAACACCTGCTTTTTTACCCCTTCGATGTCCTATTGTTGGTTCGCCCATGGACACAGTCATGAGTCCTGATGCTGCTGCTACGCTAGATCGCTTGGGAGGCTTTGGAGTATTACATCGATACTGCACAGTATCTGAATCGGTGAAGTTTTTTATTGAAGCTGTGTCAAAGTCATCAACAGACGTCAATCCCACACCCAATGTCATGGTCGCTGTTGGAGCTACAGGGGATTACCTAGAAAGAGCTCATGCATTGTATGAGGCAGGATGCCGGGCGTTCTGTATCGATGTTGCTCACGGTCATCATTCTTCTATGAAGGCAGCGTTGAAAGAGATGAGGCTCAAGTTTGGAGACAATGTCCACATCATGACCGGCAACGTGGCAACACTAGAAGCGTTTAATGATCTAGCAGACTGGGGTTCTAATTCCATCCGTGTTGGAGTCGGTGGCGGGTCCATGTGTTCTACACGTATCCGTACAGGTCACGGCATTCCCACATTTCAGTCCGTGCTAGAGTGCGGCAAGTCAGATAGACGTGCGCTTCTTGTTGCTGACGGAGGAATTAGGAATTCCGGGGACGTAGTCAAAGCTCTAGCAGCTGGGGCTGATCTGGTAATGCTGGGTTCTATTCTTGCTGGGCACGACGAATGCCCGGGTTCTATCATTGACGACAAGGGACTGTCTTACACGCAGGGCAAGGTACCCCATGGTATTCCCACCTTCAAAAAGTTTAGAGGGATGGCATCTAAAGAAGCTCAGCTTAATTGGCGCGGAAAAGTTTCTGTGGTCGAAGGCGAAAGTTCCATCGTCGCCTACAAGGGGCCCATGTCTGCTACTGTGACAGACTTACTAGAAGGAGTTCGGTCTGGCGTGTCTTATTCGGGTGCTGCCACAATCAGAGAACTACAAAGCAAGGCACGGTTCGTTTCTGTGACATCACAGGGTGTCAGAGAAAATGTACCCCATGGTAAACGGGTCTGAATTAAAAAGAATTAATCGGGTCACTCTTTTTCACTTGGCCACTTACCTGTAGCCTTGTGCATCATCCAAGCTGCAGCAGCTGCTGGATCGTCTGCCCAACCTGAAACCTTCTTCATCTTTTCTTTGAACGTCTTTGTGCCACGAAGAATCTTTTTAGCAGTTTTTGCAGTCGGACCTTGCTTCGCTTCGCTCATTCCGCACCCACACGGTTGGTCGACTGCAGGTTTCATCATTCCACAACCGCACATCACAGACTCATCTTCACACGCGCACTGATCGGCTAGCATTCCACACCCCGGACATGTTTCGAGATTTTCAACAGCACAGCCACATTCTCCATCGACCATCATCATGCCACATGTTGGACAAACATCTTCTTCAGGGTTTTGAGAAGAGTCGTCGTCCAAAACATCATCATCCAAGCTGATCTTGACTCTAACTGGTTCAAGTTTCACAGGCTCTGAGATGGCAATCTTAAGGGGTTCGCCAAAAGCTTCTTCTAACATTCTGTCGTATTTGTCCATAGCGTTAAATATTATGCTCAATTAAGTTGTACTTTGCTCATTGGTGCAAATAAAATGTAGAAAGAGGATCAAATGGACAAGCTTGACGACATGTATAATCAGCAGCGAGATTTCAACTATCTTTTAAGAGACGAAAGGGGTTATCCTGATTTCCCGCTTGATCTAAAAGAGAAGAAGAATCAGCAGATTCTCAAGGGACTTGCACACGAGTGCATGCACGAACTCTTTGAAGCAAATCACTTGCTGAAGAACAGCAAGAACCATCGTGTTACGGAAGTCAAAGAATTTGACAGAGAATCTTACAAGGAAGAGTTAGTTGATGCACTGCATTACTTCTTCGGCATCGTGATTTATAGCGGAATCTCTGCCGAAGAACTACACGAAGCCTTCATGAAGAAGGGCGCTGTCAATGTTCAACGTTTAAAGAGCGGTTATTGACCATGTCTAAATGGAATGATTTAAAAGATGCTGTCAACACACAGCGGTCTTTTTCTAATTATTTCTACGATTCATCGAAGTTAACTGACGAACAAAAAGTCGAACAGTTCAAGACTCTCAGCCTTGCACTACACTCTGAGATCTCTGAGATGTGCAGCGCAGTCAATTACAAAGAGCACCGCCGAGAGGCTCGAGAAACTGACCTGCAAAAGATCCTGTATAAGTGTGCTGATGCATATCGGTACATACTCGCCATCGCAAATCTCTGGGAGATCACGCCCGATAAGCTGACGTCCGCGCTAGAACAGAAAGACCACTATCTCCACTATCGTCATCAGATGCGAGACAAGAAGTGGAACGGAGAACCGATCGTTCTCTTTGACATCGACGACGTGTTGTCGGAGTTTAGATTCGAGTTTTGCAAGTTTGTCACTGATCAGACGGGAATCTTCATGGATCCCAACTGCCCTGAGTACTACAACACAGTGAAGTTCAAAGAGCACGGTCTCAACAGTGAATTCTTCTTCAAAAAATTCATTGATGACCATGGCTTTTTGCGGCTCGATCTCAACAAGCGCTACTACGACTTTCTGATGTCTCTCAAGATGAAAGGCTACTGGGTGCAGATCGTCACTGCGCGCGACTTCAATAACCTCACGTGCTTCTACGACACTTACGCCTGGCTGCACTTGAACGCCATTCCAGCCGACGATGTCGTATTCACACCTGAAAAATTTGCTTGGCTGGCTGGACAAGACTTTTACAAGACAGCCAAGGTCTTCGCAGTTGATGACTCAGCAAAACACGCTACGGAGTACGCTAAACACGGCGTCGCTTGCGTCGTTCCAAAAAAGTCTTACAACAGCGAAGTGAGAAATTCCAACGGAATCATATACGTCGAAGAAAATGAAGACATCTTCGACAAAGTTTGCCCTATCCTTTGACGTAGAAATGTGTTATACTTTGAGAGCTGCACGTCTAATAATTGTGGCTTGAGCCTGTTTCACACTTGGAGAAAATATGCCCGTAAATAAAGACCTTGAACCCATTGAACTGCCCATGGAACTGAAGTTTGGCCGGCCCGTCAAGACCAACTTCCTCAACAACATCGATGCCTTGAAGATCGAGCTCGTAGACCATCCCACGCGACAGCAAGCTTGGAACGTGGCATGGCACTACGTGAAGGCGACTTGGGCAGACCGCCCTGACATCCATCCCGAGTCTGCGTCGGCTCGTGAGTTGTCTAAGAACCTAGAGGACGTCTTTGGCGGACGAACACTTCCGGCTCCCATGGAGTGCCTTGGTTTCACATTCCGTCTGAGTGGCATGTCTTTCCAAGAGGTGACGCACATCATCCGCCACCGCGCTGGCACTTTTGCTGCGCAGTGCACCGGCGACCGTGACCTCCGCGACGACGACGCAGTGATTCCTGAGCCCGTGCAGAATTCACCAGAATTCTTGGCGAGGTGGAAGAAGCTTGTCGAAGAGTCCAAGCAACTTTATGCTGACATGACTGATTCCAAGGCGGTGTCCATGATGGATGCTCGACTCATCCTCCCCAAGTGCATGACGTCTTTCTACTACATGCGTTTGCCTCTCAAGGAGCTGATCGGATTCATCTATCAACGCAAAGACGTTGCCATTCAAACTGCCGCGGATAATATTCTTGCAGTTCGAATTGCAGTTGAAGTTGCAAAGGTTATTCCTGAATTTACTACACTAATTGATTTTGATAAGCCCGATATGCACTATGTGAAGACTTTTAGAGTAAAAGATGGTGACAAATGGGTATCAAGAGGTACTAATCTTTATTGGCCCGCCAAGAAGAATGACATTTTTGAGTATCACCCGAATGATACGATCTATCAATGTACCAGAGAAGAATTAAATGGTACCCACGGTGAAGGTCCTCAGAAGAAGTTTCTTCAACACTGGAATGCTGGTGTTTCTGAATTTGAGAAAATTAAGTCTGACTTTGAGTCTTGGAAGTCAAATAAGTGATCTTGACTAGTACTACTTAGTACTAAGAGCATAGTTATCCTCATGAAGCAAGAAAAAATCTCAATCGATTCAGACACTCATCGACTCCTCAAAGCTTTCTGTGCTGAGAGGGACTTGAAGATTGGTGCATTCGTTGCGAGATTAATTCGCGAGAGGATAACCACAGATGCTCAAACAAGTATCAGAGAAACAAATAGGAAAGAAGACTGAATTTACAGTGCAGCTCGTCTGTGACATTTGCAATAATGATATTAATAGAGTTGTAAATCGCGCACAGGCGAGTGCACTGATAAATTCACCTCATCACTTTTGTAACCATAAATGCTACGGTGAGTCTCGCAAGAAGGGTGGGCTTTCATATAAGAAATCTCAAGAGTCTTGCATCGACAAATACGGCGCGACCCATCATATGAAGTCGCCGGATTTCAAAAAGAAGTTTGATGATCTCTTTGAAGAAAAGCACGGTGCACGAAATATATCTCAGACCATTGAAGGACGTAGAATTCTTTCTGAGAGAATGAATCAGCCCGAAGTCAAAGAAAAACTTAGACAAAAATGGATTGAGAATAACCCAGCAAAAAGACCAGAAGTCAAACAGAAGATTATCGATGGTCTAAAAAATTGGGCACTGACAACACATGGCGTTGAGAACGCATCTCAAGTTTCCGAAATCTATGAGCGAGGCAGACAAACATGCATTGAGAAGTATGGCGATGAGTACCCTATACGAATTCGTGCATTTGAAGAGAAAAGACAAGAAACTTGTCTTAAAAGATTTGGATCAACAAATCCTTTTAACTCAAGACACGTAAGAGATAAATGGACTCTAGAAAAATGGGGCATGACTTGGGAGGAGAGAAATAATTCACTCCCAGAGTATGAAAAATACAGTAGGGCTGTGTGGAAAGTCACAAATGCTCAACCTCTTGAGACGATTCCTGATTACGATAAAAGAAGCAGTGACTTACACTTAGACCATAAGTTCTCAATCGCTGAGGGATTTAGACAAGGTTTATCACCCGAAGTGATCGGCAATATTGCAAATCTTCAGATGCTTTCTTCGCGTGAAAACATCTCAAAGTCTGATGCTTGTTCAATTAGCAAAGAAGAGTTACTATTAGAGATCGAGAAGTTAAATACGAAATTAGAAAGGCAAATCAATGACGAAGAATGAAAATAATTTTGGTAGAAAACTTGCGTGTTATCTCGCCAGCGGTTGGTTTTCACCAGATCAGGATCGACAGTTAACCAAGCTCGAGGAGGTCTTTGATTCTCGTGCAGACTGGATCGAGCTGGCTTCTCCACGACGAATCTTTGTGTGCCCACCAGATGCCTCGCTAGAGGTTCAGGATGGTGTCTTCAAGGGAAATGTTGAGCACATTAAGAAGGCAGATTTCTGCCTTGTCAACACCACGTACCGTGACATTGGCACGATCTGGGAGTCTGGCGCGGCTTACGCATACGGTACGAAGATCGTGTATTTTTGTGAGAATCTGCCCCCAGGTGCCAAGTTTAATCTAATGTTGTCTCGCAGTGGTATCAAAGTATGCACCTCTTTCGAACAGCTCGAGGATTACCTCGACCGCTGTAAGACTGCCGGTGAGATGCTGTACGAGCCCTACGACAAAGAGATCGAGTGATCTAGCTTGATCTTTTGAGCGAGAAGGTGTGTAAAAACGCCTTTTCGTCTATATTTAGCTTCATTATTCGGAGAAAAATGAAACTCACAACAGCTCAACTTAAGCAAATTATCAAAGAGGAACTTGAAAAGCAGGTCGTTGCAGAGAACTATGGTCCTGGCCTGGGTGCTTACGCCGATTTAGCCGTTGTCGATAGCGCAAAACGCGCGCTCGATGAACTTCGAAAAAACGTTGAAAAAAATGCAATCGACGAAGGCATGGATGAATTAGATGCTGAAGATCTTGCTAGAGACGCTTTATCTCAGTTGTTTGAAGAGTTTATGAGTCAAATTGGTTACGGCGGATGATTCACACCAAGCTCATTTAGTCACCGCAAAGATCTTAAAATATCAATGTAAAAAGGCGACCTTGTAATTGGTCGCCTTTTTGTTGTAATATTCTGCCACGGAGACACACATGCGATTTTACGTCACAGGCGGGGAAGGATTCATTGGACGGCACCTAAAGAAGAAACTAGCATCTCGAGGACACTCTATTCTGTCAGATGCTGATCTGATCGGAGACGGGATGGTCACACTGCCCAAGACAGGCGAAGTATGCGTCCACCGCAACTCAGAAGACGCTTGGGCGGAAGCTTTCAAACGCTACGAAGTCGACGTGGTTGTGCACAACGCCGCTGTGGTGGGAACAGACGTCGTTGCGCTGAATCCTGCTGAGGCGACTCTCAGCAACGTGCATGGTTCTTACAACATCGTGAGAGCAGCAAACGCCGCCGATGTGGGCGTGTGCTACATGGGCACGACTGTGATCTACGACACGCCGGCGTACCAGAACCAGCAGATCTTCGAGGACTCTGTCAGAAAACCCCTCACTTACTACGGCGTGCAGAAGCTGGCAGGTGAACAGCTCGTCACGGGCATGGCAAAGCGTTGGTCTGTGGTGCGTCCTCTCTTCGCCTTCGGAGACGAGGGTGACATGAACTCTCTCATCGCCAAGAGCATCTATGCTTCGCTGCAGAACAAAGAGTCTGTCGACATCTTCTTAGACCCGTCCAAGATCAAGGATTACCTACACGTGTCAGACTACTGTGAAGCTGTCGCTATGATCTGCGAGAGTCGACACGGTTGGGGAACTGACTTCAACGTCGCCGCCGAGACACCTCACGCTGCTGCAGAGATCATGAGCCTCGTGTCGCGTGTGGTCGGAAAAAACGTAGAAAAAATCGTGCGTTGGTATCCAAAGACTGATTATCTCGGCAACCACAGACTGTCATCTGCCAAGGTCAGGGATCAAATTGGCTGGGCTCCACGGCTCGACCTGGAGGGCGGCATCAGAGCGACGCACGAGTGGATCTCATTAAATTCATCTAAGAACTATAATCCGCTCAAGTACCTCGACGAAGCGAAGTCGAAGGGCACAGATCTACTGCAACATTTCCCAAAAGTCTGACCTGTAAATAGCTAGTATACGTAACAGAAACTTAAA
>Ga0194131_10004020_pt1 | contig 22569 bp, 18 predicted proteins | sample TA2KigO120mmetaG_FD_148631 | JGI IMG/M metagenome (GOLD analysis project Ga0194131, IMG submission 148631) | Freshwater microbial communities from Lake Tanganyika, Tanzania - TA2015053 Kigoma Offshore 120m | ecosystem: Environmental > Aquatic > Freshwater > Lake | place: Tanzania: Lake... | reverse complement strand
GATGGGGGCGAAGGAAGTGACGCAGGCGCAGTACGCGGCGCTGATGGGCTCGAACCCGTCGTACTTCGGCGGCAACCCGAACTTCCCCGTGGAGCAGGTGTCGTGGCACGACGCACGCGCCTACTGCACGGCGCTGACCGCACAGCAGGCGGCGCTGGGTACCGTGCCCACGGGCTATGAGTACCGCCTGCCGACGGAGGCAGAGTGGGAGTACGCCTGCCGCGCAGGCACGACGACGGAGTTCAACACGGGTGCGAGCCTCGTCTGCAATCAAGCGAGGTTCTGGTACTCGACCCACTCGAACTCGTCGTGCGGATCCAGCTCACCCGTCTCGGTGGGCAGCTACGCTCCCAACGCCTGGGGCCTGTACGACATGCATGGCAACGTGCTCGAGTGGTGCCTCGACTCCGTGGCAACCTATCCCGCCGGCGCCGTGACGGACCCGTTCGTCACGGGCGGCCCGATCCGGGTCTTCCGCGGCGGCGGCTGGATCAACGACTCCTACGACTGCCGCTCCGCGATCCGGGACGACATCGATCCCGGCGACTCGGATGGCATCATCGGGTTCCGGGTCGTGCTCGCCCCAGTTCTCGTCCCGTGAGCGAGCGGAGCGCGGCCTGAGGCGGGGGCACGGAGGCGGGAGCGGAGCGACGCCGTAGATGCCAACGCCGGTGGCCGCGCGCAGCGGAGCGGTGCAGAGACTGCGAGGGATCGAGCGAGCCGGTGCGCGCGGCGCCGGGTTGCTGGAGAGGCGCGCGCCGTGAATGGGCGGGGGCGGGGGTGTAGGCTGGCGGGCGCATGGGGGCTTTGGAGGGGGCGGATCGGCGCAGGGTGAGGCGGCTGGTGCTGGTGGCGGCGCTGCTGCACGGGCTGGCGTACTTGCTGGCGGTGGCGCCGTGGATGGGGGAGGACGAGCCTTGGCATCTGGAGTACGCGACGCATGTGGCGGCGCTGCACCGGCCTTGGGGTGGGGAGGCGGCGAAGCTCGGGGAGGGCGGCGTCGATGAGCGGCGCGAGTGGCCCACATCTCAGCTGCAGGTGCGGCGGCGCATGGCGGGGGTGAGCGAGGAGGAGATCGCGCAGCGCCAGCGGGAGATCTTGGCCTCGATGGGCGAACACGCCTACTTCCGGCGCGTCGACTGGGCCGGGGCCGTGAGCGACCGCACGGACTTCGATCAGGTCGAGCCGTTCTTCACGGCGACCTCGCAGCCGCCGGGCTACTACACGCTGCTTGGGCTGTGGCTCCTGCCGGTGCGGCACGCGGCGATCGAGACGCAGCTTCTGTGGGCGCGCGGGCTGTCGCTGCTTTTGTACCTCGCGAGCGTGTGGATCGTGCTCGAGCTCGCGTGCTGCGCCTTCAGCGACCGCTCGCTCGCGATCGCGGCGGCGCTGGCGTTCGCGTGGTTCCCGATGAACGCGCGGCTCGGCGCGGTGGTGAACAACGACGCGCTGGCGCGCACGCTGGGCGCGGCGGTGCTGATGCTGTGCGCGCGGCGGCTCGCGGGCGATTCTGCGCGCGGCACGCTGGTGCTCGCGGCGGCGCTCGTCGCGCTCGGGCTGCTCGTGAAATCGACGGTGATGAGCCTCGCGGGCGTGGTCGCGCTCGCGTGGATGTTCGGCGGCGAGCGCTCGGCGCGCTGGCGCAATGTGCTGTTCGGCGTCGCTGGCGGCGCGGTGATCGTCGGCGCGGTGCTGTGGCTGTGGCATGTGCAGCACAGCCCCGTCCTGCCGCGCAACGTCGATGCGTTCCTCGCGCGCGTGCAGCGCGGCGCGTCGCTCGAGACCTTCGGCGAGCTGTGGCGCACCTTCGTCGGCGGCTTCAACTGGTACTCGCGCGAGTTTTCGCCGACGACCTACGCGGTCGCGGGCGTGCTCGCGGGCGTGGCGACGCTCTCGGCCTTCTCGGCGCTCTTCCACACGCGCCGCGGCGTGTCGCGGCCCGTGCTCGGGCTGTGCTTTGCGCTCGTCGGGCTGCAGGTGCTGCTCGTGGTCCTGCGCGGCGAGGGGCAGGGGCGCTACCTGATGCCGGCCATGGCCGCGCTCGCGGTCGTGTTCGCGACCGGGCTGCTCGCGCCGCTCTCGAACTTCCGGCGGCCGGCGGGGCTCAAGCTGTTCGCGATGCTGCTCTTCACCTACGACGCGCTGTTCCTGTGGGGCGGGCTCGTGCCGAACGAGTGCCTCCTGTGGGGTTCGTGAGATGCTGCGCGCGCTCCTGATCGCGGCCGTCGGCCTGCTCGCGCTGCTCGCGTGGCGCGAGGACCTGCCGGATGTCGAGATCCGCCTCCAGCAGCGCACGACGCAGGCCGGACGCATCTTCGGCGGCCATCCGCTCGGGCAGGGCTTCCGCTGCGAGCACGACGGGCTGCGAGCGCTCGATGTGGCGCTCGCGCCGATCGGCGGCGACGCGCGCGCGATCGACTTCGAGCTGCGCCGCGGCGGTCCGGGGGGCGAGCTCGTGCGGCGCGCGCGGATCGAAGCGGCGGCGCTACCCGCGAGCGACGGCTGGGCGCGCTTCGAGTTCGAGCCGCTCGCGGATTCCGCGGGGCAGGACTTCCACTTCGCGCTCGCGTGCGAGGATCGCAACGCGCACTCGCCGTGGGTGCGCTACCGCGGCGTGCCCTATGTCGTGCGCCCGTGGGGCGATCGCGCGCTCGAGGGCTCGGTGGTGGAAGGCGAGCTCCTGCCCGCGCCGCCGCGCGCGCAAACGGATCTGCACCACGGCGACCTGCACACGCTCGCCTTCGCGACCAACTACGTGCATCCGCAGGCTGGGGCGATGAAGCTCACGCTGTCGGATGCGTTGACGGGCGAGGTGCTGCGCACGGCGAGCGTGGGGCCGGGCATTCCGTGCGACACGGGCTGGATGTTCTTCCGCTTCGAGACGCTCGCCGACACGCGCTGGCGCGCGCTGCGCTTCAAGGTCGAGCTTCCGACGGGCGCGAGCCTGATCGGCAACGCCGAGGGCCCGTCGATCGTCGCCTACCACGGCGGCTCGCGGGTGAGCGACGATGTGCTCGGCGCGACATGCGCGGGCGCGCCGCTGCCCCAGCGCGACCTCGTGTTCCGCGCGTGGTCGAGCTCGACGCGCTCGGCGTTGCTCGCCCGGCTGCGCGAGCGCGGCGGCGAGCGCATTCTGTGGGCCGCTCTCGCGTGGTTCTTCGCGCTGGTCGTCGCGTTGCGCCTGCTCGGACGCCCGGTCGAGGAGCGCGAGTAACCCGCGAGCGGGTGTTCGAGCGCCGAGCGCGCATCGAGTTCGGACGCGTGCGCGCTTCGAGTTCGGGCGCGTGCGCCACGCACCCAGCGTGGATCGGCGCGCATGCGTCGCTCCGCGGCGCATCAGCCTGACGCGGGATGACGCTCCGCATCGAGTAGACTCTCGCGCCCTGTGGATGTCTGCCTCGTCAGTCCTGAGATCCCGCACAACACCGGCTGCGCCGCGCGTCTGTGTGCTTCGACGCACAATGTGCTGCACTTGGTCGAGCCGCTCGGCTTCAGCCTCGAGGACCGCTACCTCAAGCGCGCGGGCCTCGACTACTGGCCGCAGGTCGAGCTCGTCATTCACCGCGACTGGGACACCTTCCTGGCGCGACTTTCGAAGGGCGCGCGGCGCCACGCCTCCGAGCGCCTCAAGCTCTTCACCGCCCGCGGCGGCACGAGCCTGTTCGAAGCCCGCTTCGAGCCCGACGACATTCTTGTCTTTGGCTGCGAGAGCAAGGGTCTGCCGCAGGAGATCGTCGACGCTCACCCCGCGCAGCGCATCTATGTGCCCGTCGCCCGCGGCGTGCGCAGTCTGAACCTCGCGAACATCGCCTGCCTCGGCGTCTACACCGCCATGGTGCGCGCGGGCGTTCCGCTGCCGGACAACGACGGCACCTACGAAGCCCACCCGCTCGCCAACGAGGACATCTGGCCGCTCAGCCGCGCGCGCCGGAGCGAGTGAGGCGATGGCGCAGCGCAAGCCGAAGCGGGACGACCGGCTGGAGGTCGAGGTCGAGCGGGTCGACGAGCGCGGGCTCGGCGTCGGGCGGGCGCAGCACGAGGCGGGGGAGTTTCGCGTCGCGCTGCGGCGGGCGCTGGCGGGTGAGCGCGTGGTGGCACAGGTGTTGCGGCGGCGCGGGGAGAAGATCGAGGGACGGCTGCTGGAGGTGCTCCGAGCGAGCGGCGAGCGCGTGAGCCCGCCGTGTCGGCACTATGGAGCGTGCGGCGGCTGCGCGTTGCAGGACCTGCGCTATGCGGCGCAGCTCGCGGCGAAGCGGGAGATCGTGGAGCGCGCCTTGCGGCGCGAGCGGATCGAAGTCGCGGTCGAGCCCGTGATCGGCAGCGCCAACGAGCTGCACTATCGCAACAAGATGGACTTCACCTTCGGCACGCGGCGCTGGGTCGAGCCCGGCGAGGCGGAGGGCGTGCAGCGCGACTTCGCGGTCGGCCTCCATCCGCGCGAGCAGTTCCGCAAGGTGCTCGATGTCGAGCGCTGCGAGATCCAGCCGGAGCCGTTCGACGCGATTCTGGCGAGCGCGCGACGACTCGCGCTCGAGCAGCGGCTCGTGGCATGGGATCTCGTGCGACACGAAGGACTCTTGCGGCACATCGTGCTGCGGCGCAGCGTCGCGACGGGCGAGATTCTCGTGCAGCTCACGACATCGAGCGAGTCGCCGGAGCAGGTCGGACCGTATGTGGCTGCGCTGCTCGCCGCGCATCCCCAGATCACGACGCTGGTGCAGGCGATCAACTCGCGCGGGGCGACGGTCGCGATGGGGGAGCGCGAGCTCGTGCTGCACGGGAGCGGTGCGATTCGCGAGCGGCTCGCGGGCCTGTGGTATCGGGTTTCGGCCGCGAGTTTTTTCCAGACCAACACTGCGCAGGCGGAGCGGCTGGTCGAGGTGACGCTCGAAGAAGCGCGCCTTGCAGGGCGTGAGCGCGTGCTCGATCTGTACTGCGGCGCAGGCACGCTGACGCTCCCGCTCGCGCGCAAGGCCACGCATGTGCAGGGCGTCGAGCTCGTCGAGGCCGCCGTGGAGGACGCGCGGCGCAACGCGGAAGAAAATGGCATCGCGAATGTGACATTCAGCGCGGGCGATGTGCTCGCGTGGTTCGGCAGCGCCGGCGCGAGCGAGTGCGATGTCATGGTGGTCGATCCGCCGCGCGCGGGCTTGCATCCGAAGGTGGTCGAGCTGCTCGCGCGCGCAGCGGCGCGACGCATGGTCTACATGTCGTGCCACATCGCCTCGGCTGCGCGCGACATCGCTGCGCTCGCACCGGCGGGCTGGCGCGCGACGCGCGCTCGTCCGGTGGATCTCTTCCCGCAGACGCCGCATGTCGAGTGTGTGCTCACCCTGGAGCGCGCGCCGTGAAGGACGCACAGCCTCCGCGCGAGGGGGTGCGCGCGCCCGTCTGGAGCCCGCGCGGCCTGTGCCCCGAGTGCGTCCACGTGCGCAAGATCGAGCCCGCCAAGGGCTCGGTGTTTTGGATGTGTGAACTATCCAAGAAAGACGAGCGTTTCCCGCGCTATCCGGTGCAGCCGCGCATGGCCTGTTTCGGCTTCGAACGCTAGATTGCCTGGAGTCATGGGACGCGAGCTCATCGTCGCCCAAGGCGCGTTTCTCGCGGCCGGGCCGGACTTGGTCGATCCGAACTTTCTGCACACCGTCGTGCTGATGTGCAGTCACACTGACGACGGGGCCTACGGTCTCGTACTCAATCGGCCGAGCGAGTTCCGCGCGCGCGACGTGCTCGGCAGCCATCCGGTCCTGAAGTCGAGTGAGCTGCGGATGTTCATCGGCGGTCCGGTGAGCCTCGACACTCTGCAGATCGTGCACCGCGCGCCCGATGTGATCACCGGCGGCGTGCAGATCGCGGACGATCTGTGGGTCGGCGGCGAGCTCGACGAGGTCGGAGCGCTCGTCGAGCGCGATCCACGGCGCGCGGAGCGCGATGTCAAGCTGTTGCTCGGCTATGCGGGCTGGGGGCCAGTGCAACTCGAATGCGAGCTGCAGGAGGGCGCGTGGCTTCCCGCGCTCGGCAGTACGGCGCGCGTGTTCCAGCACGACACTCAACGCCTGTGGCGCGATGTCGTGCTCGACCTAGGTCCGCAGTTCCGCTCGCTCGCCTTCGAGCCGCCCGACCCCGACTGGAATTGAGGCCCGCGCCTCGTGTCCCCCAAGCTGCGTGCGCTTCCCGCTCGCGCGAAATCGAACCCCATGACCCGGCCATCGACTCCCAAGGTTCGCCGGCGGCGCTGGCCGCTCTTCGTCGGCAGCACGCTCGCATTGCTGTTCGCGCTCGCGCCGTCGCTGCTCGGCGGATTCGTGGCGGGCAAGGTGACGGAGGTGTTCAACGAGGAGCGCGAGGGCCGACTCGAAATCGCGCAGCTCGGACTCGGCTGGACGGGACGGCAGCGACTCGACGAAGCGCGGCTGCTCGCACCGGATGGCAGCGAGGTGGCGCGCGTGTCGGTCGAGCTGCCGAGTCTGTTCGATCTCGCGACGAGTGCGGGGCGCAAGATCGGCAAGGTGACCGTGCGCGCCGAGGCCTCGCTGGTCGCCGATGATGCAGGCGTGACGAACCTCGACCGCGCGCTCGCGGTGCGAGCGGGCAAGGAGCAGCCGTCGGCATCTCCCGAGGAGCCGGGCGAGCCGCTGGACTTGGGGAAGCTGCTGCGCGAGCTCGAGCTCGAAGTCGAGGTGCTCGTCACGAAGGCGCAGTGGTCCGATGCGCTCACGCGCGCGGCGGGAGCGCCGTTCGCCGTGGAGAACTTCTCGACGCGCGTGCTCGTGCGCCCCGGAGAGCCGGTGCGTATCGACATCGATGGCACGCTGTCCGGAGCGCAACCCGGTCGAGCGCGGGTGACGCTGGCGCTGCACGACCTGCTCGCGGGAGCCGGGTTGAATCCCGCGGTGCGCTTCGAGCTGGAGGCGAAGCTCGACGCGCTGCCGAGCGCGTTCCTCGATGCGCTCGCGCAACAGCCGGGGACACTCTCGACCCTGTTCGGTCCACAGTTCGAGGTCGCCGCGAAGGGCTCGGGCACGCTCGAGAGCGGTGCGCTCGGCCTGCGTGTCGAGGGCGAGCGCGGCGCGATCACATTCGAGGGCGCGTTGGCGAGCGGCGTGCTCGGCAAGGACGAGCCCGCGTCCCTGCAGGTCTCGCTGCGGCCCGAGCGCGCGGGGCTCGAGCGCTTGCTGGCCGCGTACGCACCGCAGGGGCTCGCGCTCGGCGTGCTGGGCGAGCCCTCGATCGAGCTCGCGCTGACGGGCCTGCGAGTGCCCGTGCAGAAGATCGTCGAAACGCAGCAGGCAGGTGGCGATGTCGTCGGCGCGGCTCTGAACGGGAGCGAGTTCGTGCTCAAGGCTTCGACGCAGGGCTGGAAGGCGAGCGGCGAGCGTTTGCCGCTCACCGACGGCGCGAGCGTCGATGATTTCCGACTCGATGTGGCGCTCGCTCCGCAGGGAGAGACGCGCACGTTCACGCTGCAAGTCGAGGCGCAGCTCGGCGCTGGCGCGAGTGGTTTCGCCAATGCGCAGGTGCGCATCGAGGATGTGGCGCGCTTCCTCGTGGGCGATCCCGCGAAACTGATCGAGTCGGCGCGGGGCGATGAGCCACGCTTCGACCTCACATGCACCTTGCAGAGCCTGCGCAGCAAGACGATCGCGGCCTTCGCGCCCAAGGAGCTCGATCTGGTGACCCTGCTCGGTCCCGAGCTCGATGTGCGCGTCGACATCACGAACGGCAAGGGACGCCGCGAGGCGATCGTGCGCGCGCAGTCGCCGACGCTCGCCGTCGACATGAGCGCGTGGCTGGACGCCGGCTACGCGATCCAGCCGTCGGGAGAGCCGTGGACGATCGCGCTGAACATGCCGCAGGGTGCGTTGGCGCGCGTCGTGGCGCCGTACGCGCCGGAAGGGATGAAGCTCACGCCGGGGCGCAGCGTGGAAGTGCGGCTCGGTCCGGGCCTGCGGCTGCCGATCGAGGCGCTCGCGGAGGCGAAGGACCCCCTCGCGGCGGTGCTCCAGCTCGCGAGCGTCGATGCGAGCGTGAAGGTCGATGGACTCGACTTTGCCGACGCGACGCGCGCCGTGGAGCTGCGCGAGCTGCGGCTCGGCTTCCATCTCGGCCACGGTGCCGATCCGCAGCCGCTCTCCGCCACGGTGTCGACGCGTCTGGGCGCGAAGGGTGTCGGCTCGCTGTCGGTGCGTGCTGCGTGCAACCAGGCCGGTGCCTTGGACACGCTCGTCGATCCGACGGCGCTGCCGGAGTTCGATGTCGAGCTCGTCGGAAAGGCCCTTCCGCTCGCGTGGGCCGATGGCGGCGTGGGGAGGGAGGCGCTGGCCGCCAAGCTGGGCGCGCTCGCGGACATGAAGCTCGTGACGCGCGTGACGCAGGATGCCTCGGAGAATCTCACGGCCAAGGTCGACCTCGACGCCAAGTTCGAGCGTGCGGCGCTCGGGGCTGCGATCGACGCGACGATCGCGGACTTGTTCGCGCGCAAGACCAAGCGTGCGGAGGGCGTTCCGCCGCCGCTCTCGGCCAAGCTCTCGGCGCGCGGACTGAAGTCGCTCGAGGGCTTCCTGCCGAAGGATGTCGGCGCGAGCGTGGTCGAGCTCACGGGCGACGCGCTCACGGCGGAGGTCGATGTCCAGCCTCTCGCGAATGCGAAGTCGGCGCAGGAACTGCGCCTCAGCGCGAAGCTCGCGGCGGAGCGCGTGCAAGTCTCGGCGGCACTCGAGCTCGCAGGCGAGCGCGTGAAGCTCGCCGGCGCTCCGCTTTCGCTCAGCGTTCGTCCGACGCAGGCCATGTTCGATCGCCATGCGGGAGCGAGCCTGCCCGCAGGCACGACGGTGGCGCTGCGCGGCGATTCGGAGCAGCTGGTGGTGCTCGTGCAGGAGTTCGACGCGAAGCTGCCGACTGACGGCGCTGACATCGCGCAGCTCCTCGGCGAGTTGGCCGTGCGCGCGCGCGTCGATTTGCCGCGGATTCGCTACGCCCAGGTCGCCGACGGGGCGAAGACGGAGTTCGAGCTCGAGTCGGCGTTCGTGGAAGCCGCGCTCGCACCGCGCAAGCCCGCGAGCGTCGCGCTGAAGCTCGCGCTCGCCGGTGCGCAGCCCGCCAAGGTGGAGTTCACCGCGGAAGTTGCGGAGCTCGCGCCGTTCCTCGCTCCGATCGATGCCGCGAGCTTCGTTCCGCCCGCGACACGCGTGAGCGTGAAGGTCGAGGGACTGAAGGCCTTCGAAGTCTTCGTTCCGCCGCAGTTCACGGCGTCGTTGTACGAGCTCGCCGGAGACGCCGTGCGCGCGGAGCTCGAACTCGATTCCGTCGATCGCAAGCCCGGCGAGGGCAAGCTCGGTCTGTCGTTCACGACGAAGGGCATCGCGCTGTCGGGGGCGGCGAGCCTGCGCGACGGGAAGCTCGAGATCGGCGAGCAGCCCATCGCGCTCACCGTGCGACCGTCGAACGCGCTCTTGCAGCGCCATGTGGCCGCGTCGATGCCAGCGGGATCGTCGCTCGCCTTCACGCTCGCGGAGCCGATCGTCACACTCAAAGTCGGGTCGCTCGCGATGCCGCTCGATGCGTGGATGCCGCCCTCGGGCGCCGAGCCCGCGTCGCTCGCCAGCGTGCTGCGGCGTACGGCGCTGAAGTCGGTGGTGGAACTTCCCGCGCTGCGCTACACGCATCCGCCGGCGGCGGAGGGTCTCGCGGGCGCGGCGATCGAAGTGCGCGAGCTCGCGCTCGACATGGACATGCTCCCGCTCGAGCCGCTCGGCGTCGCGGTGCTCGGCAAGCTCGGCGGAGCTCAGGCGGGCAAGCTCTCGCTAGAGGCCACGGTCGCGGATGTCGGCGCGTTTCTCGAGCGCGCCGAGGGCGCGCCCTTGCCGCCGCTGACGATCGGCGGCGCGCTCGAGGGCTTTCCGACCGTGCTCGTCGATGCGCTCGCGGGTCGGGACGGTCTGCTCGTCGACGTGCTCGGTCCGGTCGTCGACGCCAAGGTCGCGGGCACGTATCCGAGCACGACCGATCCGCTGCGCGCGGACCTGAAGAGCGCGAATGCGTCGCTCAAGATCGTCGCGCGACTCGAGGAGCAGACGGTGATCGCCGTGGGGGACGAGGGCATCGAGGCCAGCCTCCCGCTCACTCCGCTCTTCTCGCAGCGCATCGTCGGCGGCCTCGTGCCGCTGATGGTGAACGCCAGCAAGCCGCAGGGCGCCAAGCCACTGTCGCTGAAGGTCTCGAAGTTCCAGCTCCCGCTCGACGGCGACCTGCGCAAGCTCAACGGCGAAGTGGCGCTCGAGCTCGGCGAGGTCACCTACGAGATCTTGCCCGGCTTGACGCGGCTGTTCGATGTCTTGGGGCAGGGGGATCTCGTCCGCAAGACCACGAACCTGAAGTCGCTCTCGATCCCGATCAAGAACGGCGTCGCGGGCTACGAGGCCATTCCGATCTCGATCAAGGGCAAGGAGTATCCGTTCGTCGGGACCTACGACATCGCGAAGGGCGAGATGAAGTTCGCGGCGCAGCTGCCGCTTTCGCTGCTCGGCAAGTCGGTCACGCGCGAGCTCGAGAAGGTCAAGGACTTCATCGACCCCAACATTCTGGTGCCGATCGAGATCAGCGGTCGGTGGAACGATCCCTCGCTGCGGCTCGGGAAGGGCTTTGTCGAGAAGCTCCTGCGCGATGCGCTCGGCGGCGAGCTCATCGATGGTCTGCAGGACTTGTTCGGCAAGAAGAAGGACAAGAAGGACGGCGAGTGAAGCGCGCGGGATGGCTGCTGCTGTGGCTCGGTGCCACGGCGTGTCAGAGCGCGCGCGATCGCGGCCTGCTCGTCGTGGAATTGCCCGGCACGCTGGCGCTCTCGGAGCTGCAGCGCATCGATGCACAGCTGACGCGACGCCTCGGGGAGAGCGCGTTCGCGGTGCAGAGCGCGCGAGTCGACGCGCGCAGCTCTCAGATCGCCTTCACGCTCGACGCACCCGCCGCTGCGCGTGCCAACGAGTTGCGCTCGCTCGTCGAGCGCACCGGCGCGTTGCGGCTGGTTCCGATCGTCGATCCCGACGCGGCGATGGCGGGCGCGGCGGACGAACGCGAGGGGATGTTGCAGTGGCGTGGAAGCTATCCCGAGGGTGACCCGGAGCGCTATCACCTCACGCCGAGCGAGCAGGGCGGACCGGCGGAGGCGCTGCGCTGGTACGAGGACTGCGATGCGCGGCGGCCGTGGGTCGGTTGCCATGCGCGCGACGCGCTCTTCGACCCGCAACTCTCTTTCACCGAACTCGATCTGGAGCTCGTCGCTTCGCCGTCGAGCGGCGAGGTCGTGTTGCGTCTGGAAGCGTCGCGACGCGAGGCGCTCCGCAGCTATGCACGCCGACTCGTCGGTGTGCCGTTCGCGCTCGTGGACGACGAGCGCATCGTCGTCGCGCGCGTCACCGACGTGACGCCCGCCGAGCTCGTGATCGGCTGGGACTGTCCGCGCGTGCCTCAGGGCGCGGCGCTCACGGCGTGGCGGGCCGCGGCGCGAACGGGACGCCTCGCGGCACGGCCGCGCGTGCTCGAGATCCGCTGAATTTCAGGGCTTGGGAGCGCTCGCGAGAGCGGCGTCGAGCAGCGCGTGCTCCGGCATGTCCTTGCGCCATGCCGCCATGACCGGGAACTCGACCTTGGGAGAGTGCAGCGGCAGGACCGCGATGCCAGGCCAGCGCGGGCCGTCGTCGCCGATCCACGCGACGAGCGAGAAGCCCAGCTCCGCCTCGACGAACCCGAGGATCGACTCGGCCGTGCTCGCCGAGAGCATGTTGCGCGGCCGGATGCCGTGCTCGGAGAGCGCGCGCATCTGCAGGTCATGGGCGATGCCGCCCGAGGGGTAGCTGATGAAGGTCTCGTCCGCGAGCTGGGCGAGCGAGAGCCGAGAGCGCTTGGCGAGCGCGTGCCGCGCGGGCAGGACGACGAAGCCGCGCAGCGTGCCGACGCACTGCGTCGCCACGTCGGCGGGCCACTCCGGGAGGAAGTCGACCAGCAAGTCCGCGGAGCCGTCGCGCAGTCGCGCGACGTCCGCATGCGGCAGCTCGACCAATTCGACGCGCCCCTCGGGATGGCTGCGCCGCAGGCGCTGGAGCCAGCGCGGGAGCAGGTGGCGCACGAACATCGGCGCGGCGTTCACGATCAGCGTGCCGCTGCTGTCGCCCGACTGCACGGCGCGCACGACCGACGGCAGGCCCTCGAAGAACGGCGCCACGAAGCGGAACAGGCGCGCGCCCGCGGCCGTGAGTTGCATCTGGTCCTTGCCGACGCGCTCGAACAGTGCGAGGCCGAGCTCGCCTTCGAGCTTCTTCACCTGCTGGTGCACGGCCGGTTGCGTGATCGGGTAGGGGAAGGCGCGGGCGGCGCGCGCGTAGCCTCCGGTGCGCGCGACCCAGTAGAAGCCCTCGAGCCGATGGAGGCCGATCACGGCGTGCTCACCGTGCGCCGCAGCTTTTCGGAGACGACGCGGGCGATGTTGGCGAAGAGCGCGTGGCCGTCGCGATCGTCGACCCAAGTGCTCTGGGCGTCATCCCAGTTGTAGTGCCACGCGCGCGCTCCGGCCGCGAACCACACCTGCGATGCAGCGGACTGTCGATTCAGCACGAAGCGTGCGCCGTCGGGGAACTGCAGGCTCACGACTCCGTCCGTCGTGCCGTAGTCGAGCTCGTCGGGATCGAACGCCTCCAGCCAGGTGGCGACGCGCGCGAGGCAGGCATCCACCCGCTGCGTGTAGTTCGACTTCTCCATGCCGCAGAGGATAGCGCCGCTCGCTCAGCGCGCGCGCTTCGAGGCGTCCTTGCCGCTGCGCGTCTGGCGCTCGAGCCTGGCACGGGCCTTCGAAGCGGCAAAGCAGCAGATCGGGCAGCGCGCGAGGTCGTGCCGGAGCGCGGGGCAGTGCTCGCGCCCGAAGTAGATGATCTGCAGGTGCACGCGCTCCCATGTCTCGGGCGCGAACAGCGCCTTCAAGTCGCTCTCGGTGCGCTCGACGCTCGAGCCGTTCGAGAGGCCCCAGCGCGCGGCCAGGCGATGGATGTGCGTGTCGACCGGAAAGGCCGGCATTCCGAACGCGTGGCTCGCGACGACGCTCGCCGTCTTATGGCCCACGCCGGGCAAGGTCTCGAGCGTTTCGAGATCGCGGGGCACTTGGCCGCCGTGGCGCTCGAGCAGGAGCCGCGAGAGCTCGTGAATCGCCCTGGATTTCTGCGGCGACAGCCCGCAGGGGCGGATGATCGCTCGAATCTCTGCGGGTGACAGCTTCACCATGTCCTGCGGCGTGCGCGCACGCGCGAAGAGCGCGGGCGTCACCTGATTGACGCGTGCGTCCGTGCACTGAGCCGAGAGCAGCACGGCCAGCAGCAGCGTGTACGGGTCTGTGTGGTCGAGCGGGACGGCCGGGTGGGGGTAGAGCTCTTCGAGGAGCTTCTGAATTCGCTGGGCCTTGTCCGCGCGCTTCATCCCTGAAAGTATGGTAGCTTGGAGGCTTCGTCGCGGAGACACGAGCTCGATGGAGATTCGCCAACAAATCGAGGACTTCCTGTCCGGCGCGCCGCATGCGGTCGTGGGCGCTTCGGTCGATCGCTCGAAGTATGGCAACAAGGTGCTGCGCTGCTACCTGCAGCACGCTCGCCCGGTGCAGGTTGTCCATCCGAGCGAGCGGGAGATCGAGGGCGTGACCTGCGTCGGGAGCATCGCGGGGCTCCCCGATGGCGTGCACGGGCTCTCGATCATCACTCCGCCGCCGGTTACGGAGCGCGTCGTCGCGGCCGCGCTCGCGAAGGGCATCCGTCGCTTCTGGATGCAGCCGGGTGCCGAGAACGCGACGGCCATTGCCGCAGCGCGCGCAGCGGGTGCGAGTGTGATCGCCGGGGGGCCGTGCTTGCTGGTTTCGTTCGGGTATCGAGAGTGAGTCCGTGTCGGTGACGCTCGAGCTCGAACACGAGGGAATGCGCGCGCTGCGACCGACGCTGGTGGGCGGAGCTCTCGCGATCCTCTTCTTCGTCGCGGCGTCGGCGATCGTCAATCCGATCGTGAACGACGAGACGCTCGGATCGGGCGCCGTGCTGGCCAAGCTGCCGCCCTACCCGGACGGCCATCCACATGTGTACTTCTACGAGCGCGCCTTCAGTCTCGGGAACCATGCCACGGCGCGCGCTCTGGAGCTCGGCGTCCACCGCGACGCGATCTCACTCACGCGCAACGGACTCGCGCTGTTTCTGGCGTTGTTCACGCCCTTCGCCGCCGCGCTGTGCTTCACGCGCCGTGTCTCGCTCGCGATCTTCGCGGCGGTGCTCGCCGCACTCGAAGCGCCCTGCGCCTACGACGGGCTCTATCCCGTGCTCGTTTTCCCCGACGTCTACAGCCACGGGCAGATCGGTCAGTCGCTCGCGGTGCTCGTCGCCGTCGCTTGGATCGGCGGTGCGGCGCGCACGGCCGGCTTTCTGACGGGAGCGATGCCGATGCTGCACGCCGGCGTATTCCCGCCGCTCGCCGTGTTCACTCTGCTCTACCTCGCCCTCGCTCGCGGACGGCCGCGGGGTGCGAAGCTGCGGCGCGCGCTGGTCGCTGTAGGCGCTGGAGTGGCCGCGTGTGCCGCGTTCTTCGCGCTCACGCGCAGCGGCGTCGAGCCCGCGACAGGCGCTGGCCCGTACGCGGCTCCCGGCGTGGATTCGGCCGCTGGTTTGGGCTTCGTCGCGCTCACGGATTCTCATCGACAGGTGCCGGACTTCATGCGCTTTGGGTACTTCGCGCACGCGCTGGCGCTCGTCGGACTCGCGCTCGCCGTGCTGCGCGGTGGTCGCGAGCTCTGGGCGCGTTCCAACGGCGCGGACGCTGCAGCGCGCTGGGGACTCGTGCTCGCGATCATCGCATGGAGCTACACGCTCGTTGGGTCCGCGCTGCAGCGGCAAGAGATGTTGCCGCATGTCCTGCTGATGACGATGCCGTCGCGCGTCACGAACCTCTCTACGATCCTGCTCGCTCCGCTGACCGCGGTTGCTTGGCAGAGAGCATTGGAGCGGCACGATGCGCGCACGCGCGCGGCGCTGTGGACGCTGTGCGGCATGGCCGCGACGGCGCTGTCGGTGTGGCTGTGGCGCCGAGGTCCGTGGGCCTCGCGCGAGCATGTCTTCCCCCTTGTGTGGGGCTGCGTGCTCGGTGCCGGCGCGTTCGCGTGGCCTGTTGCGCGTCGCGTGGCGATCGGTTGCACGCTCGCCTTCGCCGGTGCTTGCCTGCTGCTCTCGCTCGAGTACCCCAGTCCCCCGCGACAGGTGTCCTTGGCTGCGGGCTTCCTGCTGGCAGTGGCCTATGCGTTCATGGCGCGCGTCGTGCGGGGGCCATTTGCGTCGATCGCCGAGCGCGCGGCGCCGGGACTCGCGCTGTGCGGCGGGCTGCTCGCGGTCGCGGCGAACATCCCCAAGCGCTTCCTGGACTTCGGCAAAGTGTTTCGCCGCGATGTCCTCTCGCGCGATGATCTCGGCATGCTCGACTGGATGGCGGCCAATGTCGGACCCGAGGAACCGCTCGTCACGGCCGCATGGGAGCGGCTCGAGATGCAGCAGAAGACCGCGCATCCGGTGCTGATCGAACTCGAGACGCTGTGGATGCTGACCTACATGCCCGAACTCGGCTCGACGGTCGGTCCGATGGTGAAGGACTTCTTCGAGGTCGACTATGCAGATCGCGAGGCCATGCTCGCGCTCTCGCATGGCGGGCGTTTCGAACTCGAGGATCCACACTGGTCGCGCGTGTGGTCGGAGCGGCCCGAGTCAGGCTGGCGCGAGCTCGCGGAGAAGTACGACTTCGAGCTCGTTGTTTCCCCGCAGGAAACACCGCTGCAGCTGCCGCGTGTCGTCGACGGCACGCGCGCCGATCTCTATCGCGTGCCGCGGCGCTGATCGTTCAGGAGAGGATCGCGCGCAGTGCGCCGTCGAGGTCCGGATACTTGAACGCGTAGCCCGACTCGAGCGCGCGCTCGGGCACGCAGCGCTGGCTTCCGATCAGAACGGACGCGGCGCCCGAGCCGAACATGAGCTTCAGCATGAACGGAGGCACGGGGAAGATCGCGGGCCGCGACAGCGCGCGCCCGAGGGCCTTGCTGAAGTCCCGATTCGTGCAAGCGAGCGGAGCGACGCCGTTCATGGGACCGCTGACGGTCTCATCGCGCAGCGCGTGCAGGATCAGGCCGCACAGGTCGTCGATGTGAATCCAGCTCATCCAGTGGGCGCCGGAACCGATCGGTCCGCCGAGTCCGAGCTTGAACGGAGGCAGCATCTGCTTCAGCGCGCCGCCGGCGCCGAGCACGATGCCAATGCGGAGCTTCACGACGCGCACGCCGAGCTCGCTGGCGCGCTCCGCCTCGCGCTCCCACGCCGTGCAGACCTCCGCGAGGAAGTCGACGCCGGCCTTGGCGCTCTCGGGCAACAGGCGCTCGCCCTGATCGCCGTAGACGCCGATCGCGGACGCGTTGACGAGCACCTTCGGCTTCGTCGCGCTGGCCTTGAAGGCGTCGACGAGCTTGCGCGTTCCATCGATGCGGCTGCCGCGGATGCGGGCCTTGACCGCGTCGCTCCAACGCTTGCCGAGCACCGGCTCGCCCGCGAGGTTCACGATCGCATCGAAGCCCGACAGGTCGGTCGGCATCGTCACATACTCGACGCCCGCCATCACCGGTTGGTTCGCCGGATTGCGAGTCGCGACCACCACCTTGCCACCGCGGTCGACGATCATCTGGCGCAGCCGTGTGCCGACGAAGCCCGTGCCGCCGGTGATCAGAATCCGCTGGTTCATGGGACGGAGGATCGTTCGCCCCGACGCCGCTTGCAACCTCTCGCAGCCGAATCGCAGGCGCAGGGATCCGCTCGTTGGGCCGGCGACGAACCCTCGCTAGGCTCCCTTCGACACTTCGCCCACGAGCCTCTCATGCAACATCTCGCTCCCGCCGCCCTCTCGTTCGGCCTCGGCCTGCTCGGCTGCGCCGCTCCGTCGCCCCGCGCGCCCTCACCGCTCGACGAAGCCCTCGCGCTCGGTACGCGCATGGTGGGGAGCTACTCGAGCCACGCGCAGTCGCTCGCGGATGCTGAGTTCCGCGATGTGCGCCTGCACATGGCGCGCATCTGGCCGGAGCGCACCGACGGCTGCTGGCTGTATGTCGAGCAGGCGATGGCGAGCGCGCTCGAGCGGCCCTACCGCCAGCGCGTCTACTGCGTGCAGCCGAGCGCCGACGGCTCGACCGCGAGCCGCGTGTTCGAGCTGCCCGGCGTCGCGCTCGACTACGCGGGTGCGTGGAGCGATCCGACGCGCTTCGCGGCGCTCTCGCCGGAGCGCCTCGTCCAGCGCGAGGGTTGCACGGTCTATCTGCGGCGCGAGGGCAACGCGTGGCGCGGCGCGACGCGCGCGAGCGACTGCATCTCGACGCTGAACGGGGCCGCGTACGCGACGAGCGAGGTCGTTGTCACCTCGACATCGCTCACATCGTGGGACCGCGGCTTCGACAAGGACGGCAAGCAGATCTGGGGCGCCACGAAGGGCGCCTACATTTTCGATCGCGAGTGAGGCGCGTGCGCCCTACTCGGGCGCGAGCTCGAGGAGCGGCGCCTTCTCGGCCACTTCCGCGCCGTCGGCGACGAGCACGCGCACCACGCGCGCGCGCGCCGGCAGACCGCCAGTCGGCTGGTAGTGGACGAGCGTGAAGGTCTTCATCACCTCGACCAGCCCGATCGCGCGGCCCGCTTCGATCATGCCTCCGACGCTCGCGAGCGCAGGCTCTCCGGGAGCCGCGCGGTGCCAGAAGCGACCGGCCGATGGCGAGCGGAAGAGTGGCGCGCCGCTCGAGTCAGAGCCTGCGGCGTTCTTGCTCGCGCTGGCTGTCGCGCCCGCGAGGGGCCGCAGGCGGTAGAGCACCGTTCCGTAGCCGACAGGCGCCTGGACGCGCTCGTGCAGGTCCCCATCGACGAGCCCCGCGACCTCGTCCGGCACGCGCAGCTCGCAGGCTCGACCGAGCGTGAGCAGCGTGCCCGCGCGCGCACCGGCGACGAGTGCCATGCCAGCGCGCACGGCGTTCGTGAACAATCCCACGCTCGGACACTCGAGCAGCATGTGCTCGCCTTCCGCTCGCGCTCGCAGGTGGAGGATCTCGGCGCTCATCCGCGGGCCTCCCACAGCGCGGCCGCGTCGTGCAGCGACCAGATGCGGGGGTTCTTGATGCGCCGGTAGCCGATCGATTGGTAGCTCGCTTCGGCGAACAGCTCGAGCCACGCGCGCAGCTCGAGGGGGCTGACGAGCTCGTCGGTGTCCATCTGCGCCGCCGACTTGTAGGGCGACATGTCGCCTTCGATGCGCGCTTCGGTGTCGCGCATGCCCGCCTCGATCTCCGCGCGTTCTTTGGGATCCTGCGTGAGGATCTCGAAGTCGTCGTCGAGCTTGGTGTTGTAGGCCGCGATCGCCAGCGTGCGACCTTCCATCACGCTCTGGCGCGCGAGCACGGTCGAGAGCTGCACGACGGGTTCGTAGGGCAGGCCCGCGAGCGCGTAGTAGCCGGCGCCGGAGGCCTTGCGCAGCAGCACCGTGAACATCGGCACGCTGTTGGTGCTGTTCGAGTAGATCAGGCTCGAGCCGTAGCCGAGCAGGCCGAGGCGCTCGGCCTCGACGCCGATGTCGAAGCCCGAGATGTCCTGCAGCCACACCAGCGGAATCCCGTCGTCGTTGCAGGCGCGCGAGAAGGCCGCGAGCTTGGCGATGCCTTCCTTGTAGAGGATTCCGCAGGGCTTCTTCTTGCCCTTGTGCTCGGGATCGTCGATCACGCCTTGGCGGTTGGCGACCAACCCCATGTAGAGGCCGTTGACGCGCCCGACGCCGACCACCATCTCGCGGCCGCGCTCCGGGCAGAACTCCCAGAACAGCGAGCGATCGACGAGGCGCGCGAGCACCTCGTCCGCGTCGTAGGTCATGCGATGGTCGGTGGGGAACAGGCCCGCGAGCTCGTGATTCGGCTGTTGCGGCGCCGCGGGCTGTGCGCCGTGGCGGTAGTACGCCGCGCCGCTCGACGGCAGCCGCTCGATCTCCGCGCGGATCATCGCGATCGCCGTCTCGTCGTCCGGCACGCGCACATCGGCGCACGCCGACTGGTGCACATGCACCTCGGGTCCGCCGATGTCGAGGCTGGAGAGGTGCAGGCTCTTCGCGCCCTTGATGAGCGCGGCGCCCGCGATGACCATGTAGGCCTGCTCGGTCATGTACACGCGATCGGAGATGATCGGCATGTAGCCGCCGCCCGCGATGCAGTCGCCGAACACGCCGGCGATCTGCGGCACGCCCGCTGCCGACAGCAGGCTGTTCATCTTGAAGATGTGGCCCGCGCCCGTGCGAGCGGGGAAGGTCGCGGACTGCTCAGGAAGGTAGAGGCCGCTGCAGTCGACGAGGTAGATGACCGGCAGCCGCAAGCGCAGCGCCATCTGCTGCGCGCGCTCTATTTTCTCGGGCGAGAGCGGCCACCACGAGCCCGAGGCGACCGTGTTGTCGTTGGCGATCACCATCGTCCAGCGGCCGCCGACGCGCACATAGGCCGTGACGACGCCCGCGGCGGGGGACTCGAGCTTGCCGAACTTGCGACCGTGGTTGACGAACGCGAGCACTTCGAAGACGCGCGAATCGGCGTCCTTCAGGAGCTCGATGCGCTCGCGCGCCGTGAGCTTGCCCTTCTTGTGGACGCGCTCGGCGTACTCCGCGCCCCAGCCCGCGGCGATCTTCGCGCGTCGCTCGGCGAGCGTGGCGTCGAGTGCGCCGAGCGCCGTGCGGTTGCGCTCGAACGAAGCGCCGTCGAGGAAAGCCTCGCGCGCGCGACCGATGGGAAAGAGCGGAACCTTGGCCATGGGATCTTGGGGCTCCTAGCGTGCGGAAGCAGGCCAGCCGGGAATCGAGCGCGTGTCGTAGGTGCCGGCGCGGAACTCGCGCGAGTCGAGCACCGCGAGGTGCAGCGGCAAGGTCGTGGCGACGCCCTCGACGCGCGCGTGCCGCAGGCATGCGAGCAGCGTTTCGATCGCGCTCTCACGCGTCGGCGCATGCGCGATCACCTTCGCGATCAGTGAGTCGTAGTGCGGCGAGACCGAGTCGCCGGCCTGCATGTGCGTGTCGACGCGAATCGCGCCGGGGCCGCGATCGAGCGGGAAGTCGAAGGCCGCGAGCGTGCCGGGAGACGGGCGGAAGCCGTTGGCCGGATCCTCGGCGTTGATGCGCACTTCGACCGCGCTGCCGGAGAGCTTCACATCCTCCTGAGAGATCGCGAGCCGACTGTTCGCTGCGACGCGCAGTTGCAGGTGCACGAGATCGAGCCCTGCGACGAGCTCGCTCACGCCGTGCTCCACTTGCAGCCGCGTGTTCATCTCCATGAAGTAGATCGCGCCGTCGTCCGCGCGCAGGAACTCGACCGTTCCGGCGCCGACATAGCCGATCGACTGCGCCGCGCGCACGGCGATCCCGCCGATGCGCGCGCGCGTCGGCGCGTCGAGCACGGGGCTCGGGCTCTCCTCGACGAGCTTCTGGTGGTTGCGCTGCACCGAGCACTCGCGCTCTCCGAGGTGCACGCAGGCGCCGAAGCGATCGGCCATCACCTGCACTTCGATGTGGCGTCCGCCTTCGAGGTACTTCTCGAGGTACAGCGCGCCGCTGCCGAAGGCGCTTTCCGCCTCGGCCGAGGCCTGCACGAAGGCCGCGCGTAGCTGGGCTTCGTCGAAGCACTTGCGCATGCCGCGACCGCCGCCACCGGCGTCCGCCTTGAGGATCACGGGATAGCCTGTTTCGCGCGCACAGGCCACGGCCTCGTCGACCGACGCGAGCAGCCCGACCGAGCCCGGAATCACCGGCACGCCGGCGGCGCGCATCGCGGCCTTGGCGGGCGCCTTGCGCCCCATGACCTCCATGGCGGAGCTCGGCGGACCGACGAACATGACGCCGTGCTGCTCGCACAGCGCAGCGAAGCGCGGATTCTCGCTCAGGAAGCCCCAGCCGGGGTGCAGCGCCGCACAACCCTGCTGCAGCGCCGCCTGCACGACGCGCTCCATCTTCAGGTAGCTCTCGCGCGACGCCGACGGCCCGAGGCACACGACATCGTCCATGCACCCAAGCCAGCGCGCGCCGAGGTCGGACTCGGACGCGACGCCGACAGGGGAGATGCCGAGGTCGCGGCACGCGCGCGCGACGCGCACGGCCACCTCGCCGCGGTTGGCGATCAGGAGGCGTCGGAACATGGCGTGGGGAGGTTAGCAGCGGCGCGAACGGAATGCGCCCGGGGCCGCTGGCAGGTCGGAGTTCGACCGCAGCGGCCGAGAGACTGGAATGGGTGCTCCGCCGGCGCCGCGGTTGGCCCGGGAGCGAGGCTCCATGCGCTAAGGTACGCGCCCGATGTTCCCGCAGATCGTGCTAGCCGCGCTCGCTTGTCTCGGCGCGCCCGAGGATGTGTCCGGGGCGCTGGCCCGGCTCTCCTCGAGCGCCGCGCAGGAGCGCCTCGCGGCCGAGCGTTGGCTCGCGGCGCACTTGCGGCCCGAGGACTTCGCGTTGGCGGCCGAGACCGTCCGAAACGGCGGGGCGGAGGAGCGCACGCGGCTCGCGCGCGCACTCGGTTCCGACGAGCGTCACTTCGAACTCGCGCTCTTGTTCGGTGCGGATGCGGATCCCGAGCTCGCGCGGCTCGGCAACGAGGCCTTCACGGCGCTCGCGGTGCGCTGGTTCGGTGACGAGCTCGCGCCGTGGAAGGACGAGCGCGTGATGCGCGAGATCGCGGGTCGTTCTCGCGGCATCGTCTCTGTAGCGCCCGGGTCGACGACGGCGGAAGCGCTGATCGAGCGACTTGCGCGCCACGCGCCGATGTTTCACACGGATCGCGCGCGCGACGTCGAGCTCGGCATCGCGGTCGAGCCTGCGCTGTACGCGGAGATGCTCGCGGGCAAGGTTCCCTGTCGTTCGGAGCGCGGCGCCGTGCGCAGCGGTCCCTGCGATCTCGTACTCGCGCGCGCGCTCGTCGACCTGCGCGTGAGCTTCGAGGGCCACGGCTTCGAAGGCCTGCATCCGTTCGTGCGCATCGGCTGGCAGCCCGATCTCGGCGGCAAGGAGACGCACCAGCTCGTGGTCGACTGGTGCCGCGATGTCGAGCGCTATCCGGAGCGTCCGCGCGGCTCCGGTGCGGCGCGCGCGCTCGCGGGCTGCGGCTGGCCAGCGGCGCTCGAGTGGCTCGAGCGACGCTGGGAGCGCACGCGCGATGCCAACGCACTCGACGGTTTGCTCCTCGCGGCCGCTCGCGGCCGCGTGGTATCGACATTGACGACTACGAGCGCGGTCGGCGCGTTGCTCGAGTCCGCGCGCACCCAGCGCGAGCGCGACGGGAGCTTCGACGCACGCTCGCGGCAGGTCCTCGTCGCCGTCTCGCGCTTGCCGCGCTACGGCATGCGCGGCGAAGACCTTGCGTCGCTCGTCGAGGCGAGCGCACTCGGCGGCCTCGACGGCGAGCTCGCGCGGCTGGCGATGCTCTCAGGGATGGGGCACGCGTCCGCGCCGCTCGTCGCGCAGCTGCGCGCGTCA
>Ga0194131_10004014_pt1 | contig 22586 bp, 32 predicted proteins | sample TA2KigO120mmetaG_FD_148631 | JGI IMG/M metagenome (GOLD analysis project Ga0194131, IMG submission 148631) | Freshwater microbial communities from Lake Tanganyika, Tanzania - TA2015053 Kigoma Offshore 120m | ecosystem: Environmental > Aquatic > Freshwater > Lake | place: Tanzania: Lake... | reverse complement strand
CAAGATGCTCGAGGATCTGTCAGCAAAGAATTCAAATGATTAATCCAAGCGGTCAATGTCATTTGTAAAAAATGTCTAAGTTGTTTATTACAAACGAATAAAAATAGACCAGCTGGTTTAACACCTCGTAAACTGTTGAATAGTTATCTTGTCAGCGGAGGACGAGATGAAGAAACTAGCGGCAGTTTTAGGCTTTCTCGCGGCGGGGTGTAGCCCCGAGTTTGTCGGTGATCATGTGGGTCAGGTCGACTCCGAGATCGTCAACGGCACAAAGTACAACGGACACCCAGCGGCTGTCTACGTGGACCTCGGTGGAGGGTCGTGCACGGGTACCCTAATATCACCATCGATCGTCCTCACTGCGAAGCACTGCACAGAGGGCGTGTCCTACAAGTCCATCTCGGTCATGTTCGGCAACGATGCCTACGGGCCTGGGACGTGGGTCAAGGCCGTCCACTACGAGAACAACCCTAAAGGATACTCTGGAGGTCCCGGCGACCTGGCTCTGATCACCCTGACGTCACCCGGACCGACCGACCCGATCCCGGTCAACAAGATGGACCCCAACGGTCTGATGGGAATCCAGGTCCACATCGTCGGGTTCGGTGTGACGTCTGAGTACGGCAGCGATTCTGGTGTGAAGCGCCACGGATGGACGAGCCTCGTCGACGTCGAGCCAGGTCTGGTCTACACCTCGGTCAAACCGTCTTCCACGTGTTATGGTGACTCGGGTGGGCCTAACTTCATCACCGTGAATGGCGTTGAGTATGTGCTGGCCGCCACATCGTTCGGTACCGCAGCCTGTGGATTTGGACTCGATGCCTCGGCTCGAACCGACGACGCAATTGCGTGGATAGAGAAATACGTTTCGCTCCACGAGAAGTTCGGATGGACGTGTCAAGGTGATGGCCACTGCGTTTCAGGTTGTGGAGCTCCGGACCCTGATTGTCCGTGTGCCTCCGACGGGTTCTGCACGGCATCTTGTTCTGACCTGAAGACAGACGTCGACTGTAAGGGCTGTGAGACTGACGGCGTCTGCAGGAAAGATTGTCCTGTGAAAGACGTCGACTGTGATCCTCCACCCCCGCCGGCACCGAGACCACCCCCACCCGTCGACGAAGGCGCAGGTGGATCTACTCCTGAAACCCCAGTCTTAGACCCAGAGGAGAAGATTGGTCCTGATGTTGAGAAGCGATCTCAGAGACCACTGCTGTGGGTTGGGTGCAGTATTTCAGAGTGTAGAGACTTTAGCTCTGCTTGGTTATTGCTGACGGGTCTCTTGCTCGGAAACTTACGAAGAAGATTCAACCACCGTGCATCTTGATAGCTCTCTCCTGACGCTCTGCACCCGATCTTGAAGAGTGTGTTCCCAGACGTCTACGTTTTCCTGTTTTCGGGTCTTTCTTCTTCGTAAATAGACAGACTTTACCGCCGTCACAAGCACGAATTATTTCTTGAATGAATTGACGCAGAGTTTTTTCTTCTAGCACGCATCTAAATATGTCTTCATTGTAAACAAGAAAACTTTGGTTTAGATTTGGGTGCATGAATAATTTTTTTGTACTCTTCGGCATCATCTCGACAGTTCTGGTGTCGCTCTGGGCTGTTCTAAAGTACCTCATCCTAGGCTCATACAAGATAGATAACGACACGGGTAAACGGCTGATAGAGACCATAGAATCGAGTGCAAAATTCAAATGGCTCTTGACTAACGAGTGCGTGACTGAGCCACGCTATCCTGATGTTTATGAAGCTCTCGTCTTGCTGAACGGTGCCGTGTTCTTCATAAACCGCAATGAGAGGTTATTGACAGCAGGCTGGAAAGGCAAAGAAGAGACCACACACGTGACTTTCCCAAGGTGGTACAGAAAGAAGGTTCTCGACATCTTGCGCAGTAAAGTCTTAAACCTGAACACGATACCTGTGATGGCGCCCCCCCACACGGCACGGACAGGCTGGGTGAGTTGACAGCAGACCCTCGTTCAAAGACTATCTTAGACAATTGTGCAGACATAGAAGCAGAAGTACAGGAAGTGGTCGACGGTAAAAAAATGAAGACGGGATTGCTGTTGTATAGACCGCCAGGAAGCGGTAAGACGCAGTTCATCAAGCACTTGGCTAAGAAGCACTGCTTGCCCATACACGTCGTGTACCTCAATCCTGAGTACAACAACTACGATATGGCGATGATGTTTGCTTCAGTTCCCCGTAAGTGCATCGTCCTCATGGAGGACTTTGACAACTATTTCGACGGGCGTGAGTGCATCATGAAGAACGATCAAGTAAAGTTCACATTCGACGCATTCATAAATGCACTTGACGGTGTCCACAACGACTACCGACAAGTGATCTTTGCGATGACAGCAAATGACGTGTCGAAGCTAGACGTGTCTCTCACGAGACGACCCTCGCGATTCAAGTTTGTTCGCGAGTTTGGTCCACCTTCGGATGCTGTGAGAGCAAGCATCCTGAAGGACCCAGAATTAATCGAAAAAACTCGAGGATTATCATTAGACCAAGTTTTTTCTAAATTATCTGAACAAAAATAAACGTCGTTGTCACTATGAGATTTCTTTTATTGTGTACATTATAATTATTGCAAGCTAGCAAGGTCTCACAAGGTTAAAACATGAAAATTACTAAAGATCAACTACAACAGCTAATTCGTGAAGAATACGTTAAAGTCGTATTTGAATCACAAGGACGCAATCTCACAGCTTCGCAAGCTAAAATTATAGCAGAGAATCTTAATGAGGGCTTCTTTGACGATATTATGAAATCTTTCAAGTCGTCGGGCAAAGAAAGTAGTGATCAGCAAGGAAAAAACGAGGCTGCAGTAGTGAAAACAGAAGAGCAGCTTAAAAAAGAGATCATGATGATTCAACAAAAAGCCAAAGACATGTTAGAGTCTAACGGCTTTGAGGGAGACGACAACGATGTTGCCGTTCTTGGAATTGATCTATTCCGCGCAGCTGTAGAAGAAGTCATGTCAGCAAGTAAAATTGCGGGTCCTGTTAAATCTGCTGGAGGACGCGGAGTTGGTTCAGGTAGATACAGTCCGTTAACACGCATGGCACGCTGATTAAATTAAAATAAAATATGGGGGATGAATTACGAATGTAAATTCATCCCCTTTTATTATATAAATTAGACATGACCGAAGACGAAGATAAAATTCTCTGTCAAAAATATCCAAAGATATTCAAGAACCGCGACGGATCTATCATGGAGACATGCATGGCATGGGGGTTTGAGTGCGACTCAGGCTGGTTTGATGTGCTCGACATTCTGTGTCACGAGATTCAAGGTTACATCGACTGGAAGTCTCGTGGGCTCTCTGAAGAAGAGAGAGAGGAGCTGCAGGTAGTCGCAGACCAAGTAAAAGAGAAATTCGGCACTCTTCGCTTCTACTACAGTGGGGGTGACGACGTGATCGAAGGAATGGTGAGAATGGCTGAGTCAATGACTTACAGAACATGCGAAGCTTGTGGCTGTCCCGGCGAAAAACGCGGCGGAGGATGGATCAAGGTCCTCTGCGACAAATGCGACGAGGAACAAAAAAGAAAATTGGGCGTACCCCGGATCGGCGAACCAGGAAGCAATGCCCCACGCATCAGCGAGATGTGAGATTAGACGATGGACAGACCGTGTTCTTTCACGGCCAGTTCGATAGCCCAATTCTTCATCTTGAACTCCATCTCTACATCTACCTTGCTGAGCACTGCACGTTGTTCCTTGGGAACATAGTGGACCCAGTCTGAGTGGGCTCGCCGTTTAGAAGCCGGTGCCTCTGCAGGAATTTCAGGACTTGTATTCGATAGATGCTGCAACGGCTTGATGCCGCGCCAAGTGCTAGACGCGAGCTCGATGACTTCATTGAGGTTTAAGCCACCTGTTCGAAACGTATGATGGTGGACGTCGAGCACGATGGGAACACCCGTTGCGTCACACACGGGCTTTAGATCTGCAGCACTGTAAGCATTCTCGCAGTTCTCGAGTGTGAGTCTTGATCGAATGTGATCTGGCAGTCTATTGACCTCTCGAATGAGATTGTCGGGTCGACCTCCTTTGCCTCCATGGATGTTGATCGCGTAGAAGGGCGATCTGTCTAGCTCCATTGTTTCCATGATCCACGCGTGCGTCTCAAGGTCGCCCGCCGCGTTCTTCACGACGCTAGAGGAGTCTGATGAAAGAACGACAAACTGACCAGGATGCATAGTGATGCGTACACCTTCGCGTTTAGCTAGGTCACCAAACTTCCAGTATCGCTCACGAAGCTTGTCGTTGTCCCACCAGTGTCGAGGAACCTTGTCAGCGAGCGGAATCAGATTAGAAGAAACACGAAAGCACTTGTAACCATCGCTAACAACTCGACGGAATGCGGTGAGGAGATTATCAGCATTGCTGAGGTAAACATGTTTGATTTCATCTTCTGAATACTTTCCCTGGTTCCATCGACCCAGCTGCAGGATGCGCTCGTCGAAGATATTTTTCTGTTTTTCGATGCCTCGAGGAGATCGCTCGAGCTCGACGTATTGACAACAAAGTCCTAAAGCCATGTATTGTACTGTACTGTATAGTCGTGTGAACTTGCATCAATAAATCTTCTGTATACCCAAGTGACCTCCCCTGAGTAGAGGTAGGATGCTGAGCTGAATCGTATGAGAACCCCAGCACATCAGCGCCATTGTGCCAGGATCGATTAAAGACAACCACGGATTGCCATCTTCTGATCCAGCAGCGACCACGAGCCGAATGAAAGCAGACTTCTTGTTGCCTCGCCACCACACCCTGACTAAAGATCCAGGTTGAAAATCTTGAGGATAGAATTTTTTCTTCGACACCCAACCTTCCTCCTCTTCTTCTTTAATCTTTAATTTCAGGCACAGTTTGCAACACTGCGCCTCCCACAAGTGCTTTAGATCATCTCCGCAACTGATGCAGTACATCGCAGTTGTGTGCGTGAGTAACTCGGCGTCGTTTGGCAAGTTGTCGGGATGAAAAGAATTTTCCGACGAAGAATTAATCATGAATCGGTGAATTAAATATGCACAAATTCGAAGCCAGCTGTAATATTGCTTTCATGAGGCAGCTATTATTTTTTTGCATTGCTCACACAGGTTGCTATCATGAGCGGGATTTCCCTACAGCACCTCCAAAACATCATTACAACAATTGCGCGAGAGTTGTCAATGGGAGATATTTGAATAATGACTCTTGCGAAGTGAGAGATTCTGAATCTCAAGCTGTGCTTCCTCCATGAAAGTAGATTTCGCCACCTTAGCTCAGTTGGCAGAGCGTCTCACTTGTAATGAGAATGTCGCCCGCTCGGATCGCGGCAGGTGGCTCCAGCGGGATGATGTCCGAGAGATTAAAGAGGAATGGCTGCAAACCATTTGACTCAAGACTACGGCAGTTCGAATCTGTCCCATCCCACCAAGGGCCATTATATTAGTTAGATAGCCACTCTGGTGAAATAGACACGGCACAAAGCTGTATCTTTTCTAGAAATCATAATAAACCAATTACATCTTTTTGTCAATGATGGCTACGATGAATCTCATGATCTCTGAACATACAGAGTTTCTTAACAATCTCTTTGTGCAAAAAATCGTCACAAGATGTTAGTATAAATCATGGGCATCGGAAAGATCGACCTCTATGAAGCGCAAATTATTGCGGACAAAGTTCGTCAGTACATCTCGCCAGCAATGACTCGGGTTGAGGTAGCTGGCTCAATTCGTCGACAAAAAGACGTTGTTGGCGACATCGAGATCTGTGGCATCCCCGACGATCGAGAAAAACTCATTAAATTGTTAGGTGATGTTGGTCAGCACATTAAACCAGGCGTTCCTGGCGTAGTTTTGTGGAAACCGAAAACCTCTGCAAAATACCTCAGAGTGCGCCTCGAGGAAGGCATAAACCTTGATGTTTTCTTAGCATCGCCTCAAAACTGGGGTGGTCTCTTTATGATGCGAACGGGCAGCGGCGCTTCGCCCGACGGTAATCCGTTTCATGGTTTTGTGCCGGCAATTTTTCAGCGCTGGAAGAAGTTGTCCGGGGGTGGTCGCATGACTGACTGTATGCCAACTATGCCCACAGGTGAACAGCTATGGATCCCTGAGGAACAGGACTTCTTTGATCTACTCGAGATGAATTTTGTGCCACCTGAGCAACGCATCACTAAGGGTGCAATTAAAAAGCACACAAAACGTTCTTAAAATAATGATCACATCATAATTTAAATGTGGTAATAGAAAATTTAACAGTTGGGTCTTTAGTTGTGCCCAGGATTTCTGTGCAATTATTCTCTTCGCTGTTCAAGGGCTCAGCTGACGGTTCTGTTTTTTCACCTGAATTGGGTTTTTACGTTTGGGACTCTCGAGAGGTGGCAATTGTGGTCGAAGTGTTTGAAATGCCCTTCGACAGAAAAAAACTCTATAAAGTTTTGCTAAGCCGAGGCGCCGCGGGTTGGGTCTGGGACAACAATCTACTCGCCGTCTATAAGGAAAACAAAACGTGAGATGTCAAAACATCTGCAGAAAGATTCGAAGTCTTGAATACGCAGTGGTGCATTTAAAGTTAGAGATTGAAGAAGTCAATGACGAAATGAATGAGTATACTAGTAGTTTCATGCAAAGTCTGCACAAAGTTGCAGATTTCAGCACTGCCCCTGAAACAAAAACAACAATTCATTCAAAAAATGAATTCTTTCAGTTAACAGACAAGCCGACACAGCCAGAAGAACTTAAAAAATTGTGGAAAAAAATAGCTGCAGTAACACACCCAGATAAAACAGGCAATAATCAGAGATTAACGAGTCTATATAGGCGTGCAGCAGAGGCAATAAAGGCATCTTCTGCTCATGAATTAGTGCAGATTGCGATAGAACTTAAGCTTAAGTCGCCTGAACTCAATAACGAAATCACGTTATCTACATTAGCAGAATCAAAATCAAACCTTTCAAAAAAACTCTTTGATCTTGAAAATTGTGTTCTGATAAAATGGGGCAGGGCACAAACTGACGAAGAAAAAAAGATCATCATGGACCATTACATTTCTTCAAAAGGTTACAGCTACCGTGTCGGCAACAACACGTGAATGCGTATTAGAGTAAAAACATGACTATTCTCTGCGTAGATTTCATGAATCAATGTCATCGGGCTCGAAGTGGTTTTAAGCTCGGTCCAGCTCCTGTGGTGTTTAACTTCTTTCGACAATTTAAAGCACTTGTTGATGAGTTTAAGCCAAGCCGTGTCTATGTTGTCCTCGAGGGTAGGCCCGTAAAGCGCCATGAAGCACTTGCTGAGTACAAAGCTAATAGAGTCATTTCAGAAGATGATCCGCGACGCAGCGAACTCTTGAAATTCTTTGCGCAGAAGGACAGTATTGTGGAGCTTCTTGTAAAATACTTTCCCGTCTCTGTGGTGCGCCATCCAACTTCTGAGTGCGATGACACAATCGCGAATCTTGTTCGCAGGTCCTCGACAGCAGTTCCTTGGGTAATCGCTTCATCAGATACTGACTTCATTCAGCTTCTTCAAGAGCGTGACAATTTGAAGCTCTATAATCCTGTTCGCAAGGCGTATGTAGAAGCACCAGACTATCCATACGTGACCTGGAAGGCTCTTCGTGGAGATGCTTCCGACAACGTCCCCGGTATTCCAGGCGTCGGTGACAAGACGGCAGAGAAATTGGCTTCAGATCCAGATCTTTTGTCTGAATTCCTCAGCAAACCCGAGGTTGCTCCACTATTTGAGAGGAACTATGGACTCATCAATTTCATGGAATGGTCAGACGAGGAAAGAGAAATGATGACATCTTCTGCACCCACCAAGGACTGGGATACTGTCAAAACAGTGTTTGAAAACTATGGTTTTGGATCGATTGTAAAAGATGAATCTTGGAGTAAATTCACTCAGACATTCGACGCTTTGTGGGGATCAAATATCTGAAATTGACCGTAACCAACCTGCGCCAATCCATCCTGTCTGACCCGATGATGCTAAAACACGATATGCGCCCCGGGCCCATTCATTCGAAATTGCTAAGTCAAGTGACATCTCTCTAAATTCTAAAATTAGCAGGATGTCATCGGCCTGTGCACAGCCGTGGAGCTCATCTATATCACACTCAAGAGACGACCATAAGATAAGCTGATCAACGTCGATCATGCTTATAGCTAATTGTCCTGGATTCAGCGTCTCCTGCAGCATTTTTTAATTATTAACTAAAATGTTAGAATTGTTCACATGGTATATATTTAGAGAAGAGCGGTAAAATGTCTATCAAAGAAGAGTATGAGTTTTTGTTGGATGAAGTAAAGTCTGAATTCTCAGATTTTGAGATCCTGATCAAGAATCGATCTGTTCTCATGAAGTTTATTGATGCTGCATTGCATATTATCACTTTCGGTCAGATGAAGAACTTCATGACAGGATTCATCACCACCATGGGAAACAAAGTCTACGTGCCAGATTCGTGGGAGATGTCTTCAATTACCAATAAAATTGAGATTATTCGACACGAACGTGTACACATGCGTCAGGCAAAAAAATATGGACGCTTTCTATTCTCTTTCTTGTATCTAGTCGTTCCCTTTCCGGTTGGCGTTGCATATTACAGAAAGAAATTTGAGCAGGAAGCTTACGAGGAAAGCCTTAAAGCGCTATACGAATATCACGGAGAAAAGATTTTTACGCCGAGATTGAAGGAAGGCATGCTCGCTCACTTTATCACAGAGCAATATTTTTGGATGTGGCCGTGGCGGAAAGACCTAGAAAAGTGGTATGACGCTGCTGTAGAAAAAGCGAAGTCACGGTAATCCTAGTTTATCTTTTGCGATGCACTTAGGACAGGGGATTCTACCCCATTGAATGTTGTCTGAATTCATCATTCGGCGGTATGGATTTCCTATAGATTTTAGCCAGAGCTTAAGAGCTGTAGGTGATGTTTGAGAAAAATCTGACAAACGACCCCACAATAGAGAATAGAACGCAACGCAACATATCGGGAATTTTTCCCTTTTTCCTCTATTGATGTCGTAAAAAATACTTCTCAAAAACATGTGGACAAATTATTTATGTGAATTCTAACTATAATATGTAGTATAACATGAACTATAATATGTAGTATAACATGAACGAGAGCAAGATTCTTAGAGAAGGGTTTTTTGATAGTTTAGCTTCATTTTTTATGAGCAAACCTGACGATTCTAAGGCAGCACAAATGATTGCTGATACTTGGATTTCTGAGAAAGAAATAGATTTGGGAGAAGATCTGCCCGACGAAGTCAAAGATCAAGTTTATCAATTTACTGCTGATCGCTACGATAGAGCTTTAAATGCCTATAAGCACGAAGACGACCCAGCTAGAAAAGCTGTAATGGTCTTGGTAAAGCTTCTAGATAAAAAAATAGGCCCGATGATCGACAACATGTTTTATGATTCTAGCAGCTTCGATTGATACTAAGTAAAATTTGTTTGTAGGATTGCTTCTCATGAGAAGATATCCGGGTTTTCTTAACGAACTACAACAGCAAATAGAGGGATTGCATCCTGAAATTCTTGAAAGAATTTCTCGATATGGTGGCCTAGATGTCCAAGATCTAATTTCTTTGATCTTAGAGCCCAAAGATCACTCTGTTGACTGCCCGGAAACTGTCGATCCAGGCGAAATATTTCAGCATGTTGAGCTTGAGCCTTATGAAGCTTTAGGTAGAGAGCTAATTGACAAGAACTCAGTTGCGCTATGCATACTAGCAGGCGGCGCTGGCACCAGAATAGGTGGCTCAAAGTGCATGCTTAATTTATTTGAGGGTGAGACACTTCTTTCACATAAGATTAGAAAAAACTCGCATGTAAAAAATATCTGGATTATAGTTACTGAGTCGCTGTCTAATATTGTTCAAGATCATTTAGAAAATATTAGATTAATGCGAGACGGGATTGAGTTGGTACTTCAATACGAGTCTGTGCGCTTAACACCAGACAATCAACTTTACACAAATGAAGACGGCCCAAGTTTGTACCCTTGCGGACACGGTGATGTCATTCCTGCGCTAGACAGCTCTGGGCTTTTAAAGAAATTCACTGCTTCTGGTGGTAGGCACGTCGTCATAGTTAACGTTGACAATGTTTCTGCAGACATCGACGATGCTATCCTGGGTTTGCATCATGCAAATAATGTTCCCGTCACGTGCGAAGTTGTGAGAAAATCTGAAAATGACAAGGGTGGTGTGTTATGCAAGCACAGCGGCGTAAATCAGATTGTCGAAGAATTTAGAATGACTCCTGAATCAGACGTTACTCAGTTTCAGCTGATGAACACCAATACGATGATAGTTAAGTCTGATCTTGATTTCAGCATGATAGATTGGCATTGGCACAGAGTCAAGAAAAATCTTGATGGAAGTTTGGTCATACAGCATGAAAGGCTTTTACAGCAGCTCACAGAGCATTTTAAGACACAGTATGTCGAGGTTCAACGGGACAGAAGATTTACGCCGATAAAGAGCGCGTCAGATCTTGATAAGATCAAGCAGACATGATCCCACCCAGATCGCCCTATTGTCTCATACAAGAAGACTTGTGGCCCGACAAGTGGAAGATGCTTGTGTCCTGTGTGCTGCTCAACAGGACTGCACGAAAACAAGTTGAGAAAATTCTACCTCAGCTCTTTGCTCTGTGTCCAACAGCCAAGGACATGGCTGAGTGCAATATGTCTTCTTTGACTTCTGTCATAGCACCGCTAGGTTTTAAAAATAGAAGGGCAATAACACTCATCAAATTATCTAAAAGTTTTCTAGAGCCAAACTGGAAGCACGCTAGTGAACTTCCTGGAGTTGGTGAATACGCAGCAGCAGTTTGGGATATATTCGTGCTCAACAAGATGCCGTCAAGTGCACCCAACGATCACGCCTTGACGTGGTATTGGAATTGGAGACAACAGAATGACAATTAAGCGAAAAGAAGTAGTCAAAGAAAAGAAAGAGAAGGCACCAAGAAAGCCGCGATCGAGAAAAATTGCAGCTCAAATTCTACAAGATGCAGTAGTCGAGGGGAAGTGGACCGTGTCAGTGGGTCAAGATTTTCTTGTATCTAAGAAAGTCAGCGGAAAACAAACGCAGTCTATTTGCACTTTTAAAGAGATGATTAACGAGAAAACGGTCAATTCATGGGACAAAACGCTCGAGCGATGGTATGCATTCAATATTGACGACCTAGAAAAGTTTGGTATTGTCGTGAAAAAATTCTAATTTTTTAAGAAATTTTCTATCACGCTTGCGGGGATGAAGAAACCAATATTCGGTGCAGAAACTACCATCCACGAGCACAAACCCACAAGCCTGCCCTGCTCATCGAATGCACCACCGCCAGAATTACCCATCCAGATGGGCGCAGATACTTGTATCGAAGCAACACTGTTTTCGTTGATTGTAGATTTTGTGCTTGCTGAAATTAAACCCTCTATGTAAGTCCACCACATTCCTGTTGTGTGTCCTATTATGTGAAGCCGCATTCCAACCCAAGGGTCATCTTTGCTTATTTGAATTGGTTCTTTAGAAATTTTATTGGGCACTAAAAAGAGTGCTAAGTCATCTCTTTCGCTAATTTTTATTAAAGAAGCTAATTTTAGAGTGCCATAGCTCAGTGTATTCCCGGCTTCAAGATCCTCTTTCGTCATATAAAAAGACAATAATTTATTATTGACGCAGTGTGCTGCCGTGAGGAATTTTTCGCCGTCTATCCATACGCCACTGCAATAAGGCTTTAATTTGCCAGAACCATCATCTGTCACTAGTGCAACTGTTCTGCTTTCAAGATCTCTAATAAAGTTTTTTCTGCTTTCATCTTGTAAAGAGGTTTTTATTCTGGGCCCAGCGCATACGCACCCCATAAGAGCAATTGCAAAAGATACTAAAATAATACGCACTTTATTGCCGCATGTGTTCATGTGTTACTTCTTTAAGATAAATTAAATTTGACAACATAGATACGTATGCTTAATTGTACGTCGAATCAAACAAATAAAATAAATTAACTATGATTTTTAGAACATGGACACAAAGGGTTTAATAGTTTGTATTCTACTGCTGACGCCATGGACGATTGTTATACCTGCTGCTGTATGTGTATGTAGGAATTTAAAAAATAGAAACAAATAAAGGCCGCGACCTTTATTTTAGTTAACTAGAGGAGTTTTCTTGTAGACTTTGCGCCTCTAATGATCTTTGTTTTTCTTCGCGTTTACGAGCCCAACCATCTCTCATTCTTTGTTTTTGTTCTTTGGTTCTCTTTTTGCCTCTTGTTTTTGCAGTTCTTTTTTCAATCGTCTCTTGAGAAGGAGAGCCGAACTTCTTTCCTTTCATGGATTCTGACATTTTTCGACGAGTCTCCTCAGACACGACTCTGCCTTTCCCTGCCTCGGACAGACGGCGTCGCGTCTCTTCTGAAGCCCTGTATTCACGCAGCTGCGCCTTGTGCTCCTCGGAGAGCTTCTTTCCCTTGTGAGCTGCGGAGAGTTTCTGACGGTGTTCTTCGGATTTAGGGCCGACGTTCTTTCCCTTCATGGATTCTGACATTTTACGAAGAGTTTCTTCGGAATGCGGAGGGGGTTTTTTGCCCTTGTTGGCTTCACGAAGCTTTTGCTTGTGCTCTTCGGAAAGGTGCTTGCCACGAAAAGCAGAACCTTTGATATATCGTTGTTCATCAGACGAATTCGAATTTGCTTCACGAATTTTTTGTATCGTTTCTTCTGAAAATTGAAAGCAACAATCACCGCCAGTGGTGAGGTTATAGCCCCTCGTGAAAGAATCAAATCTTTCTATCCAGATTTTTTCTCTTTCATTTGCGAGATCATCATCACATTCCTCTATTATTTCAAATATGAAGTTTTCTTTTCCGTGTTTTCTAATTGCAGCATGGAATTTAAAACCTTTATCAATCTCTGCCTCTTTAAGATGTCCTCTTACTCTTTCTTTAAAATCTTTCGTTTGTCCTACGTAACACTTGCCATCTAACAAGTTTTTTGCTAAATAAATAAACCGCATACAATTAAGTATGCGGTTTTTCTAAAGTTAGTAACTAATAATGTATGGTAAATTAACGTGAGACGTCTAAGTGGTTGAAATCATTCATGAATCCCTCCATAAATTATTTGCGGCAAAGATTAATATCTCTTCTGCGGATTCCGGAGAATACGAGTAAGTTTTTATCATAGTTTCAACCATGTCACTGTACTTCTTCTGTTGATCATCATTCCTAGTTTTTGACTTAGTCACTATTCTTGCCATTGTCCGCACAGAAGAGATCAAATAAGATTCAATTGCATTCTTAAGTGGTTCATAAGTAGAGTAAATAACTTTTTCGCCGCGCCTCATTTTTGCAAACATGTATGCTGTGACGTCAGATCTGAAGCCGTCCTTTGCAGAGCCAGTAACACCGATTTGTTCTTCAATGGAAATCATAAATTGTTCATCAGGCTTTCGTTCTTCTTTTGTGACTTTGTCTTTTAGCTTCGTTCTCGTGGTGTGAGCTTCTGCGTTATCAAGATAAGACTCGAACAACGATTGTGCTTGCTCCTCGTAAGCTGAGATGAATGCTTTTGCGATCTCATTCTCGAGAATCTTTAGATATTCTTCGCGGATTGTCTTCTGGAGGAGTTCGAGGCACTTTGACTTAAACTGTTCATCCACAAGCTGTTCCTTTACCATCTTCGTCAATGAGTCCATGACGGAGATCGGTGTAATCATATTCTTATCAGATGCTGTGAGAGCATTGTCGAGAGCCTTAGTTATGAAACGAGTTGAGATGCCGTCCATGCCCTCATGCTTCGCCTCTTCGCGTAGGTCTTTGATGTCGACGTTGCGAACTCGCCCTTTTTCAAGAACATCTTCGCCGTTGTAGATCTTCATCTTCGTGAGGATATCACATTTAGCAGAATCTTTAAGACGACTCATCACCGAGAACATTGAAACAATCTTTAGGGTGTGCGGTGCGATGTGCGATGTGAATTCAGATTTACCCAACATCTTCTCGTAGATTTTTATCTCCTGATTGAGTTCAAGACAGTAAGGCACAGATATCTTCACAATGCGATCCATGATGGCTTCATTTGTGTGTTCTGACTTAAATCTGTTCCACTCGGCCTCGTTGCAGTGAGCGAGGATGACACCATCGAAGTGTAACATGTCAGACTTACCAGGCGAAGGAACCCGCTTCTCTTGGGTTGCTGTGATGATGGTGTGGAGGAACTCGATCTCGTTCTTGAAGACCTCGACGAGCTCGACGACGCCCCTGTTGCCCACGTTGAACGCACCGTTTAGTGAGAGTGAGCGTGGATCATCCTCGGCAAACTTGTCGAGCTTCGAGATGTCGACTGACCCGATGAGGACCGAAACGTCTTGGGAGTTTGCATCCATCGGAGGCACAGAAGCGACGCCCCGACGGCCACGCTGAGAAAAAGTAACTTCTTCGACTTCAAAATCTTCATATTTACCTGAATAATCGTTGAGGAGCCTGTGACGTGCAACGGGGGAGATATCACCATCGATCTTTACGCCGAGTGCGGATTCGATGGAGGGTCGAAGCGAGCGAGGAATTAATTGAAGGGGTTCGCCTCGGTGGGGATCGCCTTTCAGCGCATAATACTTTTCGCCCTCGAGCGCTTTCTTAATGTGTTCGGTGAGCGCTGATTTACCTGCGCCGACAGGTCCCATGAGCAAGAGAACTTGTCGAGATTCTTCACCTTTGTGAGCAGCGGAAGACAAGAAGCTCATGACTTTCTCGACGACTGTCTCCATCCCGAAGAACTCACCTTCAAAGTACTTGTGAATCTTTATCTGCTCACCGTCGAAGATCTTGCTCTTTCTGGGTTCAGAATCCGGCAAAGTATAAGAACCATGCGATGAAATTACGTCAAAAAGTCGCTTGTGAGCAGACTTGACGATTGTTGAATCTTTTTCAACAATTTCAATATAATCCATCAAATTTCCTGAGAATTTCTGAATTCTACTCGATTCTTCTCTTGCAGTTTTGATTTGTTGTAGAAGTTGTTTCTTGATACTCATTGTTTTATTGTACTTATTGTCATGTATTTGATTAATCAATTTCCCAAGGTTCTTCTTCTACAATAGTGTAGAATTTTACCTGCTTATTCCAGAGACATTTAATGTGTTCAACTACTTCATTGGCATGTTTTAATTCAAGATCTCGTCCGTCATGCTCGTGTCTTACAATCAACATGCCGTCTCTTTTCATTTCATCAACATATACGACAGGTATTGAGCCGCCCGACACATTTTTGATGAGATCCTCTTTGACTTCTTTCCACCCTTTTTCGTCTGAAACATCATCAACTGTGACGCTTGACTTCTTCTTCTCAGAATAGCTAAAAAGATTTAGTTCAACGCAGTCTTCTTCAGTAAGATATTGACGCAAGAATGACGCATCGTAGCAGACTTCACGTGCCAAGAAACACTCGTCGATTCCATGACGTTCTTTTATTTTTTGAAATAGATAAAATCCAAGATGATATGGATTAATAGAACCGATGTGCGGTCTAACCACTGCGTTATGCATCTTGACAATAGGAAGGTGAAGCTCACCTGGGAGGTCTAATTCATGGCACAATTCATAATGAGTCATACTAGCCCAGCCCTCATTCATGATCTTGGTTTGAATCTGCGGCCAGAAATATTGTCCCTCTTCACGACAAATGTGGACGATGTCACGTTTCCAGTCAGCAATATCGGCATTTTCCTCTATAAATCCCAATAAGTCATAATCAGGTTCAATAGGATACATGTTGATATTAAAATTCCTATATCTTCCGTCCTTATCGTTATTAATTAACTCGACGTATTCTGCTTTTATTTCTTCGTGCGGTCTACGAACTTGACCATATTTCGTCGTTTGGAACTGAAGAGCCTGACATGCGTCCAGCGTTCTTTCAACGAGATCAATACCGACGTGTGGATCTTCAACATATTTTTGTATCCTTTTCTTAGCTGCTCGTAACCGTTGAATGACAGATTCAGGCCTAGTGCTCTTAAACATTCTATTGTTTTTGAAGAAGTCTGAGTGACCGACACAATGAGCCATAATGAGAATCTGGAGGTATAACGGATTTTCTCTCATCAGGTAAGCTAGCGATGGATTTGAATTGATGATTAGCTCGTAGGGTAAACCTTCCATACCGACGTTGTAACGGTTCATCGTCTGCTCGAAGGACTTTCCGAACGACCAGTGAGAATACATCGACGGCATGCCGTGATGGACCATGGCGCCAATCATCTCGTGGTAATCAATAACTTCGTAGTCTAAAGGATATGGATCAAGTCCGCGCGTCTTGGCAAGCTTAATGATTCTTTCATCCCATTCTTCAAGGTCGGAAAGTCTATAGTCCATCAGCCGTTCTCCATTGTATTGCCGCTCATTAAACTTAAAAAGCTCTTCCAAACGTCTTCTTGTTTTTGTATTCTCATTTGCCTAAGCTTATTGCTCTGTAGCGGTTTCAACAAAGAGAATATCTTGTCAGCAGCTGTAGACCAATTAGCGTCCGGTTCTATTTCACAGTAGCCATAAAGCTGTATTGAAGTGATAAGTTTTTTGACCTCATCAAGAAATTTCTCATTATCGTCTTGGAAATTATCACCATCAGAGCATTGGAATAGATAAACATTCCATGAGTTAGGATGAAATCTCTCGCTCATGATACTAGAAACCAATGTCAAAGCAGATGATGCACGTGTGCCTCCCATCGAAGCTTTTTGGAAGAAATCTTTTTCTTCAACTTCTTGTGCATCAGTATCGTGCGATATAAATACGACTTCTAGCGTTTCGTACTTGAGTCTGAGAAATTGGTAGAGCAAGAAAAAGAATGATCGAGCCAAAAACTTTTTTTCTTGTGACATGGAACCTGAAACGTCCATGACGAAAAAGATAACAGCATTTGTGCAAGGCTTTTTAGTGACCTTGTAATGTCTATACTTTAAATCATCTTCATGAAATGGAAAGCTTTTACCCTCTTCGTCTTTTTCTGCATCAAAACCTGCTGCCTTCATGCGCTTAATTCTGGCAATTGCAGACTTTTTTCTATCGAGACGGGGTATGATGCCCTCAGTTCTATATCCTTTTCTCTTCAGCTTTTCTGTGTCTATATTACTAAGTTGTCGCTTTTGAAGTTCAGGAAGTTGCAGCTCTGAAAACAGATAATTTGCTAATTCTTCGTGCGTAATTTCTACATCGTAGTATTCTTCGCCCTTATCACCACCAGCCCTGCTCGGTTGTCCTTGTCCATCAGCTGGCTGATTACCAACTTTTTGACCCCGCTTTACGTCTTTTCCTGGGGCTGATCCTACTTGCTTACCGTTGTTGCCATAAACAAATCGATATTCTTTGATGCCTCGAACTGGTATTCTATACTTTTGCTTGCCATCTTTTCCGATGATACTTTCGTCTGCGACAATGTGGTGTATGCCTTCTCTGATGGCTCGTTCAATTTTTTCTTTATGACGACGCCGATCTGATGCAGTTCGATCTGCGACAGTCTTGTGTTCTCGAAAAATACTCATGAGTTATCTTTCTGATTATAAATAATCGCCTAAATTTTGATTATCTTTTGTTTTTTAAAAGTTAATAACTTGCATGAAACAAAGAAGGAATAGCGGCCGCGACTTCTTAGAATGCTGATTAAATACACGTATCAAGTTGATATGTGCATTTTTGTGACTTTTCTTTGACGGCACCAAGATGCATCCTCGTTAAAATTGACGAGAACGTAAATCTGAATTAACATAGACGATCATTCATGACTATTTTTGACTACATTAATCGAATAATCATATTTCACTAGGCCATTTTCGTCATAAGGACAATGCCTGCATCCACCGTGGCAGCAAAAACCACGATCAATTAAGAATTTAGAAGTCCACACAAAATTACCTGTATCTGGATCACGATACCAGTCTATGCCCTCTTCTAAATTCATTAATTACACTTTGCTCTGTTAGATCTTTAAATATTAGCGTTTAATCAGCCATATTTACAATCTATGAATTCCTTAAAAATTCTTAGAGACGTAATAAGACTTCTCATCAACGAATCTATTCGGGAGGGCAACCTGGATGCGGCGTGGAGTATGAGTCCATTAGCAACAACAGGTTCCGATGATGAAGAACGTGAATTTAATGAAGAGCTTGAAGAATTTAGTGTCGACTATGAAGAACAGTGCGGATGTTGACATGAGAAAAAATCAGAATAATTCACTGCGATCGTACATAAGGTTAATTCTCGAAAGCAAACGTAGACAAAGATCAATTAAACAGACAGACTCTGCAGGTCCAGGTGTGTCAAATGACCCAACACAAGCCGGTGAACCCTACGACAATTACAACATCGAGAGGGAGGTCGATATTTACGGATATTGGTACAAATCTCCGGGCGACAAGGCGACTGGTGGTGATTTCAGACCAGATGATCCTGCTGCATACGTAGGAATGCAAGCGCCTCCTGCTCCGTCTGCACCTTCAGAAATAACAACTACAGAATCAGACATAGACGAAGACGTAGAATCACTCGAAGAAATAGATTAAAATTTTTGTCGTCTTTTTTTAATTTCTGCGATCAGTTTATCTCGTCTTTTAAAAAAAGAAGCACTGAATAGCAAGGCATCACTGATCACATTTGGATTGTAATACTTGAAAGATCCACCATGCCCAACGTGTAAGTGGCAATCGTGTTTACCCATGCAGAGAGTTATCAGATTTGAAGGATCTAGCTCTCGTGAGGCTTCGACGCGATAAGGAATTATATGATGCACTTGAAGATTATCAGATGCTCCACAAGCAGCACAAACGGGATGACATTCTAAATGTGCATCTCTAACTTTATCCCAGCTCGGCGATCGGGAACGAGATTTATCTTTCTCACGTATGCGAGAGTGAATCTTACTTAAACTTGAGACAATCTTTTTTAACACAGTAAACCCCAGTTAATCATTTAAATATTAACAAATGACTAACTATGAAGATTTATGTTTAGACAAGAAAATCTCACATTGTCAATGGCCCGATTGCAGATTAGAAATTTTCTTAATCTTTTTCTATCTTGTCAGCGTTATTTTCTTCATTTTTAGCATCTGGCTTAATGAGACCCATCAAAACGTTGTTTAACATGAGAATCCAAAACAGCGCTAATGTAAAAGTAAGGTATGGATGTGACATTGCCCAATTATGCATTTTTAATTCCTTTCAATTTCTACGTACAATCCGTCCGCGCGATGTGTCATATGGTGAAACTTCAATAGTGACTTTATCACCTGGCAGAATTTGTATATGATTTTGCCGCATTTTTCCACTGAGAGTTGCTAAAACTAGCACATCGCCACTGTTAATTTTTACATGAAACCATGTTCCCGGCAAAGCTTCTTCAACAACGCCGCTAAGAATCATTCTATCGTCTCTTTCTTCTTTTTTAAGAAATGACTGATTTTTTTTATATTTGCTTTTATTCTTAGACCTTTTAGGTCCTTCAAAATCATAATTCTCAAAATTATTATTACTATTATTTCTTACCTCGATCATCTGTACTTTATATCATCCTTTCATTGTAACAATTTTTAATTAAAGCTGCATAGTTCCAAGAGTTCTATTGTTTAATAGCAATTCGGACTCTGAAAACGCAGACTCGCTTTTTGAGATTAACCACGAGGATTGCACTGTGAATCCGACGCAAGTGCCAGGCCATCGACCGTCTTCATTAGGCAGAAAAACCGTGCTGCCATCAGCGCTAGGAATGTATTTTCCTCGAGGAATATAATAGCTGTCAGCGTCAAATGTTTTAATCAACCCTGATGATAGAACCAACAAAACTTTTCCATCTCTAGGGTGCATACCCGATGCAACTATTTTATTAGTTGTGTCACCAGATAAAATAATGCTGTCTATCTCGCCTTGCGATAGATGCGCAATGTATGCAGGCAGTTCAAGCGTTGTAGCACGTATCTGAATTTGTTTTTTCATGTCTCGACGCGATCTTGGTCGTAAGATTGATGCAAAAAAAGATCAGAACGCAGATATGGTCCTTGAGACACCGAGTCATAAGAATACACGTAAAATATCTGTGGAAGATAATTAATAATGTGATTAACGTGCTTAGATTTTTCTAAGCCACGATTTGTGTTATGTTTCTTTATGACAATGCCAAGCGAATTTAGTTCAGACTTATTCTTTCTTATCGTTACTAGATCACCAATGTCAATGCTCATCTAATCTTTAAATTCTCCTGACAACTAATTGTTATAATTACACGCATTTAATTAAAAGTATAACAAATTGTGCTATAACATGATTTGAGTACGAACTTTAATTATTTCATCTGAAATTTCATGAAGATTAATTAGCGCAGACTCCATATGAGCTTGAATTTTGTATTTTTTATCCCCCAGTGTCCACAAAACTATCCAGCTACCTTCTTTAGACTTGGACACAATTAAACCTACAAGTCGTGAGTCAACACCCCATCTTGACTTTTTTGCTACTAATGCACCAACGCGCATGATTTAAATCATTCATTTTCGGCGTCATCCTCAACAATTACAGCATCTAAAGACAAAAAAGTACAAGCAACAGAAGCGGCATTTCTAAGGGCAGTGCGTGTCACTTTGACTGGATCGATAATTCCAGCTTCAATCATATTGACATACTCTTCAGAGGCAGCATTATAACCCACGCTCGATGCTGCAGGATCTTTCTTATGTCTGACTAGGTCATTAATGATTACTTCATGACTTTTTTCAGCATTCTCAGTAATTTTTTGAATGGGTGCAAGGCATGCATCGGCCACAATCGAGCCACCAATTCCAAACTGCTTCCAGCAGTCTTCTTTGTCTTCGCTTAATTCTCTCCAGATCTCAAAAAGAGCCATGCCACCGCCAGGGACGATGCCCTCCTCAACGGCCGCTCGGGTCGCATTCAGTGCGTCTTCAATTCTGTATTTTGTTTCGACAATTTCAAGCTCCGTCGAGCCGCCGACCTTGATAACAGCAACGCCTGAAGAAAGCCTGGCAACTCTTAATCGAAGTCTATCTGTTTCTTCTTGTGCTAAAGTAATGTCCTGTAGTTGTGTTTTGAGTTCTTCTACGTGCGTGTTAATTACTTCCTTGGTCGCACCTGTGCCCACCATTGTCGTAGTTTTTGCATCAACTAAGAGACTCTTCAACGTGCCTAGGTCCGTCATTGTAGTCTTGCTTATCGAGAGTCCTGTCGCAGGAGATACTATCTTTGCACCTGTCATGACTGAAATATCTCTCATGAATTCTTCTCTGCTCTTACCGTACCCGGGTGCTTTTATCGCAACAACAGGAAGATGCGCATTGACTCGATTGACCACTAAGCCCTGCAAAGCTTCACCTTCTACCTCATCTGCAACAACAAGTAGTGGAACTTTTGATTGCATGACCTTTTCAAGCAAAGGAATCATTTCGCGCATGCTGTTGAGCTTCTGATCAACAAGCAAGACTTTAGCATCAGAGTAAGCAGCGTGCATCTTTTCAGAGTTAGTGACGAAGTAGGGGCTCAGATAACCTCTATCGATCTGCATTCCTTCAACTACGTCGAGCTGAGTTTGCATGCTCTTTGCTTCTTCAACTGTGATGATTCCGTCGTGACCTACTTTGGTCATAGCGTCTGCGATCAGTTGACCAATAGATTCGTCACCATTTGCACTAATAGTTCCAATCTGAGCAATTTCCTCAACTGTAGTAAGCTGTTTAGCACCTACTTTGAGAAGATTTGATACAGCATCTGCCGCTCTTGATATGCCAGAGCAAAGAACCTTAGCATCGTAGCCAGCTTCTAAGAGCTTAAGACCAGATCTGACCATAGAAAAAGTTAAAACTGTGGCAGTTGTAGTACCATCACCTGCGATGTCATTTGTTTGAGATGCAGCTTCTCTTATGAGTTGAGCGCCCATTCGCTCAATGGGAGTCTTTAAGTGAATAGATTTACTAACTGTAACACCATCTTTTGTGATGACAGGTTGCGAATTAGGATCTTGCTGTATGAGGACAGTTTTGCCTCGAGGGCCCATCGTGCTGCCTACGGCACGTGCAACTGTTTGCATGCCCTGAAAGAGTGATTTTCGTGCCTCAGAAGAAAAAACTACCTTTGTAGCTTTTGGTTGTTCGTTGTTGACGTACATGTCTTCAAAATTTATGTCAAATCTTATAGTTGTATAAAAAAATCAATCTTTAGTCACGTTAATCCAGACAGGTTTTCCTGCTTTCCATGCGACAGCAACTTCACCCTTGCAATATTTTTTAATGATGTTGAGAAGAGTTTCTCGCTGCTGATCATCAGAAATTCTTTGAACAAAGATTCTTAGACGATACTCTGTATAATCTAAAACTTTTTTAATGTTAGTTGCAGACAGCTGAGACTTGTGCATCTGAAATTCTGTAGATTTTTCACCAATCTTCCAGCCTTTTGCACTACTTTTTGTTGCCATGTCTGAGTTCATAACGACCTTGAGTCATCAAATTTAAATATAGCAATTTTGAGAAAATAGTTTAATTTTGACAAGTTT
>Ga0194131_10004004_pt1 | contig 22629 bp, 29 predicted proteins | sample TA2KigO120mmetaG_FD_148631 | JGI IMG/M metagenome (GOLD analysis project Ga0194131, IMG submission 148631) | Freshwater microbial communities from Lake Tanganyika, Tanzania - TA2015053 Kigoma Offshore 120m | ecosystem: Environmental > Aquatic > Freshwater > Lake | place: Tanzania: Lake... | reverse complement strand
AAAGGCATAACAGCTGGCTGATTAGGCTGTCGTTTAGGGGACATATAGGCTTCTACTGCTTTCCCTCTTCTAAAATCATAATCATAGTCCGCTGGAGTCGTTGATCCAAAGTTTATGGGATCCTTTAGTTCTGATAGTTCTGATTGTATTTGTTCTGGATTCATGTAATTTCCAACTCCAGAAGTATTTAAAGACATAGCAAAATCTCCAGGACTATTAAAATATTCTGGTTCGTCAAATCTAGACGGATTTATGTAATTAAGAGCTTGAAGCTGTTGATACAGATCTGGCCTCATACTTTGAGGATAAGTTCCGGGAGTGTGAAATCCGCCTAACTCAGGACTGTACATTATTTGAGGAGTATCGGCGGCTTGCTTTAAAAGCATATTTTGAAGATTGTTTGCTATTTTAATCATTGTGTATTTCTTGTCGTTAGATTACAATTCTTATCAACTGAACGGACGAACCTTCTTAGGATCATAAGCTTGCTTCTACATGAGATTGATCTACGGTTTTTGGCCGCCCATTAGGCTTATGTTTCCTGCGGCCTGAGCTCTTTCTTTGCTTCTCGCATCCTCTGACTCCTGGCGCTGCTGCTCACGCAACCTATCCATATAAATTTTATAAGCAGATTCAAGCTCTTGACTTGCAAGATTTGCTACTTGAGCATCGCTTGTCGGATTCCTTGCAGTAATGCCTAGAGGATTATAACCTTCGACATACCGACCGCCCTCCTCTGACCTGTATGGATTGTTTCTTACATCGTATGCTGCGTGTAAGAAGGGGTTCGTGAGTCCGCCTGGCATTACTTCCCATACCCCCTGTCGTTCCGCTTCCCGCCAATCGTGAATATCCCGCCAATCGTTACCCGATCTTTCTGCCAACATCGCGTTTTGCGCCTTTAAGTAGTCATTATACCTCTGGTCATGGTAAAATCCGTAGAAGGGAGCTTCGTATAAATTACCGGGCCTGTGATCATTGTTTTGCCATCGTGGGGGGTAGCTCTGCGGATTTGCTTTTATCTGGTCCAAAATGCCCCTGGGTTGAATAGCTGGCTGCGCCTCTGGACCGCTAGCCGATCCGATGGGAAAAGGAGAAAGTCGGCGCCAACTGTCTATTGCACTAAAACGCTCCTCTGGAGTCATTTGTCCAAAGGGTATGACATTTCTATTGGCACTAGCCAATTGTGTTTGTATTTGTTCTGGATTCATGTAATTTCCAACTCCAGAAGTATTTAAAGCCATAGCAAAATCTTCAGGACTATTAAAACTACTTGGTTGTGAAAATACACCAGGATTTATGTAATTAAGAGCTTGAATCTGTTGATACCGCTCTGGACTCATACTTTGAGGATAAGTTCCGGGAGTGTGAAATCCGCCTAACTCAGGACTGTGCATTATTTGAGGATTACCAGGGGTTTGGTTGAACTGGGGAAGCATACGTCGAAGAGGACTGTACCGCATTTTCATTTGAGGATTACCGGCGGCTTGCTTTAAAAGCATATTTTGAAGATTGTTTGCTATTTTAATCATTGTGTATTTCTTGTCGTTAGATTACAATTCTTACCAATATTTCCTTACTTTTTTGCCTTTTCCGTTTCTTGCTTTATGGCTTTGGCGGGATCTCCTTCAGAATTGCCTTTTTCTTTTTCGGACTCTACAAAATTAAAGGAGTCCTTTAGATTAGCGCCTAAAAGTCCTAGCCCAGTTCCTGCAAATCCTCCGGCTCCCAAGGCAAGCAGATAGTTTAAAAGAGTTTTCTTTTTTTTTGGACCAAACATATGAAGCAAGCCTGCAGCTGTGCCAGCTCCCAGTAAACCTCCGACAGGCATCATTACTTTTTTATCTGCCATCAGATCGTACTTATCGTCTTCTGCTCTTTTCTCAAGCATACGTTGAAGATTGTTTGCTATTTTAATCATTGCAAATCAGCGCTTCGGAGTCCGCGCTTGGCGGGCGGCGGTGGAGTTGCGAGAGACGCGGCTGGCGCCGCCTCCACTCGCCTTCTCGAGGTCCGCGTCCGAAAGCTTGGTGGACTTGGTCGTTGTCTTAGTCGATTTAGCTGGCTTCGATGACATGATGATTCCCTTTCAAATTTATATATGTCGCCTAATTTTACCAAAACTAAAGATAAAGTTAAGCGGCTGACTATCTTTTAAAACGTTTATAGTACCATAAATTTTAGAATCGATCTAATGAATTTCCGTTACTTCCATTAGAATTTTCTAGTAAGGTGGGCCTTATGCTTTCGGAAGCATAATTACAGCCTACCAAAATAAGCTCTAGAGCTAACACAATGACAATAAACACAATAAACCAAATACGAGATTTTTTAATGCATTTAGCAGAAGCCATATTCAATTCTTATAAGTAGCGTTGAATATAATTCTGTAAACACGAAAATATGTTTTATTTTATGAAGATTCTACTTGAGAAAAACAAAGCTAAATCCAACATGGACTTCTTCTTGAAGGTATTGGTAATGCCTTTTTTAGCCTTGGCGTAGGTCTCTCCAAGTCTGTGTCCGTTGTCCGATCTGTTTTTAGACGAATCAATCAGACGTAAATTCGAAGGACTGTTGTTAGTGGGGTCCCCATCCTTATGGTCGACATCCTTGCCCTTCAAGGCACTCTTGCCCTTCAAGCGTTCCATCACCCTACGAGCTTGAACTCTGCCAGAGCGATGCTTGACGGTTTTTTGAGAATATTCCTTTTCATAACCTTCTAAAGCGGCTTGAGCAATGAGTTCTGAGATTTTGTAAAGCATAGATGAATTATACAAGAAATTAGTTTGGAAAAACGTGTTTCCTAACAGCGTATATACAATACATACAGTTCTTATTTATTACATTGGATATTCTTGGAAATGTTTGGAATCTCGTAACGGCGTATAAGTACTAGGTAATACCTCCTTTTATATGGTTTTCATAGAGCTGTAGTACTTATACGCCGTTACGAGATTCCAAACATTTCCAAAACATTAGATGCAAAAATTGGTGTTTACGACTATAATTTTATAAGCTCACCTCTTTGGAATGCTTAATGCGTATTGATTTATTTCCCGCTATTAAAATATTTATAAAACACGGAACCGGTCTTCCACTGGAAGACCAGCAGAATACGTCTTATGGTCGTCTTTCAGGCAATCAACTAGCAATGCATGATTATGATCGTGCAAAACGAGATTTTGAGCGATACCAGCAAGAAGGCCATTACGCTAAGCCTAAAGGTCAAATAAGTAATGAGGCTCTGCAGGCCAGAAATTCCTGGAATGCGGCTCAAAGAATGCGAACCGGAGAGTCTCAGTACGATCCCAGTCTCTTTGGAGTAAGTCCTGCTCCAGATATGAGCAACTACCAAGGCCCTTCTTACTGGGACATGTATGCCGATCAGTGGAGACGGGTAGGCAACGTTCCTCACTATATTGGGCTTACCAATCAAGAAGCCTTTCCCCTGCAATACAGAGACAATCCTTATCTGAATGCAGGCGCAGCTCTCTCTGGAGGCGGACTAGCAGCTATTTTGGGAGGCGCAGGATTGGCGCTTAGTGCTGCAGCACCATCTATATTTGCCGTAGCTGCTCCTGCGGCCGCTACAGCTGCTGGAGTAGCATCCACTCCAGGTGGGCAGCAAGCTTTAAACAGAGCCGCTAATGTGCTTCCCGCTGCCACTAACTGGATGGCTAACATGGCCATGAGAGCAGGACCGGCTATGCAGGGATTCTTAAACTCTCCCCTCGGCCGAAATCGAGATACAACATTGAACACGCTGTCAAGAGACGCAGTAAACCGAGCTTCTCAGATTGGTCCTGCTATACAGAATGCTATTCAAAATCCAGGAACAACTGTAGCTAACGTGGCTAGATCGGGTCTTTACAATATGGGCACCATTGCTCGAGATTTTTCTTTTCCAGGCGTTTCTTTTTATGGACACGCAACAGGAAAAGTTCCATTTTCAAATTTATCATCTCTATTATGGCCCACATTGTCGAGCTCGTTTGCAGCTCAAAATATGTATAACGCATATAACCAAGCGCAGGCTCAATCCGAGCTTACAGGCTCTAATTTGCAGGGATTGAACCAAGGAGTAAAGAGCTGGGCTTCTGGAATTCCAATTAGTCCACTTCCAGCTCCGGTATATTTGGTCGGCACGGGGTTAAATTATATTAATAATAAATTTAGTCCTAGTCCACTACAAAATACTGATGAAGGTATGCTGATACCCCAAAATTTAGGCGCCTCAATAGCACAGCAAACGCAAGACTCTTACACTAACTCTTTGCTGCTTAGCCCGAATCCTGAGGACCGAGCCCTAGGGCAAAAAGAAGTAGAAGAAAGATATCAGTCAGAGCGTCCAATAGGCCGACTTGCAGATCGTATTTCAGAATATTTTACGTATGATTTTAATCGGCCTATTTCGAATGCTCTTGGTCTAGGACGACATCCTTATGATATGTTTAAGAACACTGTAGATGATGCTATATCCTCTTATTCCTTAAACACCCCTGATTCTCTCTATGCCCTAGGAGTCTCCCCTACAGCACACATGAGGCATACTCTAGAAGATCAGTTTGGCATGACGCCGCAAAACGCTGAAAACAACGCTCCTGGCGCTCTTGTTTCTGGCTTAATTAGATTGAGTGACACTGAAAAGAAAAAAGCCGGTACCGGACCTAATAGAAATACTCCAGAAGCTAATGTTATGGGTACAAATGCTCAAAATTATACTGCTGCTTTAAATACCTTTGCGAAATTAATTAATTCCGGAGAAATACCTTTTGATGTGTTTGATAGTACAATTACCGAATTCATACGGTATCAGCAAAGTGGATTCAACAATCCAATTCCGAATTATTTGCGATTTGATTTGATGCAAAATAACGGTGAGTCTGCTCAAGCTCAGAATTCTACTGAACCAAAACCGGCGGGAGCTCTGTGATGTCTTATTTAAATGAATTAAAAAAAGCAAAAGCATTTTCAGATGTACGGCAATACGAGCAAAAACATCTTATAATGAGGGGCTTACTAGAGAGCCATCCTGATGATTTTGTTGTAGAATCTCCTGACTCGCCGATAGTGGGTCTGACTCATATTCCTACAGGATTTCAAATGCATCTTCCTAGACAAGTACTTCAAGGGCTTTTATTAAACGAAAAATCCTCAGGATTCTCTATTATTCCTGTGGTTAAGGCCGATCGAGGTCTAGCAAAATTCAAAGGCGGAGGAAAGGGTTCTTATAAAAAAATGCCCTCACTTGCCTCTCAGATGAAGTCTGATCTAACCAACGCAACTAAGCAAATCGGAGAAGACGCTAAGGAAAAAACTCCTTGGGAGAAGGCATTTCCTGCTACTGCTAATTATTACAGAAATAAGTCAAAACAAGCAGCACTTTCATCTGATTTACCAAAGTACCTAGGGTATTCTCCAGGTGTTTGGTATAGTGATGCTGATAGTGTTTCCGGCGTAGACAGAATGCGTTTTGGAAATGTGGTGACTGGCCTAGGTTTGACTGGAATCGGCCTTGCTTCAATTCCCTTGCTTAAATATCTGTTTCCAGAACGTTTTGAAAATAAAGATACCGCCCTTAGCATTGCTGCAATAGTTAGTGGTCTTGCTACTCCTTGGATAGTAAACTTTCCCCACACTGCACGTGAGTTAAATATGTTAGGTCAAAAGCCCAATAATGAATGGACTGCTGAAAATAGCGACAAATTCAGAAACTCGTTTAGGGAAAAAACCTACAGTCTCGCTAAGACTAGGAATACCCTTAAATCTAGCTCAAATGAAACTTCGACTGCTGCGGTTAAAGAAGCCTTTCTTCCGCTTGGCACGCCCATTTCTAAAACGCATCTTGCGGATGTTGCCGCTGAGCAATTTCAATCAGGCTTTATTGACTACGGTCAAGCCGCAGGATTAATGTTGGCGGCACAACAAACAGGATCCAAGCCCTGGTTCACCGTAGGAGATCTCGCAAAAACTGCTATAGGAGCAGGAGTAGGCGCTGTTGCAGGCACGGCCGCCGCTAAAGGTATTGGTTTATTTATGAATATGAGTCCTACTGAGCAAGCTGTTATGCAAGGCACAGGAGCCGCGCTTGGAACCTTGATTAATTTAGGTAAATTTGGAATATAAGTTTATGTTATAATGCTTATCGAAAGGGCTTTCATGTCAGACGTAGAGCTTCAAAATTTCAGAAAAACTTTTTGTGAAAAGTCTGCTTCTTTGGGAGTAAAGCCTTCTGAGCTTTTATTATATGTAAAGTATGCAAATGCATCTCAAACTAAAAAAAGCGCAATTAATTGGCTCTCTGTCGGTAAATGGTTACAAGAGAGCGCCGCTTGGGCTGCGCTAGCCGCTATAACAGGCGGAGCCTCTTTAGGAGGACTTGCCGCTTACGGCTTACATAATGCTCAAAGGGCAGTAGATCCTAGTGGAGATCTTTTAGGTGACGAAGCCGATCCTTTATCTGAGAATCTCAAAATGCAGTTGATTGCAAAGTATAGAAACGCAACAGAACAAGCCGAACAATTAAAAGAGGATGCAATTTGAGTTTTTACGACGACACCCCCAGCTTTCGCCACCTTGGCATTACGGATCCTCCGTTTTTTGGAAGCAAAGTTCCAATATACAAAGAATCCGATCCTGTATCAGTTAGAGCTCAAGATACGCCGTTTTTTAATTCCGTTCAGTTCAGGTTGTGGGATGATGGTCAATTAGCAGCGTATAATAAGTTAATTGATGTTTTGGTAAAATGGCAAGACAGAGGTTGGTGTAACTTTAATGAGGTTACGGAGTGGATTGCCGATAAACAAAATTGGATATCGTGGATTAAGTATTCCGCTATTATTCAAGTTCCAGCTGAAGAGCTACATTTGTATCTTTACGAAATGAATATTCTAAATATGCCGATGCAGATGAATGAAGACCAGTCAGACAAGGAGATATTGTAGTATGGTTCCTTACAAAAATTATATTAAAAATTTCAATGCGAAAACTATCAGAGATGTGGAGGCGGCAAAAGCGGTCAAGTATGGCGGCGTGCAGCTTTCTCCGAATGCGACCGCAGCTGGATTGCCGTCCTTAGGAGATTTGAGTCAAAATCCTAATTTCTCCGAACTGAAACTTCCGCCACGCCCAACCCTAGAGCAATTGCTAAGCCCTGGATATGTGGTTGATAGAGAAAATGGCATAGTGATAAACCGTGCTCGGCAACTGCAAGAACTCCATGACGCGGCAGTCGGCGCGAGTATGATTCCAACTTTTGACGAACAAGTAAGGGCGAGAAAAGAACTTGAACAGCACCTTATTAACACTGAAAAAGACACCCAAACAGCTGCTATTAACGCTGTATCCGGCCACGACCCCGGCCTTCCTCTAGGCAGAGGCCCCCTTTTGCCAAATGCGGCTTCTGCTAGGCAGTACGGGCGAGAAAATTATGTAACTACCCCTGTTCCAACGCAATTAATCAATGTGAATCCGCCTAAGCCTAAGTTTCCTGATAAAAGCCCGCTTCAATACCTTCTTAATCCAACTGATAATAATTATGCCAATTACGGTATTGCAGGCGGTATTGGAGCTCTTGCCCTTGGTGCTTTAGGTAGCCTTTTATCCGAACGCAAAAATAGAATGAGAAATACGCTACTGTATGCTTTGCTTGGTGGGGGTCTGGGTCTTGGAGCAAAGTATTTAGCGGATCGTTATGGAGTTGGCGGTGTAAATTCTGCTGACTCTAGTGTAAAAGCCTAATAGCCGTGCCTGCTAAAACTAAAAAGCAACAAAGATTTTTTCAGTTGGTTAAAGCTATTCAAGAAGGTAAAGCCGAAGGATCAGCTAAGGCCAAAGAAGTGGCGGAATCCATGAATCCAAAATCAGTAAATCATTACACTGATCTTAAAAAAGAAGCGAGCAAAAATCTAGAAAGCCTGCTCAACTATGCCGCAATTAGTGCGCTGGCTGGTCTCGGTACTGCGGGCGTATACGGGCTTGGTCGTAAATATTACGACACTTATACTGCTCCCGAACATATCAAGAATATTCAAAATCAAATGAATTTAGCAAAGGGTATTAAAAAAGAAGAAGATGATAATGATGATGAAGAAGAAGTAGAGAATTCTGAAAAAGAACCAAAAATGCTGTCAGATGAATTAAATTATTCTTCTAATATTACAGAAGAAAATAAAAAGCCGTTAGCTGAAAAGCAAGCAGGCGCCTTATGGGACTGGATTAATAGTATAATTGGGTTAGATACTGATAGTTTTAAGAGAAACATAAAAGATTCCACAATGTACGGACTTCTCACACCTTTGGCTTTGTTTGCTCCTGCCTTGGCAACCTTCCACTTCACAAAGAAATACATTGATAGAAATCGTAATGCTAACTTGTCCTCTGAGGTTGATAAAGCTAGGAATGAGTTTGAGGAAGTTCTTTCAGAAAAGTCCTCGGCATTACAGCAAGAAATTGATTTATTGTTTCCTTTGGTAAAGCAGGCTGGTCTTTTTAGCGCTCCTAGTTGGCTTCCTAATTCTTGGTCTTGGTCCAACAAAGGAACTTCTCTTAAAGGGCAATCATACTTATCTCCCGCAGAAATTACCGATGACAAATCCGGAAAAACCGAGGTAGTACACGGACCAGGATTAAGTACCTACGGTCTTATGTGGCTTCTTGGAGCGACGCTAGGTGTTAGCGGTATTGGAGGCTATATGCTGCTAAAGAAGAAGCTTGAGTCGGATACGGCGGATGTCAAGGCCCTTAAGGGCCTGTTGAAAAAGGATCTTTCCGAATCCGCGTTGCAATCCGGTGTTCGAGTTTTTGAAAACAAAGAAAAACGAAAGATAGTAGATATCTAAAGGTGGTTAGCATGGCGTCGGCAGACGATTTGAATGCTCTTATACAGCCGCCAACACCCTCTCTTCGGGGATTTAGTGATTATAAAACTATTCGTAGGAATATATTCGACAATGTATTACAAGCTGTAGTATCAAAGTTTCCCCTTCAGAACGTCAGGTATACCGTTGAGTTGCATAATCCGCGTTACAGCAGGGATAAGGATTTCTCCCTGAAGGAGCAGCAGGTTGCTCTGATGCAGGATCAGAGCCTATTCTTTCCCCTCAAAGGCCAGTTGGTTCTGCGGGACAACGCTACTGGCGCTGTTGTAGACAAAAGCGATAGAGCCCTTACTTTAGCTAGAGTGCCGTATCTAACGAACAGAGGTACGTTCATAAACTATGGTAGCGAATATACCGTGGCAAATCAGTCTCGGTTGCTTCCTGGCGCGTACATTCGCAAGAAGAAATCCGGTGAATTCGAAGCGCACTTTAACACTCTTCCTGGAAAGGGTCGGGGATTCAGAATCTCATTCATACCGGATACCGGTAAGTTTGTCACCGAGATTGGGCAATCCATAGCTCCGATGTATCCAATGCTGAAGGCTTTTGGAGTAGATGATGCCGCGATTGAGCGTCAATGGGGCAAGGATATATTTGCCGCAAACAAGGTTAGCTCTCAATATGATGCCGCTCGTATCTACGAACGCCTGACTAATAGTTCCTCTAAAGGAATTGACGAGGCTGGAATATACGAAGGCATTAGAGGTGCGCTATACAATACAGAACTGGATCCGGAGGTAACCAAGCGTACCCTAGGCACGATCACAAAGGCTTCTTCAGTTCCGCTGAGAGGTACGCTTCGAATAGAGGACGAAGGCTACATCACAGTTCCGATTAGTCTTATAGATGGGGTGTATTACGCGTTGCGAGATTCCGATAATGCAAACGGCATATCCCCAGCTAACGATAAGGCTCGGTTAGTAGCTATAACTTCCGATGAAGTTAAAAATCTTAAGAAGTTGTTCAAGTCTAAGTTCGAGGCTACTTGTGGCTCGGGACGGAGATTTACTTATGTGCTGCAGCGAGTGTTGCCTCCTAATAATGGAGAGTATTGCGTAGATGTAGACTGTCCGGAGCTTGAACAGCTAAGAAAAAGCCTTTTGTTGAATCCTAAGCCCCTTGGAGGATTTAGAATCGTAGTTGGTGTAAAGGTGGCGGAAGATCTAAATTCCATCATGGACAAGTCCGCAGCTCCCGCTACTCTGGACTTTGATTTTGATTCGATTCAGATGGCAGACGAGGATTATGGTAGAGTGACCGGCAACACGCTTCTTCGGGCCAGTCAGAAGGTGTTGAATGCTCAAAAGGGAATAGAGGATGTCGACGATCGTGATGCGCTTAATTTTCAAAAATTTTATGGCCCTGAGGATTTTTTTTCGGAGAGAATTAGTAAGGATGCTGGTGGAGCTCTCAGAACGGCGCTTTTCAAGGCAACCAATAGAGGTAATCTTCAATCATTCCGAAATGGAGTTCTTACTCCGGTACTGAGCGGAGTGCTTCTCGACTCAGGATTGGGTGCTCCCATTGAGGAAGTCAACCCCCTAGAAATTCTGGACCAGAATCTTCGGGTCATTAGAACTGGTGAAGGTGGAATTGGATCTGCGACTCACGGAATTCCGTTGGACACCAGATCAGTGCAATCATCTCACCTAGCATTTCTGGACCCAGTGCGCACTCCAGAATCCGATAAAGTAGGCGTGGATCTTAGACTTACCGTTGGCGCCAAAAAGGGTTCTGACGGTCAGATCTATTCCCATATGAGAAGCATGAAGTCGGGCAAGCTGGAGTTTATTGCGGCCAAAGTGGTCGCTGATTCCGTAGTAGCGTTTCCTGGAGAGCTCGCAAGAGCTCAGAAAACAGGCGATCCCGTGAGAGCTATGATCCGTGGAAAGATCTCGTATGTACAACCCCAAGAAGTGCAGTATGAGGTTCCATCCTATGCAAACATGTTCAACATAAACTCCAACTTGGTTCCTGGAATTTCTGGAGTTAAGGGCGGTCGCTTGCTCATGGGATCGAAGTACTTCACTCAGGCGTTACCGCTACAGCGGGCTGAAGCTCCGCTAGTTCAGTCCCTCAATCCAAATGACGCTGACGGCAAGTCCTTCGAGGAGAACGTGACTAGTTACTTGGGCGCTGTAAATTCGGATGTAGAGCTTGGTCGTGGGCTAGTGACCGATATTAGTAGCGACCATATCGAAGTAAAATATGGTAAGGAAAAGAAACTCTACGAGCTCTACAATAATTTTCCGTTCAATCGCAAGACCTACATTCACAACATTCCGACGGTGAAACTAGGCGATAAGGTGAATCCCGGTCAGCTGCTTGCAAAGTCTAATTATACCGATGACAAAGGGCGTCTTGCTATTGGCAAGAACCTTAGGGTAGCTTATATGGTGTGGGGCGATGAAGAACTCGGAGGCTCTAACTTTGAAGACGGCGTAGTCATATCTGAGTCAGCCTCTAATAAGATGTCCTCGGAGCACATGTATACAATTGGATACGATTCCAAGGATGATTATGTGGCAGATTACAATAAGTTTATATCCTTGTTTCCCGGCCAATACACTAAGGATCAACTTAGGAATATAAGCTCTACCGGAGTTGTTAAATCCGGAACTGTATTAAATCCTGGCGATCCTATAATTTTGGGAGTTGGCGAAAGAAAGTCCGATGTTTTTGGGCTAATTAAGAAATCTAGACCCAGCTTCCTCAATAGAGCCCAGACCTGGGAGCACAGCCAGCCTGGCGTGGTTACCGACGTTACTCAGACCAAAAAGGGATACCAAGTAGCCATAAAGTCCTACAAGCCGATGACGGCCGGAGACAAGCTGGTTGGACGATATGGAGACAAAGGTGTAATATCGGCTGTAATTCCTGACGCGGACATGCCTCAGGATAAGGAAGGTAGCCCCTATGAGGTTATTTACAATCCGTTGGCTCTTGTCACTCGTATTAACCCTGTGCAAGCCGTTGAAGCGGCCCTTGGAAAGCTTGCGGTTAAAACCGGAGAGCCAATTAAAATGCCGGCATTCATTGATGAATCCCTCATCGACTACGCACAGCGATCTCTCAAATCTGCAGGAATTACAGACACGGAGAGTGTATTCGATCCGAGACTCAATAAAAAAATAGATAACATCTTCACAGGCAACCGCTACTTCATGAATCTACACCATCAGGCAGAGAAGAAGCTGTCGGGTCGTGATGTCGGAGGATACTCCACTGAGGAAGCTCCTGTAAAGGGTGGCGTGGAAGGAGCCAAGCGTATAGGCATTGCTGATATAAACGCTTTGCTTGCCCATGGCGCCATTGAGGTTTTGAAGGATGCTCGATTGATTCGTGGCCAGAAAAACGACGAGTATTGGAGGGCCATAAAGTCGGGGACTCCGGTGCCGAACGTATCGGTTCCATTCGTATGGGATAAGTTCGTGGCTCAGTTGAAGGGTGCAGGCGTTAATGTTACGCGTGAAGGCGGCGTGATCAACATTTATGGAATGACTGGGTCTGATGTCAAGGCTTTGTCCGGAGGAGAAGTCAAGGATGCAAAGGACATAGATTTTAAGACCGGCAAATCCTATGACGGCGGCTTCTTTGACGAGAAGATCTTTGGAGTTAATCAATCGTCCTTTGGACATTTTCCGCTGGCGACCAAAATAGTCAATCCTGTGATGGAAAATGTGGTTCGTTCCATGGCGGACCTTACCCAGAAGAATTTTGAGGATTTAATGGCTGGAGAAAAGGTGAAGGGTATAGACGGCTCTAGGGGTTTGGAGTCTTTCTTGGCCCACTATAACGTTAGGGATGAGATTTCTAAGGCTAGGCGGGAGATCTCCACGGCAAGTGGGCATAAGCGCTCAAATGCCATAGCCAAGCTTTCATATTTGGACGCCATGGACAAGCGTAAGATAAAGCCCTTAGATTTAATGTGGGATTCCATGCCGGTTATTCCGCCCAGATTCCGTCCTATCACCGATACTGGTTCGATGCAGATGATTGCCGATATGAACTTCCTATATAAAGAATTGTTCTCGATGAATCGAAATCTGAAGGATCTTCAGTCCGAGCTTGGATCCGATTCGACCGGCAAGGAAAAACTGGCTTTGTACAAGATGGTAAAGGCAACCGTCGGACTTGCCGATCCGGCCTCCGCTAAGCTAAAGCAGAAAAATGTTAAGGGCCTTATTAGGCATATATTGGGGAGCAATCCAAAGTTCTCCATGTTCCAGCGCAAGGTGTTGTCTTCAACTGTGGAGGGGGTCGGCAACGCCGTGATTGCACCTGACCCGTCTATGGACATGGATCATGTGGGTATTCCGGAAGACATGGCTTTTACCGTCTTCCGACCCTATGTCATTCGTGCCTTGACGGCGTCGGGTGCAAGCCCCTTGGAAGCCCTAAGGCAGGTTGATGGCCGCACTGATAGCGCAAAGCGGGCCTTGTTGAGCGAAATGGATAAGCGACCTGTAATGATTACTAGGGCTCCCGTTCTACATAAGTATAACTTCATGGCGGCAAGGCCTGTGCTTACTGCAGGCTCAACCATGCGGTTATCCCCGTCGATTGTAGTAGGATTTAATGCTGACTTTGACGGAGATCAGATGCGTCTACACGTTCCATCTTCTCCAGGAGCGGTCAAGGAGGCTTACGAGCGTATGTTGCCTAGTCGTAATCTTTTATCTGCTGCAAACTTCCAGGCCCATCCGTTCATCAAAAATGAATTTTTGTATGGACTATTCCTTGCTAGCAGAAAGGGAGTCGATAAGTCTAATATTAAACACTTCAGGACTAAGGACGATGTTATTAGGGCTTTCAATAGAGGGGAGCTAGACGCTACCGATACGGTAAAGATAATAGGAGGCGCATAATGGCAAAGGAAGAAAGTCTAATACGTCAGACTTCCAACTTAGCCAATATCGTAATCAATCCTAAGTCGGAGGAATCTCTTTTTAGAGATGCCGATTATGATCTCAAGCGCCAGCATCTTGGCCCTAGTTTTTTTAACACTCAGCGACTTTATGAGCTAGGGGATTCAGCTCTATATCAAGGTTTATATGGAATTCCTGGAGCATCTGTAGGGGCGGTGCTAGGAGGCCCCATAGGTGCCGCTGCCGGTTTAGGCGTCGGGGGAAAACTAGGCACTATGCATGCCGCCCTTCAGGAATATGAACGTTTAAAAGGTGCAAAAAAACGATTTAGTAAAAAAGAAAAATTTCTTTTAAATGAACTTGACAAAAGTTTTAAAAATTGGGCCACTACATCTGCCGTTTTAGGTGGTCTCGGCGGCGCAGGTTTGGGATATTTATATTCTAACGATGATACTTTAAGTTGGAAAAAATATCTTGAAATTGGACTAGGGGGTTTAGCAGGAGCCACATTATTTGGTGTGCTAGGTGGACTGACAGGAAGAGGACTAAAACGAGAAAAATTGAGGAATTCTAGTAAGTTTAAAAAACTTATAGAGCACTATGATTAGTTGATTAAAATTGAAAAATTTTATATAATTTCATAAACAAGGAAACATAAATATGAACGCACTTTCTTACGCATACATGCATCATGCTCCCGCCTCAGTCAAGCAAGCTGCCATTAAGCAGGCTGGATGGCCCGAAGCGATATCGAATTGGTATGATGCCATTGGCAGTCGGCCATGGACTTATAGTAGTGCAACAGAAGAGGGTAAAATTCCAGCTGCACTTTTGCTTGGCCTTCTCGGCGGAGGTTTAGGAGCTGGTGGTGCTGCTCTATTATCCAAGAAAAATAAAACTCGTAATGCTCTTATTGCGGGACTTTTAGGAGCTACAGCAGGAGGTTTGGGCGGCTATTATGGCGCTGAATTGCCAACTGGATTGAAATTACGAAATACCATATTGGATCCGACGTTTGGGGGTGTTGGAGCTGCAGGCTCAACGTGGAGCGCCAAAGCGCGGGCGGCGATAAATGATTGGTTATCATACGGCAATTCCGACACCTCTCTAACCGTAGGCCAGCTCGCGCAAGGCCTTAGTAAGCTGCCGTCGTTGATTAATTTAGGCCTCACCCCCGTTGATTAATTATGGCCTCACCCCCGTTAATTAATTTAGGCCTCACCCAATCGTAGGACTAATCATATGAACGCACTTTCTTACGCATACATTCATCATGCTCCAGATTTAGTCAAGCAAGCTGCAATTAAGCAGGCTGATCCACAATTAAGTGGAACAACGTTGGGCTACAACTCGGCAACAGAACAGGGTAGAATTCCAGCTGCACTTTTGCTTGGCCTTCTGGGTGGCGGTTTAGGCGCTGGGGGTGCGGCTCTATTATCCAAGAAAAATAAAACTCGTAATGCTCTTATTGCTGGTTTGTTAGGCGCCTTGGCGGGCGGTGCTGGCGGCTATTACGGCGCTGGATTGTCAACTGGATTGAAATTACGAAATACGTCGTTAGATCCCACCGCGGGAGGTCAACTCGCTTACTCTGGCAATACATGGCTTGCGGATAAGTATAATGGGTTACTCGAAGCTCTAGGCGGCCAGAGGGGTATACCGGGCTTGATTGGCTTAGACCCAATTACCCACTCTGATGTAGGCTCTTTATACGGATCACCTAGTAGGATGAACGATGCGCTATCCTCGGGCGATACGGACACCCCCCTAACTGTCGGCCAGATGGCGCTCGGCGCTATTAATAAGCTTAGGTCTGGGGGCGCACCTGAAGTCGCTGGGGGCGCACCTGAAGTCGCTGGAGGCGCGACGCCAGGTGCGCCAAAAAAAAATAACAGATCGACAGCCTCCGTAGCCGCTCCACTGGGCGGCCGGTTGCGGCCGTTCCGCCACGGGCAGTCGCCGGAAGAACGCAAGGAGCACAAAGAGCACCAAGAACGCGTAGCGAAGGCCGACAAAGAATTCCTCGATTCCCTTCCTCGCGACACGCCAGGCGAATTGTTACGCGACGCGGCAACAGATTCTGCGAAAGCAATCCTTCGATTTGGGCTTAAGCCGTTTTTAACTTAAAGTAGAGCTTAATTCTCACTAATAAAACTCCCCGGTAGTTGGCTGTCGCCATACTATAAAAAGTTAAAAACCCCCATTTAATTTGGGGGTTTTTAATTGGTAAATATGGTGTTCAAACAAGTTAATATAACTTGGCATCAATTTTGGCATTAGGAGACCGCAAAATGAGATCAAAAACCATGTATAAACGAGAGTGGGTAGATTCCGATACCGGATATCTATGCGCGATCCAAAGGAATAAATACGGGTGGCACTACTGCGGATATGTGGCTATTCCATCCACGCATTCACTGGCAGAGGCTTCCACTGATCAGCTTTGTCGCACAATAGATGTCCACGGAGGCGTCACTTTGGCCGAATCGGGTATATCGACGGAGGGCGATCCAGTGTGGATTGTCGGATTTGACTGCGCGCATAGTTGCGATTACGTTCCCCGTCTCCGGCTCGGATGTCCGAAGAACTTCAAGGATTTGGATTATGTGAAGCAGCAAGTGTTGAAACTTGCTAAGCAGCTTAAAAAAAGAGAACATTCATAGCCATAGGCCTAACAGCCAATAGCCGAAAGGCGCATAGGTCATTAGGCCAATAACCATAAAATAAAGAGCTCCTCCGACTTTAATGTGTTGTGTAGGGGCTCTTTACTTTTTATATTAGACTAGTTTTCATATAGCTATTATTAATAGGAAACGATCAGCCCCCCCTTTTCTTCAAATGCTAAAAAAAAATAGAAGCAGTAATGGGGTGGTGGTTGGATCACACCCCACGTTGGATGCAGCCCAAGCTGTTCTGGATTGCATATTACAAGTCTATTGACATTCTTTTTATAGGACAGCGTAAATGAAACTAGAAGCGGTAGTGGTGCACTCTGGGGACAATCCAAAAATTATTCGCAGAGAGCTTAGCCCTATGACGATTCCTACTGAGCTTGACTCCTGGCCTACTCCTATTTTAATAGGTAATGGATTGGTAATGTACATTTCAGAGGATCAGCGGGTATCTCCAGAGAATTATAATGAGTCAGCAACTAGACTGCTGCTCATGACACGAGGTATAGACTATGAGGTGTACGGTAAGGCCATTTTCTTATCTGTAAAGAATGGTAAAGAGCAAAATGCGCCTGAGTGGGTCGAGACTTTGCTACAAAACTCTAGACTTATTGAGATTGTCTTCTCCCATGAATCGACTTATTGTGCATCTTTAAGTTCAGAAGCACTAGTTATATAACTAGGCTATTGCGCTTGTAGCTCAGTTGGTAGAGCAAGTGACTTTTAATCACTGGGTCCTGGGTTCGATCCCCAGCGAGCGCATTGCCCTGATGGCGGAATGGCATACGCAGCAGACTTAAAATCTGCAACCGTAAAAGGTATGTGGGTTCGAGTCCCACTCAGGGCATATCTTTTAAACACTAGAGGCACTATGCATAAAAAAGATTTTATTTTGAAGGTGAGAATAGCGAAATCTGAGGCTACAAATTTGAGTCGTTTACCTACTTTTCTTGAGATCTTAGAGGAGTTTGACACGTTTCCCGCTGAAGTAACAGTTGTATTTGGAACCAAAAGTTCGTACAAATTTTTAATACGTTTGGCGAATGGAATAAAAGCAGGAGATTACAATACTGCGCTTCCGACGTCTATGACCATAGAGTATCACGGGTCGTATGCAAATAATTCATATTATAGATAGGCAACAATGTTAAAAAGTAAATCCAGAAAATCAACAGTAACTGATACAGACTATGAAACCCAAATTTTGCAAGTAAACAAAGTAAACGCAAAGGTACACGATTTAAATATTGAATCAATGAGGGAGGTCGACAGACTGCAATCTCTAATAGAGGAATATAAGAAAATAACTAAGATGATGTATTATCTTTTGGAATTTAAAAATCGCCAAAAAAACTGCGACAACAAATCAGTTTATAATGCAGAGCATACTGTTTCCGATAAGGATAATAATAGTTTTTGCACTGCTCCGGCCAATAAATTGACTAGAAAGCTGCATGAAGTAATGAAAAAAAAGATAAAGACTTTTTGCTTGGCTATGGAAAAAGGTGAGAAAGAATGAGCCCTGCAGAATTGTTCTCCATGGTGTACGCACGTCGCATTATTGTGAATCTTTAAGTTCAGAAGTATTAGTTGTATAACCAGGCTATTGCGCTCGTAGTTCAGTTGGTAGAGCAAGTGACTTTTAATCACTGGGTCCTGGGTTTGAATCCCAGCGAGCGCATTGTCCTGATGGCGAAATCGGCAGACGCAGCAGACTTAAAATCTGTTGTTCGAAAGAACGTGTGGGTTCGAATCCCACCTGAGGCATTGTGGAAGAGTAAAACTAATGAATGAAAAAAAATTTAATTATATTCGTAAGCAGAAAATAGAAAATCTCGTGAGAAAGTTGGCAAACGATACTGAGTTCGCAAAGTGGGTTTCTTTGTGTACCGATACTTTGAAAATCGATAATGACAACAGTCACGATTGTGACGATTGGCGATCGATCATTTCGAATAACTTGGTAGATCCGTCGATGATTACAGGAGAAATTGTATTTCAGTACTTAGCAGTAGTCCTTGCTAACCGGCTTAAATTGCCGGTTAGCAAAGAGAGCTGGGTGCTGGCACAGTCTATAACTTTGGAAGTCTTTGGTGGTTGCCAGGATATAGCGGAAATGATTCGTAATTACATTAAAGACGCCCAGGAGTCCGGATCTTCGACGGAGGTTGGAAAAATTCATATTCATTCAGAATTTGATAAGCTGTAGTTGTTGTATAGCATAACGACTGTAATTGCTTAGAAACTGATAAGAAGTTCTTAAACAGCACAGCCAGTTAGGAGCTGGCAACACAAATGAAAACGTCAATCAAAGAAAACAGCCGCATCGTTTTGACCCCTAAGCTTCCGCTCCGTTGTAAAACTACAGGCCACGGCCTATGGTCGAAGGAGGTACGAATCGTTACCTCCTCTAAGATAGAAATAAAAATTGGTGAAGTTTATACCAATCTACAAAAGTTCGCCGTCAGTATGCCGATCTACTTCAATGTTTTCTTTACAAAGAAGGCGTGGGATACCGAGAAGTATGGCCTGATTTACACCGATGAGGGGTGGCTCAAGGATTTCCGAACACAGTTTGCAGATCGTTTCCCATCATTGAGTTGGATAGCAAAAAAGACTGATTACACCGAACAGGGCATGCAAGGGACTAATTATGTGTCTCTTGAAATTCACTTGGAAAATACGGATCAGATCAAAAGGTTTTACACGAGCATGAAACGCTTCAGTAAACCTGAGGCAGAATAATGAAACCTTTTGCATCCTTCTGGACATACCTAGGCGGAATTCGTTGGAGATTTCGCTTTGTCAAAAGCAGCCAGATTCCCAACGATCGTTGGGCGGATTGTAGCGATCCTGGGGATCCCAAAAGGCAGATAAGGGTGCGTGAGGTCTTGCGAGGCCGAGCCAAGCTGGAAACCGTTCTGCATGAGGCGTTGCATGCCCAATGGCCTGAGGACTCTGAAGAAAAAATAAAAAAATCTGGTAAAGAACTTGCTGATCTTTTATGGAAAATAGGCTATAGAAAAATAGAGGATGGTTGAATGTGGATTGACATACCCAGTAACGGCAACTGGAAACAAATTCGTAAACAAAGAAGAAAAAAACATTTTAAAATGGTCGCGACTATAGATTTCAGTATTTTTGATAAAGTATCTAAGTATTCTGTCGCAATCGCATACAGGCACACTGACCATGTAAATTACGAGATACTATTTCAAAGTTCGGATTGGAGATATTTGCTGGCAATGATTAAATACCTTTCATCAACTTTTCCAAATTTTGTTAAAGATATAAAAATACAATATTGCGGAGAAAAAGCGGGAGTAATTACTTAATGGCTATTCGATCATCCGATTTCAAGCTGGAGGTATTTACTTCGGGAGGTAATTGCGTAACTCCCTCCCTAAATACAAGCCTAGATGCGGAATTAACAAAATATTACGGACATGTCTCAATGGACCGTGTACCGGGAGGACACATACACACATACGAAGGCACTTGGCAGTCCATGAAGTACCTGGCGAGTACTTTAGAAAAGAGATTTAGTCTAACGCCTAGCTTGACGTATCAAGGTAAATGGTCTAAAACATTACCAGAAATTTGTAGGTAAAATGTTACCCTTCGATTTTACACACTGTAATTGACTTGTTACCTGTTGCTATAAATTTATATAGAAACCTAGAAAGATGCTATTGGAGAAAACATGAGTGACATTGTAGAACAAACCGAGTCAGTTGAAGAGAATATAACAGCTAAGCTTCATTTAGATCCGAGGCTGATCGAGGCTGTAGCTGAGTTTGAGCATGAGCAGTGGATGGCTTGGGCTCGTAATATTGTAGATAAAGAGCCTGGTCTTTCGGAGGAGCGTAAAGAACGATGGCGCAAACTATTTGTTCCGTATTCTGAGCTTTCTGAGGAGATGAAGGACGCCGATAGAGAGTGGGCTAGGGCTGTCGGTAAAATCTTTTTGATGGCCGTTATAGGAGGCGTATTTGCCGTATCTCAAGAAATACCTGAGAATATTAAGTCGTGATCGATTGTGAATACGAAAAAGACTATATTATGGCGGAAGCTGATCCAAGAGAACAGGAGATCGCTGAGCTTATACATATTTGCTGCAAACTAGAGAAGCAGCTTGCATCGGTTCGCGCCGAGCGTGACGAGGCGAGGCGGGAGGTGTGTAGGCTTCTTGCAATCGATGTACCATCACCCTCCACTCATGAACGAGACCCAATCGCACACGCCATTATTTTTGGGTGGGATTGTTTTAATTAAACATAAAAGAAAAACAACAATGCATTATTCAACTACAGCAGAAATAGTCAATAAGCTGCATGTGGCTTGTGAAACCTATCCAGACTTGAAAGACTTACTGAAACTTGCAGCAGATAGATTGGTTTGGCAAGACAATCGTTACAGGTCACTGTCTAATTTGATGTGGGGTTCCTCAACATCTAAATCGATTTTTACTCCAAGGTCAACACATTTCTTCAAGGAGAACAACAGTGAATAGTTCACCAATATATAACGTAGAGAAACAAAAAAAGTTTATAGATGCGGAGTACGACAGAGTCGTTAAGAACTTCAATAAGGAAGAGTGGCACGAGCATCGAACTCTTATATTTTCTATGAAGATGCTGCTTGATGATCTCGAAACAAAACTGAAGGCAATGGAAGAGGAAATCACTGTTCTCAAGAACGCTTGCTCAGAAGCGCTGGAAGATAATATCAAGATAGTTTCAAGCCTTGAGAAAATTAAGGTCGATTTGAAAAGTGGATTAAGGTTTTTAAATGAAAGGTAAAAACTTCATTTACCTTTGTTATCATAAAGTACTGCAGACTATGGGTTATCTTTATGAAAGCTAAAATAGAAATTGATATCGGAAAAGACTCCACGCTAGACGATCTGTTGAATTATTTGGATTATCTACAGCGCGAACTTTATAACGATGCGGCTGCAACAGGTTATCCCGCATGGAAAATACTTCTTCTTGAACCATCAATGAAAGATGTTCAGAACGAGCAAAATAAGGAAGCAATTTAACGTACCCACGGTGATGTTTGACAGCCATTAGTGAGTAACGTTATGCTACCTTTCTGACTATAAGGCTAATGTAGCCTTTTAAATTTTTTTTCAAAACGAGGCAGCAACATGGATTTGGAAATCATTCTTTACGGCATTTCGATACTTTCAGTCGTCGTCGCATTTTTCTTGACTTACGGTTATCGCAATAAACTTAATAAAATGGAACTGTATGCAGAATTAAATCGTTTGGATAGGCAATTTGAATTGTATCAGCAAGGCCAGGCGTGCACTTCTGAGCAATGTCGTCGTCATACGGACGAAAGCATTCAAATGCTGTGGGAGCATATAAGGCAATTGGAGTCATCAATTGGTAAGCTGAAAATGAAAAATGAAAATATAGATAAGGACAGTGTGGTTTCTGACGCCTATCCTTATAAGAAATAGCTAAATTTTTCAGCGCACACCTGTTGCAGCGTGTTGGTGCGTTGCGGCAACCTAGGCTTGGGGCGGGAAGCGTCTCTCCTTCCCCAGGTCTAGGTTTTAACATTAGTCAAGGCAGGTGTCCAAACAATTGAATAGGCCTATTTGACACGGCCTGTTGCTTCGTTAGACTGCAACGCATTGCGTTGCACTTCGCAAGGCTCAACCGTAAGCTTGTTGATTATTAAACATTTAAAAAAAGGAATCACGATGCCCGTAGAAATTTGGACTTTGATCTTTATGGCAATCCTCGCAGCAATTTTCACTTTTACCGGTTTTTACTTGTATAAAATGGCCGAGAAAAAGGAGCGGGAGACTTCCGTCAGACTTGACGCCCTGGAACGTGCTTTTCTTCATATAACAGAGCAGGAAAAGACCAGACAGTCTCAGGCGTTGTCGGAGGAACGCAAACGTATGGCTTTCAACAATTCTGATAGTTCGAAAGAGTCCTATTGGTAATGCGGACTCGCAAACGTATCGATGACTCCGAACTCTAATTCTACTCATCGACCCCCGTTGAGTGCGAACGGGCGTATTACCCAGGCCTGGGCAGGAAGCGTCTCTTCTTCCCCAGGTCTGTGGTTTTTAATGTTATTTTTGCGATAAATTAAACATCGTAGACTGGGCTAATATAATGCGAAACAAAGAAGAACAAGCACTCGAAACAATAAAACAACTCTCTGCACTACTTAAAACTCTTT
>Ga0194131_10004002_pt1 | contig 22642 bp, 17 predicted proteins | sample TA2KigO120mmetaG_FD_148631 | JGI IMG/M metagenome (GOLD analysis project Ga0194131, IMG submission 148631) | Freshwater microbial communities from Lake Tanganyika, Tanzania - TA2015053 Kigoma Offshore 120m | ecosystem: Environmental > Aquatic > Freshwater > Lake | place: Tanzania: Lake... | reverse complement strand
CAAGAAGTTTAGACTTCTTCCCAAAGACTTTACGATTGAGTCGGGAGAGCTCACCCCTTCGCTAAAACTCAAAAGAAAAGTTTGTGCCGAACGCTATAAAGATTACATTCAATCGCTCTATTAGAACATACTTGGCCCTAATGACTTTTATTGAATGCTTGTGCTTAATCGGTTTTTAGTGCGTACCAACCACGAATTGAGGAGATCCAGACTTTTTGATGTGAGAGATTTATCCTTTACTGCAAGATGACAATCTCTAAAACACGGAAGCCCGGAATCAGCATTCTTTTGCATGGCGATTATTTTTTTATAATCTAGCTCATCCCACTTTTGATGTAGTAAATTGCCAATTTTTAGCTCACAACCATAATCATTACAGCACGCGAGGGCAGTCCCATCAGGCAGGATTACTGGCCTCTTTTTTTCGTGGACCTTATCGCATGTAACAGCACAATTTGATTTCTTGTGGGAAAGTTGTACTTGTCCTACAGACTCCAAATTTCCAGCACGAGAGATGATTGGTTGAAAATGATATTTAAGGCCATGCTGATCTAGTTTCTTGTTTATTTCTGTAAATTTAGAAACATCGAAAGCAACTTCTTCAAAATGAACCAAGGGAATATACTTTTTGATGGCCCACAGTTTGTCCCATATCTCTTCATCAAACCCCGGCATATCCTGCCTATCTCCAACATGAACATTTAAATACAATTTGTTTAATTGCCCCAAGGCTTTAATTTGTTCTACAGTAATCTTGTATCCTGTTGTGAAAATAGAGAAGTAAGTTACCAGTGGATGCGACTGAGCAATCTGACATAATTCAAACCAATTTGGTATAGCTAATGGTTCGCTCATACCGGCAAAATAAACCTCAATCGGAGCGTTCTGATAAGAAGCATTGTCTAAAATGACTCGAAAATCCTCGGCAGACAAAACCTTTTTTGTTCCACAATCTGAATTAAGAAATGTACTTTGTGGACAAAAATTGCACCTAATCGGGCAACCTACCCTTAAATTCATTTCTATTGATCTATAAGCCATAAATAAAATCCCCGGTAATTAGTGTATCTGCTAGGTTGGTTCCGAACTTGAGTACATCTACTGATCAGTATTAATTATAATCCGGTTATTTAAGAAAACACTTTGCATAGAGTCAAAGAATGGTAGCGAAAGTTAAATGCTTCTTCATGGATGGATAGGTGGAGGCGATGACCGTAAAGTATCCTTGGTCCTCTATAAGTCTTTGCAATTTAAGAAAAAATATATCGGACCAGCCTCTTAAAAAGCCCACTCAAAAGGAGCAAGTATTATTAGAACGTTGAAACAATCTTCTTAAAATGATCTCCTCGCTCTTCGTAGTTTTTGAACATGTCCTGGCTTGCGCAACCAGGAGAGAGAAGAACAACATCGCCTGAGCGAGATTTTTGATAAGCGACATAGACCGCTTCTTCAAAAGTTCCGACTAGAAAAGTTTCACTGAAATCACCGATAGCTCGGTTAAGCTTCTCTTTAGCTTCACCCACTAGAATCAGGCTTTTAACATACTTTTTAACATAGGGAGCTAAGGATTCGTATTCTTCTCCCTTGTCTTTTCCCCCTGCAATCAAAATCACAGGTTCGCGGAAACTCTCTAAAGACTTCATTAGTGAATGAACGTTTGTTCCCTTAGAGTCATTATAGAAAGAAACTTGATTTTTTCTAGCCACAAACTCCATACGATGTGGGAGCGATTTGAAAGTTAATAGAACCTTTTGAATAGCTTCATTAGAAATACCGACAAGTTTGCAGGCCAGTAAGGAAGCCATCATATTTTCTCGGTTATGTAATCCTCGCAGCAGGGCTCCTTGAAGCTCAAAGGCGTGCTCTTTCCAGCGCTCCGAGCGAAGACTCAATTGACCGTTTTCAAGATTAGCTCCTTGAAACTTCTCTGCATAGTGAGCAGGAACTTTCGCAAAACTATCGGTTGTAAAATAAAAATGGCTCGAAGGCGTACCGGAAAGAAGAGACATCAACTTGGGATCTCTTAAGTTGGTCACAATAAAATCCTGATCTGTCATGTTGTTTTTCAAGCGAATTTTAGCCTTAACGTAATCTTCAAATCCCGAATATCGATCCAAGTGATCGGGAGCCACATTAAGAAATACTGCTACCCGAGGTTTGAAATCAAAGCAGGTTTCCAGTTGGAAGCTGCTCACTTCAACCACGACGAAATCAGATTTTTCACGTTTCAACAGATACTCACAAAGCGGAACTCCGACGTTACCACCCAAAAATGCAGTTTTTCCACCTGCGCGAATCATTTCAGCTATTAAATGAGAAGTCGTAGTCTTACCATTGGTTCCAGTAATCGCGATAATGGGTTCTGTGATAAATTGAGAAGCCAATTCGATCTCACTAATCACAGGAATATTACTCTTTCGAGCTTGCTCGAGCGGCTTAATATCCAAGCGCACTCCGGGGCTCACCACAATTAAATCTTGATCGGTAAAAGTTTTTAAAACGTGTTTACCTAATTCGGATTCAAACTCGTAACCTTCTAAAGCATCTAAAGAGTCTTTTAAATCGCTCTTATTGAGTTCGTCCGTCACAGTAACTTTTAAGCCCTTTTTACAAAGTAACTTAGTTGCTGAAACACCGCTTTTTCCAAGCCCCACTACTAGGGCACGCATTCCTTTTTTTGCCTTCTCCATATATTTTCCTCTCTACCTTAACTTCAATGTTGCTAGTCCTAACATAGCTAGAACTAAAGATATAATCCAAAATCGCACCGTAATTTGCGGTTCTGCCCAACCCGACAATTCAAAATGGTGATGAATCGGAGCCATGCGAAAAACCCGCTTTCGAGTTGTTTTAAAAGAAATCCTCTGGGTAATAACTGAGACCGCTTCAACAACAAAGATTCCGCCAACTATGGCCAGGATAAATTCGTTTTTGGTAATCACAGCTATCGTGCCCAAAGCAGCCCCTAAGGCTAAAGCCCCCACATCTCCCATGAATACTTGAGCTGGGTAAGTATTAAACCAGAGAAATCCCATTCCGCTACAAACGATGGCTGCACACAAAATAGAGAGTTCACCGGACTCTTTAATAAAGGGAATGTAAAGGTACTCGGCCAATTTAGCATGACCTGATAAATAGGAAAGAATCCCAAATGTAAGAGCCGTAGTGATAATAGGGCCAATCGCTAAACCATCTAACCCGTCTGTTAAATTAACCGCATTCGAGGAACCCACAATAACTAGCCAAGCCAAGGCAAAATAGATCCAAGACAACTGCGGATTTATCGTTCTAAAGAACGGAATATTAAGATTGGTATCAATTTTGAGAACAGCGAACAGCACATAGATCGTTATTAAAGTAAAAAGGGTTTGTAGAACCATTTTACTTCTCTCTGACAAACCCTTGGAATTCTTCTCAGTGATTTTTTTAAAATCATCGAGCCAACCAATAAACCCAAATGACAACATAACTCCCAATACGACCCAAATGTATTTATTGGTGAGATCAGACCAAAGGAGAGTGGAAATCGTGACGCAAAGTAAAATCAGGATTCCACCCATCGTGGGAGTTCCGGATTTCTTTAAATGGCTTTGAGGGCCATCGGTTCGAATTGTTTGGCCATACTGTTTGTTGCTTAGCATTTTGATAAAATGGGGGCCAAGAACCAAACTCAAAACAAAAGCAGTGAGTCCCGCACCGAGGGCTCGAAATGTAATGTATTTAAAGACGTGCAATGCATGAAATGACCCATGCATTGGGTATAGTAATTGGTATAGCAAACTCTTCTCCCGCGCTGTGGTTTATTAAAATACCGTTAAACGAGCAAGGAAAAACTTATAACAGACTGAATATATTGCATTATTTAAATGAAATTACTAGGCTAATTTAGTGATTCCGTGCGTAATGATTGATTAGCTGTCCGCTTTGAGTAGGTGATTAAATTGATAGACCCATCTTATTTCCCTGCGCATCGCCCGAGCCCTAAGTTATTTATCAGACAGATTGAACACCTGGACTCTGTTCCCACGAAACTCGAGGATAAAGGCAGTAAAAGATAGTGTATCTAAATAAAATGAAATGGGTCCATTAAGCACTCCATAGTTACTTGCCCCAGTAGGAAGGGGCACAGGTGTCGCCTCGGACTGTGTGATTTTTGTTAATCTATTTTTGTTATTATCAAGCACAAAATGGGCGATAGGAGAGTGCCGTGGCGCCACAGCCTTAGGTGCAATATAATCAATTCCCGGAGTTCCAATCAACCTCGTTTGTGTAACCGCATTGTTTGAGATGCTAATTTTATAAACTTGGTGGTTATCACAAACATAGATTGCATCACTCTGGGCTAATACAAATGAGGGCTGAAAGAAAGTGTACGGGTTAAGATCCGTTTGGGAAATGGTCATGAGATGGGCTCCCTGCGAAGTGAATTTTTGAATTCGATGGTTTCCTGTGTCTGCCACGTATAAATTTCCCGAGCTATCAAAAGATAATCCTCTAGGAGACTGAAATTTGCCTATATCTGTTCCCTGCGTTCCAAAACTCGATTTATACTGAAGACTGGAATCAAAAACCGAAATTCGATGATTAAACTGGTCCGAGACATAGATAAAGCCCGAAGAACTAATAGCGATTCCCCAAGGGGAATTCAATTGGCCAAGAGATGAACCGAACGAGCCAAAAGCTCCCAAATAATCACCCGACGGTGAGTACTTCACAACGCGGTGGTTGCCCGAATCCACAACGAAAATGTTTTTAGAACCATCCAGTGCAATGGCCGTAGGATTTTTAAGATCCACTGAAGGCGGCTTAGGCAAAATGGGAGGTAGTACATCAAAGATCAGGTTTTGAACCTGATTAAGTTTATCTTTAGCCTCGATGACAACCCTTCCTTTTCGTTCAGCGGTGCTTTCAAAAATGTAATAATAGGACTCCCGTGTTATTCCGAGCTCGCTCAGAAGCTGATCATAGGAAATTTGAAAGGTTCCCTGGCCATTTTTCTCGTCATCACCCAGCTGTTCTCCATCCAAATTGGTGGTGTAGATCAATCCTCTGATAGGAAAGCCCGGTCTCGCACCTAAATTGACATGCCAAATGGGGGACGTGGTCCTAGTGAAAGTTATCGAGCCTAAGTTAACCTCGCCCTGAGGGCAGCTATCGGTCTTGGGAAAAATAGGAGCATTCAACGTGCCCAAAGGAGCTGGTGAACATCTCAGAACTACGATGGAATCTTTGGTAGACTTCACAGCAACGGTTCTCGCATTACCGGACTTAACTAAAAATTTTAACGGATGCTGTGCCGCTTGGTTTAATTTTTTTTCTAATAATGGACTCTTTTCCCCTGATAACAGTTGGTATTGATTCGAGTTAAAATTAATAGGCGCCGCCACTACCACCACTTGTTGGGCCGTTTGTCCCACCTGGTCAGTAACCCTTAGAGTAACCGGATAATTGAATTCTCGACCGGCGGGTAACAAAGGGGTAAATGTTTGTTGATCCGGGCGACTATTTACCCCACTTAACGTTCCCCCATCACTCTCAACTAGAGAAAAAGTATAGGGTCCCTGACCGAGAGATGCTGTAAAGGTTTGAGCTGGATCTCCGGGTTTCATCCAAGCCTTGCTTGGGGGGGAAAGCCTAACTGGGGGAACCACAACAACCGAGCGAGAAGCGGTTTGCCCGAGACCATCTTGCACTTGAATATTCACTGTCACATTCGCATTGAGATTTGTGGGTGAATTAAAAACTTTGGTCGATACACTAGCGGGAGAGGCCTCGTTAAGTGTTCCTCCCGTCGACCCACTCGTAATTATAAAAGAATAAACTCCATTACCACCGGAAGCCGTCAGCGTTTGAGAATTTCCTCCTTTAACTGGAGAAGTGACAGCTGCAAGTTGCACTGGAGTTTTTAAATTAATATTAGCGTCAACTGTTTGTCCTAAACTATCAGTCACGGTAACTCGAACAGTTGAGGCACTAAGTATATTTGAGGGAGCTGTATAAACTCCGGCGGTCGTGATCTGCCCCGAGCCGCCATTGAGTGAATAGGCGTAAGGCGATTTACCGCCTGCTGGAACAAGAGTGACGGTATTAAGCTTTGCTGTTCCCGCTAAATCTTTTGTCGCAGGAGAGACACTCAGAGAGGGGTAAGTCGAAACAGTCAATTGAACTTTCTGATCCAGATTGTTAGAGACGGCAATCACTGTGTCGGTTTTTGCAGTGACATTCGGCGCCGTAAAAGAGCCAGCAGGAGTGATGGTGCCAGGACCCGAGACGATAGAAAAGCTATTGCTCGAATTACCACCGCTTGAAGTAAGGACAATCACTTCACCTTGACGCAAATGGAGCTTGGGAGCTCCGATTGCTAGAGGATTTGCCACCGAAAGCTTTGTGCTGACAGATTGGCCCAACGAATCGGTGACAGTAATAGAAGTTTGATCACCCGCAGTCGCTACTCGGTTTGCTTTAAAGGTTCCATTCTTTGTATCGGCAAAAAAACCGACCGGATTTGTGCTATTGTTGGGGCTTGCCGAAAAAGTAAAAGGAGCTCTTCCTCCCTTAATATCAAACACTTTGGTTTTTCCAGCAGCCACCTTATCATTCTCGGGACTGATGACCAAACCAACATTAACTAGGGCAGTTGCGATCTCACCAGACGAATCAGTGATAGTCACAGTTTCCGTTCCTGACCAATCGCTAGGAGCTTGATAGAGCCCTAGAGAAGTGATCGTTCCCTTATTTGGGGACAATGCGAAAACATAGGGAATCAATCCACCGCTGTAATCGAATGGCATCCTGTCTCTTCGTTGCAAATTGACCGAATTCGGCGAGAGTGTCAGAGGTATACTAACAATCAACCTAGCCTCTGCTGTTTGCCCAAGGTTGTCGGTCACTCTAAAATTTACGATACCACTTTCATTGGTGCTCGTAAATAATCCTTCCTGGGTTACGTTTGCAGCACTTCCTTGAGTGATGCTGAATGTGGGGGGGGCTTCTCCTCCGAAGACCGTGAAGGGGCTAGCCGTCTGATTAAAGTTCATACTAAATTTATCGGGTAAAATCACAAGGGGGGTTTTAACGTAGAAGGTTGTGCTGCCCGTTTGGTTGATCGCATCGGTAGCGCTCACCGTCACCGAGAACTGATTATCCACCGAAGGAGGTGCAGTAAAGACTCCAGTCGTGGAATTAATAGAACAACCATTAGCATTACCCACGATTTGATAGCTATAACTTGTGCTGCCACCGGTGGCTGAAAACGTGTGAATCGCACCTTGAAACAGATTCCTAGGAGGGGGAGCTAAGCTCACAGGAGTTACAAGATTAATGGTGGCTGTGGCCGTACGCTGGAGCCCATCAGTCACAGTCAAAACGACGCTTGAATTTTGAGAGATGACTGAAGGAGCAGTGAAAATCTTCTGGGTAGTGGAATCACCAGACAAACTTCCAACACTACTGGGAGTCAAAGAAAAAGTGTAAGAGCCATTTCCTCCAGAAGCACTAAAAGATTGGTTTTGCAGTTGCCCTAAATTAACTGAAGCAGGCAACAACTTCAAAACCGGGTCGACCGTGACGGCACTATCGAAAGTTTGCCCCAATCTATCGGTCACTCGAACTGTAAAATTAAGACTAGCTGAAATGGGTGTAGTACTTGAAAGAACCCCAGTGGTCGAATCCAAAGTTACTGAGTCAAAGGTACCTAATAAACTATAAGTATAGGGCCCTTCTCCTCCCGATGCCATAAAAGTGTGGGCATTCCCTTGCACAATAGAAACAGTAGGCGGGTTAATAACTACGGGCGGTTTCACATTTAGGATTGCAGTCTTAGTACGATTGGCAGCATCCTGCACGGTCAAAGTCGCACTAGCAGGTTGGAGCGTAGGATTAGTTGCGGTGAATGTTACACTCTCACCAATCTTGTTAATGGGATTTGAAGAAAGTGTCCCAATTCGATCTAGGCCAGAAAGAGAATAAGGTGGGAATCCACCGTTCACTGTAATGGTTTGAGTGCCACCTCCCCTTAAGGTCACCGTGCTAAAATTTAATGTAATAGGGGATGCAATGTTCACTTCAGCAATATCCGTTCGATTCAGACTGTCGGTTACTTTCACTTGAACTACAACAGGAGGGGTCAGGGCAGGAGGCGCCGTAAATAATCCTGTGTTGGGGACGATAGTGGCGTTGTTTGAATTTCCAATAATAGAATAGCTTAGGGGCCCCGTCAGTCCGGGGGTCGTTGCAGTGAAGGTAAAGTTACCGCCAGGACTGAGGTTAACGTTTTTCGGAGAGATCTGAAGAGGCTCAAGGACCGTGATTTTAGTCCTGACCACTTGACCTCGGCTATCCTCGAATCGAAGCCAGACTAAACCTGGGATTCTTGAGTCTGCAACAAACCTAAGGCCATTTTGCAACGGCTGCAACGAGCCACGGCCTGAATCTAGCGCTGATGTGTAAGGTTGCACTCCCCCGGTAACGGTAAAGATTTGTTGCTGTCCGAGAGAAAGAGTGGCCTGGGGCGGAGTCACAGTTAAAAGACCGTTAGTGATTCTATCTGTAACACTTCTGCGGTCTCCACCCATACACCCAACAACACTAAATAAGGCCGATATCGCCAGAGTACAGATAACTAATCTAGATGTTCCCCAAGGCAGAGTGTAGCGTAATGACATAAATCCTCTTCCAACGTTCTATTTTTGTATTTTAAAGAATTAAATGAATAGTTTCAGTGAAAGAATTATGGAGATTTCTTCACAATTGATTTAAAGGAAACCTTTTGAGAGGTTGTACAGCTTGTTGACTAAACAATGGACAATCCTAAAGCTTTCTCCCTACCCTAAGACGGATAAAACCGAATCGAGTTTAACCCCTCGAGAGCCTTTAAGGAAAACGATGTCTTGTGGTTTAAGCCACTTTGGCAAATCTTTCATTAGGGCTTTAACGTCATCTACATGATGAGTTTCGATGTGAGGAAAGCTCCTAATGACTCTATCTGAAATTCTTCTTGCATCTCCTTGAACCGTAACCAATTTTAAAAGAGGTTTCTCCTGTGTTATCCAAGAAACTAAAAACTCTCCTATTTCATCATGTAACGCAGAAGAAAAGGCCCCTAACTCTCTCATTTCTCCTAGAACCAGCACTTTTCTCCGTCGATGATTCATCTTGGTCAGCGACTTTAATGAAGATAATAAGGCTTTGGGATTTGAGTTGTACGTTTCATCGATCAAAATCTTACGGTCCGAAAGAGTCACGATTTCTCCTCGATGGGGAGCAGGCTTGATCTCAGCCATTCTCTTTTTTATGTCTACAAGGGGAACATCGACTAAGCGAACCATAGCAATCGCCGCAATAATATTCTGAGCTTGATGTTCACCAAAGATCGGCAAAGAAAAAGAGACCTCTTCTGCTCCGATAGAAATTCTTAAATTTAAAAAACCAGTCTCAGGATCCATTTCCTGGCTTTGCAAAAAAACATCGGCAGTTTTTTCTTGTTGGGAGTAGCTCAAAACCTTCAAGCTTGACTCTTGAAAATGAGGGAAAGACTGTTTAAACGCCTCCATTACCCAGGGATCATCAGCATTGAGAGCAATACCTCGGGTTTGTGAGGACTGAGATAAAAAATCGAACATCTCTTTTTTCGCGCGAAAAATCCCCTCTTGTCCTCCTAATTTTCCGATGTGGGCATCTCCAATATTGGTGATCAATCCATAGTGGGGTTTGAATCTCTGACAAAGTTCAAGAATTTCTCCAAAATTATTCATTCCCATTTCAAGTACGAGATTTTTTGTTGTATCTTTAAGTAAGCATAATGTCCGCGACACACCCATCAGATTATTGAAGCTAGCCGGTGAACTAACCGTATTATCACTGAGAAGAACAGCTACCATATCTTTCGTCGAAGACTTTCCGGCACTTCCAGTTATCGCAAAAACCGGTCCCTGAAAAAGATCCCGCATTTTCTGACCGATAGCGATCAACCCTCCAAGTCCGTTTTTTACTTTAATTTTGGGAATGGACACTTCTTCGGGACTTTCGCAAATAACTCCAAGAGCTCCGAGTTTGGCAGCCTCTTGAATAAAAAGATTCCCATCAAATGAATCCCCTCTCAATGCCAAAAAGACATCTCCGGGCTTCAAGGTTCTAGAGTCTGTTGAGATCTGCCCAACACTAAAATCACTCCGATCGGGTGCGGAAAGCTCTCCCTCTGTCCATTCTGCAAGATCTTTGAAGGTCGTACGATCGAACATGAAATTCTCCGAAGATAGTGGTTTAAAAAAGCTAAAGCTCGATTTAAGAATTATAATAATCTTTAACTACGCATTTATCATCGAAATCCTGCTTTTGATTTCCTATGACTTGATAGGTCTCATGACCTTTTCCGGCAATCAAAATCAGGTCTTCGGGCTGAGCCATCTTTAGTGCCAAGTAAATAGCCAGACGGCGATCGACTTCGCGATAGTATTGAGTCGTTTGACGATTGATACCGGTTTCAATTTCATCGATAATCGTTTGAGGATCTTCCGTCCTCGGATTATCCGAAGTGACAATCGTGACGTTACTATACTTGGAAGCTACCCTTGCCATCTTTGGCCTTTTGCCTCGGTCTCTGTCCCCCCCACAACCAAATACCGTAATTATCTTACACTTCGAATCACCCCGAAGTTGTTGCAGGCTTCTTAGAACATTTTCAAGCGCATCATGGGAATGGGCGTAATCGACAAAAACATTGGGGTAATACTCACCGGTCATAGCTCTTTCCAGTCTGCCGGGAGCTCCAGTCGCATCGACCAAAGCGGAGATGGCACTCGATAACTCTAACCCTAGCCCTTCAACTATCGCCAAAACGCTTAGACTATTTTGAAGGTTGTGAAGCCCTATTAGAGGAGATTGAAGTTCAAAAATACCGTGAGGTGTCACTATTTTGGCTCGCGTCCCACGTTTTCCAAATGAACTCTCGGTCGCACAAAAGGAGGCTTGTGGATCTTTCAACGAAAAGGTGAGCTGTCGAGATTGCTTTGTTAGAGCTAATATCTGCTGAGCCTTTGGATCATCCAGATTAATCACCACACAGGGAAGGCTATAATCTATAAACAACTTCATCTTCGCCTCAAAATACTGCTCCATCGTCTTATGGTAATCGAGATGGTCTTGAGTAAAGTTGGTAAAGACACCTATTTGAAACTGAGATCCTAAAGGTCTTGATTGATCTAAAGCTATAGAAGAGACCTCCATCGAACAAACATCTACTTTGTTCTGACCCATTTTGTGAAAAAGTTGCTGAAGCTCTAAAGCTCCCGGAGTCGTTAAATTAGATTCGAGAATTTGCGTTCCGATTTTATTGTGGACAGTTCCTAGGAGACCCGTCTTTAGTCCCATCCGAGTTAAAACTTGATCAAGTAAAAAAGTGGTTGTGGTTTTCCCATTTGTACCCGTGATACCTACGAGTTTTAATTGTTGAGTGGGATGGCCCCAAAATCTGGAGGCAATTTTCCCTAACATTTCTCTTGTTGATGAAACCTTGATCAACCCGTTGCCGCTCATTGCACAGCTGCTTTCGACAACAGCTAAGGATCCCTTGGATAAAACATCGGCCACAAACTGATGGCCATCCAATTGACTTCCTCGAATAGCAACAAATAAGCTTCCTGGTTTAGCCAGCCTTGAGTCCTGAATGACTTGGGAGACTGAGTCATCCCAGTTGACGTTGGATTCGGTCGTTTCTGTCGACTTTATGAGTTCTTTTAAAGTTTTCACGACATCCTAAAAACTACAAGCCTATTTCACTCATGTCATCAAAGATTTGACCAAAGAGTGGTATTTAACTGTTGGGTGAGAAGTGGAGACTGACATCGGTCTTGGGAGAAATAATCGCACCTGATTCCGGAGATTGGCGATCCACAAATCCCTCTCCCGCCATTTTTACTGAGCTCACATGTTCTCCAAGAATTCTTAAAGCCTCTCTCATGCTCAGACCTTTTAAGTTTGGCATATACCAAATACCGTCTGAAGCCACTCGGATTTCGGGCATTGGAATTAAAGGAGGTAACTCTTTAGACTTGGGTGCTTCGACGAAATTCTTAACAACTGCTGTTTTAGGGACTCGATCCAATATTTGTAAGGATCTTTCCGCTATTCGCTTAAAAACCGGTGCTGCATTTAACCCCCCATAATAGGGAGCTCTTGGCTCATCGATCATAACACCAATTAATAACTCCGGTCTCTCCGCAGGTAAAAACCCGATAAAAGAAGAGAGATACTTTTTACTATCATACCCTTTTCCCATCTCATATTTTTGGGCCGTTCCCGTTTTGCCAGCTACGTGGATTCCCTCGATTCGAGCTTTAATGCCCGTCGCCTTTTGCGCTTCGGTCACGGAAACCAATATTTTTCTCATGGCTTTTACGGTGCTTAAGTTAAGTACTCTGTTCTTATTGGAGTCATTCCCTGCGGAAATTTCAATTTCATTAAGTAAAATCTTTGGCCTAATCCAATACCCGTCATTAGCAAACGGAAGATAAGACATGACCATCTGGAGAGGCGTTACTGAAATTCCCTGACCAAACCCCACAGTCGCCTGATAAAAACTTTTCCAAACTTCATCACCTTTAAGAGAAGAATAAGCTTCACCAGGTAGAGAAATTTCGGTTTTTTTAGCTAGATTAAATTTTTGGATTGCACTTTTCATCCTTTTTGGTCCAAGCATCAGTGCAATTTTAGCTGCACCCGAATTACTTGAATGTTGAATGATCTCGGAGACCGAGATGTGACCAAAGCGGTGATTATCCTCAGCTTCATGAATCGTCATATTCCCGATCCTCAACTGACCCATTTCGCAGTCGATTTTTGTTTCGGGGTTTAAGAGCCCTAGTTCTATAGCCTCAGCTACAAAGATGGGTTTAAGAGTGGAACCCGGTTCATAAAGGTGAGACGTCCACAAATTGGTAGAATGGGAAATAGGAAATTGATTGGGCTGGTTGGGATCAATCAAAGGGCGTTGCCCTATAGCAATAATCTCTGCTGTTCTTGGATCGATAACAACAGCCATAATATTTTTTCCACCGTACTGTTGTTCTGCTTGCTCAAGTTCTTCATCGACAACATGCTGCACTCTGCGATCAATTGTTACTCTAACTCCGTCCTTAGTATCGAAGCTTTCTCCATATTTTTTTTCTAAATAACTGAGATTACCTTTGCCATCTCTCAGAATAGCCATCCGGTTTCGAGCATCGATCAGTTGCTTATCCAAAGAAAACTCTAAACCCGCAATTCCATTTCCATCGATATCTGTGAATCCAATTGTTTGAGCTGCTAGAGTTGAGTTGGGGTAAAAGCGATGATTTTCGGGCTCGACAAAAATACCCTCTAACTTTAGGGCAGTAAGTTTACTTGCCAATTCTTCTGTCAACTGCCTATGTATCCAAACAAAGTTTTTCGTCTTATCTAGTCTTTGTAGCCATTTTTTAGGACTACCTCCTAAAACTTTTGCCAGAGAAATGGCCGTTTTTCTTCTGGCACGAATCATTTTAGGGTGCGCAAAAACAGAAACTGACGGCATACTCACCGCTAATTCCTCTCCATTTCTATCAAGGATAGGCTGACGATATTGAATTTTTTTATTCACTTTTAGGTATTGTCTTTGAGCTAATTTTTCAAGTCCGGAATCCTTCCAAAGCTGTAACTGAAACAACCTAAGTCCAATTAAAATAAAAAAACCTACAAAACAGATGTAAACAAAACCCAATCGAATTTTGATCCACTGGTTCATCTAGAAGTTCTCTCGTTTCGCTTCAGTCGATTGAAGTTTTAAATTTTGACTCATTTTAGGCGGCTCAAGTCCCAATTCTTCCGCCAATACTTCTAATTTTTTCGGGCTGGTCATTTTTAACCATTTGACTCTCAAGCGCTGTGTTTCCTGTTCCATCTGACGGTAGTGCCGCTCTTTTTCAACAAACTGATAAGTGGCTTTGACAGTTAAAGCTCGAACCCACACAAGCGCAGCAGCCAAAACGAAGACTGACCCCGAAAGCAAAATGAGCTCCCTTAAGGGAGAAGTGTCTTTTTTCATGAAATGATTTTTTTGGAGATTTACTTAAATGATATCTTTATTTTACGTCTATATTTAGATTTTTTCAACGCACCGAAGTTTAGCACTCCGCGCTCTAGGATTTTCCTCAAGCTCTTTTACTGACGGTTCAACCGGTTTCTTCGTGATAAGCTTCACCCAATTCTTTTTGGGGCACCGACAGATTGGCTCATCACAGACGCACCTTCCCGAAGCCTTCTGAAATATCTTTTTTACAATTCGGTCTTCCGTCGAATGAAAAGTAATGACCACAAGCCTCCCACCAGGCTTCAAGAATTGAATCAACTGAGGAATAGTTGTTTCCATCTCTTCCCGCTCTTGATTCACCATCATTCGTAACGCGGTAAACAATGCCGTTGCGGGGTGCGATTTTCCAGGTATTTTGGGACCGGCCAATTTAGCTAGTTCAACGGTGTTCGAGAGCTTACCCTGATGAAAAGCCTCTTTAATTTTCCTGGCTAATCTTCTTGAGTCTCTAATCTCAGCATTAAGATAAATTTGATCGGCCAATTCGTCGGCCGTCAGATGCGTAAGCCACACCGACAGAGGTTCGCCCACCCCAGGATTCATTCGCATATCCAAAGGCCCAGGCTTCATAAGAGAAAATCCTCTCTCAGCCTCCAAAAGCTGCCGAGTGCTTACCCCTAAATCAACTAAGATCCCATCAAACTCAAGTCCTTCAGTCTGGCTCAAAAAGCGCGAAAAAGGCCCCTCCACCAACTTCAATCGGGGATCTAGACGATTTTTTCCCTCATTTCTATACCGCTCTAAGGTGCTATGGTCCCTATCATTGCCGACCAATAATTTAATGCTTCGCTCCAAAAGCACATCAGAATGGCCCCCTTCTCCGAAGGTCAAATCAGCGTAAACCCCACCCTCTTTTAGACTAATATTTTCAATAACTTCACTAATAAGAACCGGTCGATGAAGCCTTTCCATACACCCTCTTTTATGCGTCGCGTATTTTTTTCCTAAAGCTTTATAACGCAGTGCCGATAAAAACACTGTGCGGCGTAACGCGCTGCACGACACAACCCATTTACTAGGTTCTAACCCAAAGGGGAAGAACTAAAGGAGCTTACCATGGCACTTACTATATTGAATAATTTAGCTTCACTCAACACGAAGCGTCACCTGGAAGAGTCTTCCGATAAATTTGCACAGGCTGCTGAACGACTCTCCACCGGTCGAAGAATCAACAAATCTGGAGATGATGCCGCCGGTCTATCTATTTCAACAACTATTGAAGGGCAGGTGCGCAGTATTCAACAGGCCAAAAGAAATGCTCAAGACGCATTGTCTCTCATGCAAGTTGCTGAAGGGGGGATGAACGATATTAACAACTTAGTTATTAGGCTCCGCGAATTAGCCATCCAAGCCGCCAGTGACAATATTGGAGATGCTGAACGAAACATGGTTCAGTTTGAAGTGGATCAGTTAAAACAAGAAATTGATCGACTCTCGGAATCAACCAGGTTTTTTGATACCTCGCTACTAAACGGTCAAGGACGAGACTTTGTCTTTCAAATAGGCCCTGACAACGACGAAAACAACAGACTTGAATACGACGCTTCAAAACTTGATTTGAGCCTCTCGGCTCTAGGGCTATCCGGCGTTGATGTGAGTAGCGTCAGCTCTGCAAGAAGCTCTCTAGAATCGATCGACGAATCGATGACAGCAATTGCAGAGCCCAGAGCTCAATTAGGAGCCTTACAAACTCGACTCAACTCTATTTCGACTAGTTTATCCGTCTATGAGGAGAATATGACGGCTGCTAAATCTCGAATTGTCGACGCCGACATCGCCAAGGAATCGGCGGAACTAGTCAAAGCTCAAGTGCTTCAAAAAGCCGGAGTGGCCGTTTTAGCCCAGGCTAATATGGCACCGGCGTTAGCACTGAAATTATTAGGAGATTAGTCTTCTGTTCCAGGTAAGCAACTCATGGGGAAAAATCGGCTTACTCTTTCATCGGAGTAAGCCGATAACGCCTATAGGAGTCCTTTCATGGCAGTCAACCCTCTACAATCCACTGTCCCTTATTCTATTTCAGCTTCCAATGAAACTGCCGACCACTCCAGGCAAAGAGAAGAAAAGCCCTCGAATAAAAACACACCAGCTAAAACAAACAAACCCATTACAAACTCCCCCATGTCAGCTCAAGAGACTAGTAATGCTAAATCTAGCGATAGAGAAGCCATTGAACTCACCAGTCAAATCATTGACAGCCAGAAGGTCATTGAACTTCTCTCGCATCGCCCCAAGTATAAGAAATCGCCGAAAAACTCATTTAAACTTCAAAAATCAGAGAACCAAAACAGCCAACTTTCTGACGTAAAAACACTAAATAAATCTTATTAATCCCTGCCGCTTTCACCATTCTTGATTGCTTAAACTTTTTGTTACTTTTATACTGAAGGAGTAGTTCTTAATCGATTTATTCCCCTATTTATTCCCTTAAATAATTAAGACCCTCTTAACTAAAGGAGTTTGGTGTGCCCGGAATCTCCATGGATTCAGTCTCAAATTTGAGCCCAGAATTCCAAAAAGCTTTTTCCGCGGCAGTTCAAGCCGAACGGCGCCCTATCCAACAACTAGAGAACCGAAAAACAACGATAGAATCTAAAACAAATTTATTAAACGACTTAAACACTAAAGTAGAGAGCTTAAAGGAGACCTTACCTACGGTGGGAACTCCTTTCGCAATCCGAGAGCTCTCTTTCACAAGTGACGATGACAAAGTTATTACAGGAAGCGCTGATAAAAGTGCGGCTGACAAAGGCAAACACAATCTCGAAGTACTTCAATTAGCAGGTTCTGCTTCAGCTCTTTACAACCCCATTTCGGATAAAAACGAAACGAGTATGGGTACCGGATACATCACATTCTCGAAAACCAATGGGGAAACTGAAGAAATATTTATCGATCAAGAAAATTCTAACTTAGAAGGAATAGCCAGAGTAATCAACTCTGCCGGCTTGGGTGTTAAAGCAACAGTAGTTAATGACAACTCAGAGGATGAACTCGCCTACCGCTTGCTTATTCGAGCTGAAGGCGTAGGTACTCAAAATAACATTGGCTTCCCGGAGCTTTATCTCGCCGGAGGCGAAGAAGAATTATACGTTGAGTCCCAGCAAGGGGCGAGTAATGCCGTCATAAAATATCAAGGCTTTGAAATTCAAAGCCCCACAAATGAACTAAAAGATATTATCCCCGGAGCTACTCTTAATTTGAAAGGCACAACAGATCCCGGCAAACCCATTACGGTAACCATCGAACAGGACATTCCGAAAACAACCACAAAAATGAAGGATGTCGTTGATAAAGTGAATCAAATTCTTTCGTTTGTTCAGAGCCAAAACAAAATGGATGCTAACACCGACACTTCAAAAACCTTAGGTGGAGATTATGGAATTCGCCTAGTTGAGGACCGACTCAGATCAGCCTTACAACAAAACTTTATCGGCGACCCAACGAGAAAATTCCGGTCTCTTGGAGATGTGGGAATCCAATTTAACAAACAGGGAACTTTAACCTTCGATGAAAAGAAATTTCAATCCGCTCTCGAATCGAATTTCGAAGATGTCGTAGCTTTAATGGCTGGAAACGGAGAGTCGAGTGGCATTATTCCGACAGTAATAAATGCGGTTAACTCCATATCCAATGCTGGAAGTGGTGTTATCACAAACCAACTACAAAACTACAACAATCAATTGCGAACTATAGACCGAAACATTGAAACAAAAGAGAAACAGATCGAAAGAAAAGCAGAAGCTTTAAAAAACCAATTAGCATCAGCCCAATCAGCCCTTAACTCAATGCAAGGACAATCGAATTACTTTCAGAGCACACTTAACTCAGTCAAGCCTCCTAACGGCTAATTTAAGGAAACTTAGCTTATGAACTCATCGAACAAAAAAAACGCATTTCAAAAGACACTACAGAGTTACCGCTCCACCGAAATACTTACGGCTAGCAAGGAGTCTGTACTCATTCTTCTATACGAAGGGGGAATTCGATTCTTAAAACAGGCCATCGAAGCCGTCGAAAGAAAAGACACTACGGAAAAAGCAAGGCTCATCGGTCGAGTTCAAGACATAGTTAATGAGCTACAAGCCACGCTTAACCATAAAGAGGGAGGAGATCTCGCTGCATCGCTCAATGCCTTGTATCTCTTCATCTCCGACCGATTAATCGCCGGCAATCAGGATAATGATGCAGAAAAACTCCAAGAAGCCTTAGCAATTTTTACAACTTTACTAGAGGCATGGCGTCAAGCACTGGCTTCTCTCAAAACTCAAACCAAAATCGAACAAACTCGTTAATTTAGGAGGCACTATGGAAGAGGTCATTCACTATTTAGAAATGAAAAATAAATATTACGAAAAATTTTTCAATATCAGCACCAAATTCCTTTCCGAAACAAATAATGATCAGTGGTCAAACCTTCAGTTCTTTGTGGAAAACAGAGAGAGATTACTCAACATTATTCGCTCTCTAGACCAAAAAATCGCGAGAGCTTTTAAAGAATCAAATGCTAGTGAGGATGAAATGAATAGCTACCGTGAATCCTTAAAGAAACTTTTCGATCGAAAAAATTATCTGGGTGAAAAAATTATTAGTATCGACCTTCAATTAATTTCAAAAATTGATACCATGAAAAATCAGACCATTAAAAATCTGAAATCCACGTTAAAAACCCACCAACAAATCGACACCTTTGAACGTTCTTCAATTGCGAAACGAATACGAACTAAAGACGCATAGTTTCAAACACCTTCCGTAGTCAAAACTTTGTCGCCTTGTTTGCGATTTGACGAAACAACTAGTGCGCCCCTCCCTTAAGTACTCCTGCCAATTGACTTCTTGGACTTAAAGGCCTGGCACAGCCTTTGCTTTTAAAGTTAACTTGCCATGGCTGAAACAATTCAAGAAAAATTAAGCTCTCCGTTCTTTAATGTACTTTCAGAGGCTGAAAGCATTCAAGTAAGAGAACTCGTCCCCTCGACCCAAACCAGTATTCTAGCTTCGGTTGACGAAGCAATTAAAAATTTTGACCAAGAGGAACTTAACTCTGGTACCCGAAGCTTTCTAGTAACTATTAAGAAACCCGAACCAAAGCAAGAGTCCCTTCCCCCATCAACACCAGAGAAAAATGAAAGTATCCAACAAGTCATAGAAAAGGCCGAAATCCTCATTAAAAATGAGGACTATTTGCTAGCCAGAAATCTCTACTCGTTTGTTTTGCGACAAGACATTAAAAATCAATTTGGTTTAAAAGGCCTGGGGATATGTCTATTTAATCTAGGAGATATCAATGCCGCAAAGAAGTGTTTTAAAGCGCTAGTCGAAATACACCAAAATCTCGAAGGTTATGCTCTTTTGGGAATAAGCTTCCTCAAAGAAAACAATGATTCTGCTGCACAAGAAAATTTCTCCAAAGTTAAAGACACTTCAAAACTTGCTGCTGACTTGAGGTTTAACTTTTTCAAAGAATATGGAAACTCTCTAACTCGAAGCGAAAGGCTTAACGAGGCTTCAGAACACTACCTGCAGGCACTTTCACTAAATCCGAGATCACATACCATTTTAATCAATCTGGGAACTCTCGAAATCCAGAGAAAACGATACGAAAAAGCGACAAAATATTTTCAAAAAGCCTTAGACTTTTGTCCTACAGCAGCTAAAGCCTTTTGCGGAATCGGAATCGTAGCTCAAATGACCCAAGAAAATGAAATTGCGAGACTATACTTTGAAAAAGCTTTGGAAGTAGATTGTCAGAACTCCGTCGCTCTACATCAACTTCACAGCCTGGCAGAGAACAAGACTGATTGGCAAAAACTAAAGATTCGGCTGGTTCAAGCTCTCATTAAAGAACCTTCAAATTTGGATTTGAGATTTTTATTAGCAACCACTTTGCTTAAACAAAATGATTGGGCGGGCTGTGAAAGTGAACTCAACTTAATTTTGAACAAAAGTTCCAGCCATGAAAGGGCTCGGGCTTTAAGAGAAGAGCTTAGTTTACACAAACATCCGCAGGGGGTGACGTAATGATAAAACTTAAAATCGACGATACCATTTGCGATATTTTGGAAAACTCCCAAGAGGTCATAACTAACGCCATTAACCAAGCGGTGAGTTCCTTACCACCCAATCGAATTGTGACCCGGTTGAACATTAATGGAAATCGCTATCTAGGCACTTGCGAGCCACTGGCACTCAATCAAAGCGTGCAATCTGCTCACGAGATTGAGATTAAAACCGCAGACACCGTCATCTGGGCAGCAACAGGCTATGATATTGCTCTATCCAGTATTGAAAGAGTACAAAAGAGTATCATAAAATCTGCCGAGCTCTTTAGAGAGTCAGATAAACTCAATGGCAATCGCCTCTTCATTCAATGTATCGAAGGTCTTGAGAGATTCATCGAAGCTATCACGATTACAAAAGCCGCACTTAAATTAGATTTTAGTAAAATTGAGCATGGGGGGATCTCTCTGGCTCAGGTAGAATCAAATCTTAACTTAATTTTAAAATCGGTTTACTCTTTCCAAGAACGCGAAGATTATCAAGGACTGGCAGACAAAATTGAGTATGAATTACTAACCAATCTTGCCAGTTGGGGAGAGATTTTAAAAGTTCTCAGAAACAATCAGAACTCTAATACTTAGCTTAAAACCACATACCTACTCACACTCAATAATAACGCAGGTAAAAAACCCAACATTTAAGCGGCTCTCAGCGCACCAAATCTTGTGTGTGGAAGTTTTACGTGACTTTTTTGTTCGTTTTTGTACCAGTATATGCTGACAAACCCTATTGTGTTTGTTATATTTTATACGCTTATGGTTACACGTTCCGCAAGTAAAATGCGGTTATCAACAACAGCTTACAGGAACGGCAATAACTAACGAGAGTAGCAACAATAGCACAAGCTACCATTACTTTATTCACCAGTTAGTTGACGTTCAAACAACAGTGATAGGTAAAGATACTGATGAGTGGCACGTCAAACAAGATTAAATTTTTAAATCATAGTTCGTTAGTAGTGGAGAGTAAAAACACTCACATACTATGTGATCCGTGGTTTAAAGGAACAGCTTTTAATAATGGATGGAGATTGCTCTTTGAAAATTCTCACGACATCAACGAAATCAACTATGATTACATTTGGATTTCACACGAGCACCCTGATCATTTTTCAATACCAACTCTCGTTGATATCAAGGGGGGTGGCAAGCACTTCTTATACCAAGAAACATCAGACAAAAAAGTAAAAAATTGGCTTGAGCAACGGCAACATTTAGTAACAGAGTTGGCGGAAGGAAAAGAATACGTCTTTAATGACATCAACTTTACAACTTTTGTTTCCGATGGCTATGACTCCGCAGCACTCTTTAAATTCCCTAATGGCGATCAGTTCTTAAATTTAAATGACGCACGGGTAGAGCTTGGAGAAACGATTTCAAAAATTAAAAAAAATAATTTATCAAATCTAAAAATAATATCTATTCAGTTCTCTTATGCCAATTGGGCAGGTAATGAGGCGGACAATGATATTCCACTTCACCAACAAGACTTAGTGATTGAAAGAATTATAAAAATACACGAGGCATTTAAACCAGAAAAAATATTGCTATTCGCAAGTTACATCTTTTATTCGCACGAAGAAAACTTCTTTTGGAATAAGAATTTCTGGCTTACATATGTTGTTGAAAAGCTTATTGAGCAGGGAATAGATGTAATTATTCCCAAGCCAAATCAAATTATTGATATGAGTGAAGTGGCAAGTAAGAGCTTTGATGATGAGAATCACTTGGCAATTGAGTTTTGGAAAAAGCAGACCGAAGACGAGCAAATTAAAGATTATAGCAAAACAGATATAACAATTGGGGAAATTGAATCTACTTACAATGAATGGTATGGAAAGCTCTGGCAAAATAATAAGTTGGAGTTGGTTTCAAATGCCAAAAATCACGACTTTAATATTCGCATAAAAATAAACGACAAAAATTGTATTCTTGAATTATCGCTTTTTAAAAAATTGATCCGAAACGCTACAGGAATATATGATTGCGCCGTCTCAAGTGAAACGTTACTATTCTTACTAAAAAATAATTTTGGAAGAGGGACGGTAACGGTCAATAGCAGAATTCAGTTTAATTACGATTTTGCTCACAAATTCTTTCTATTCTTTTTCATTCCATACGCAAACAATATTGGTAAAATTTTCACAAATGATCGCTTAACCTCGAAATCGCTGAAAACAATTGGAAACACGTCTGTAATGATGTCTATTTTAAAATTTAACAACAAATCAAAAGTAAATTTTGAAAAAGAACTTGTTACGTTTGATTAAACCAGTTCAACAACCGCTTTAAGCATAGCTGGGCGCAAGTCAATATAGCGTTGTGTAGTCGTCATATTGCTGTGTCCAGCTAATGGCATTAGTGTTCTTACGTCAACCCCACGCTCTGCCAAGTTAGTATGTCCAGTGCGCCTACCGCTATGTGATATTGCGCTACTAATGCCAGTACCTTTGTAAATGCCATTCACAATGTGTGTCAATGT
>Ga0194131_10003997_pt1 | contig 22661 bp, 26 predicted proteins | sample TA2KigO120mmetaG_FD_148631 | JGI IMG/M metagenome (GOLD analysis project Ga0194131, IMG submission 148631) | Freshwater microbial communities from Lake Tanganyika, Tanzania - TA2015053 Kigoma Offshore 120m | ecosystem: Environmental > Aquatic > Freshwater > Lake | place: Tanzania: Lake... | reverse complement strand
AGCCTCGGACCGGAGGGCGACGCAGGCGTACTTGAACAGTACGTCGAGGAGCCCGGAGGGAGAAGCTCGCGAAGATTCGGTGCTATCGGCCGCCGCAGTAGGGATCTGGTGAGAAATGCAGGCTAGCCGGAGCGCGGCGCGAGCACGACGCGGGCGACGCGCTGGAGCTGCTCGCCGACCTGCGCCGCGGATCTCTGTCCCGTCGCGAGCTCGATCATCGAAGCGAAGCAGAGGAGCTCGAGCGCCTCGACGACGACCTCGCGGTTTCGCACCTTCTCGTCGGCGATCGCGATGTCGAGCCATTCGCGCATCATCGCGGCGAGGCCGTCGCGGTTCGCGAAGGCGCCGGGATCTCCGGAGAGGAGCGCTCGCGTGAGCGCGATGCCGAGCTCGGGCTTCTGCCCGACGCCGCGCGACATGCGCTCGAACACCTCGGCGACACGCGCGGCGGCCGTTCGTCCGCGCGGGCGGCGCTCCCGAAGACGGTCGCCGAGCTCGCCGCCCCAGCGGACCAGCGCCTCGGCGAGGAGATGATCCTTCGACGAGAAGTAGCGGTAGACCGTCCCGAGGGACACGCGCGAGCGCGCCGAGACCTCGCGCATGTTGACGGCCTCGTATCCACCCGTCGCGGCGAGCTCCATCGCCGCCTCGACGACGCGATGGCGCCGCTTCTGCTGGTTCGGCCGCAGGACGCGGCTGACCGTCAGCGTCAGGGTCCGCACCGGCGGCTCCGCCGGCTCGCTCGCGGTCTTCCTTCGCTTGGCCGGGACCTTCGGCACGCAGGGGCGGTTCTATCGAAGCGAGGTGCGCGACCCAAGCGGAAATCGCGCGTGTGCTCTGCGCCGCTTTCGTCTAGCCTCGAACGAGACCATGTGTGGCCGTTTCACTCTGACGTCGCCCGCGCAGATCATCGCCGAGATGTTCGGGGTCGAGCCTCCCGAGGGCCTCGTCGCGCGGTACAACGTCTGTCCCGGCCAGGCCGTCGGCGTCGTGCGCGCTCGCGACGGCGAGCGCCGGACGTTCGGCCTCCTGCGCTGGGGTCTCGTGCCGCACTGGTCGAACGAGATTCCGCGCGACGCTTCTCTGATCAACGCGCGGATGGAGACGGTCGCCGAGAAGCCGGCGTTTCGCGACGCGTTCCGCTCGCGGCGGTGTCTCGTGCCGGCGGACTCCTTCTTCGAGTGGCGCACCGAGGTCGGCGTCAAGCAACCCTACCTCATCCGCCGTCGGGACCAGAAGCCGTTCGCGATCGCCGGTGTCTGGGAGAGCTGGCGACGCGGTGACTCACCTCGCCTGGAGTCGTGCGCTCTCGTCACGACCGAGCCGAACGAGCTCGTCCGTCCGATCCACGACCGCATGCCCGCGCTGCTGCCGTCCGACGCGTGGGACCTCTGGCTCGATCCGAGCGTCGGCGACCCCGTGCGTCTTCTCCCCCTGCTGAGGCCGACGCCGGCTTCGGAGATGGAGCTCTTTCCCGTGAGCCCGCGCGTCAACAGCCCCGCCAACGACGACCCGACGCTCCTCGCGCGCGAGCCGCCGCGGACGCTGTTCGATCTGGGTTGAGGTCGCTCGGCTCCCATCGTGCCGCGGCGATCGCGCTCGGGCTCGGCATCGGCGCGATCGTCGCGAGCATCCTGGTCTGGACCCTCGGCAGCGCTCGCGAAGAGGCGCGACGCGCGCCCGAGCTCGGCACGCGCATCGTCGGCTTGCACCGTCTCGACGACGAGATCGGCTACGTCCTTCGCCCCGGCTCGAAGGTCCGTCACCACGTGAAGCAGTTCGACGTCGAGTACCGCGTCGACGAGGACGGCTCGCGGCACGTTCCCGGATCCGAACGTGGCCGGCCGCGCGTTCTCGTCTTCGGCGACTCATGGACGTTCGGACACGGCGTCACGGACGACGAGACGTATGCGGCGCGGCTCCAGGAGCACTGGCCGGACGTCGCCGTCCGCAACTTCGGCACGATGGGATACGGCACCGCACACACGCTGCTCCTCCTCGAGCGACTCCTCGCCGCGAGCGAAGGCGACGTCGATCTCGTCCTCTACGGATGGACGCCGATCCATCTCGGGCGGAGCTATCTCCGCGCGAGCAACCTCGCCGTCACGGCGAGCAAGCGGGCGCCGAGGCTCGAGATCGAGAACGGACGACTCGTCTCGAAGGGGCTCGCGGACCAATCGGAAGCGATCGCGGACGGCACGCCTGGGCTCGCGCGCGCGGAGTGGTCGCGGACGATGGCGGCGATCCGTCGCATGGCGAAGCTCGCAGACGAGAAGGGCGCGCGCTTCGTCCTCGTGACGCTCCCGGGACCGGAGGACGACCGCGTCTTTCCCGCGCACTCGGAACGCCTGCGGAAGCGCCTCGGCCCGCTCGGTGTCGAGGTGATCGATCTCGACGCCGCCCCCGACGTTTCGAAGGATCTCGACCTCTTCATCCCGAACGACGCTCACCCGAACGCGCGCTGGAACGCGATGGTCGCCGATGCGATCGCTGCCCGTCTCGATCCGTCACCGATCTCGAGATGGTGATGGTCCGCGGAGCCGGCCACCGGAGGCAGCAGGAGAAGCCCGAGGCGTTGAACCGGATCCGGATCGACTGGCTCGTGCGCCGGTTCGGCACGCGCTGGCGCCGTCGACCGTCTCCTCCGAGAGCGGACCGGCGAGCGGAAGCGTGATCGCGAAGCTCGCGCCGCAGCCCGGGCGCGAGACGGCGACGATCCCGCCGCCGCAGGTCTCGATCGCCTGGCGCGCGATCGCGAGGCCGAGACCGAGCCCGCCGTGGCTCTTCGGCGGCGACGCTCCGAATCCGGCGCCGTTGTCGGAGACCGTCAGCGTGCAGCCGAGGCCGCGACACCACGCGCGAACCCGCACCTCCAGCGGTACGCCGTCGCGCGGGTGGCGGCATGCGTTCTGGACGAGGTTCCGCAGCGCGATGCGGAGCCGGTGCGGATCCGCGCGCACGATCGGAAGGGCGCCGCGTACGCAGAGGCGTGCTCCGGAGAGTCGAAGATCGAGATCGACGTCGTCGCGGACCCGTGCGACGACGAGGTCGAGCGGCACCGCCTGCGTCGCGGGAAGCGAGCCGAGCTCGAGCAGGTTCGGCAACGAGCCGAGGAGCTCGTCCGCTTTCGCGAGGCTCCGTCGCGCGAGGTCGAGGTGCTGCGAAGCTCCCGCGGGAGTCGTGGCGAGCTCGCGCGCGAGGCAGGCGAGGGCCGACCCGGCCGCGGCGACGGGCCCGCGCAGGTCGTGGCAGATCGCGAGGCAGAACCCTTCGATGGCGTCCATGCACCACGAGCTACGGCAAAGAGGCTCCGTGTCGCGAGCGATCCGCCTCGATTCATGTATCGCGAAGCAGCGCGCGCTCGGCGCGATCGAGCCACGAGAGCTCGGCGGCGAGATGCTCGCGCGCAGCGCGCCGCGCACGTTCGGGACAGCTCCCTTCGCCCGCCGTGAGAGCGCGATCGAGCGAGGCGCATCGCTGCCGCTGCGTTTCGAGCGCGGTGCGCAGCCGCTCGCGGTCTCCGCGCGACGCGCAGATCGCGACGTGCGCGAGCCAGTCGTCGAAGCCCTGCGCACCCCGCTCCCGTCGTGCGTGCGGCGCCGCGAGCCACGCGGCGAGCGCGTCCCGTCCGGCGGGACTCGGCGCGTACAGCGGTCGCGCGGGCAGGCGGCTCCCGGGCGCTTCCGGCTCCGTCACGGTGACGAGTCCTTCCCTGGTGAGCCGCGCGAGCGTCGCGTACACTTGCCCCTGATTCACCGGCCAGAACGCGCCGATGAGGTCGACGAGGGCCGCGCGCACCGCATAGCCGTGACGCGGGCCGTGCCCGAGCACGGCCAGGATGGCGAAGCCGAGCGACATGATCCTTCCATCCAACGGAGAGCGCGGCCGCGGCAAGGGGAAGCGGGCAGATCCCGCGAAACGATGCACGTCATGACATGGAGGAAGCGATGCCGGAGCGGCGCGTGTATCTCGTCCGTCATGCGATCGCCGAAGAGGTCGCGAAGAGCGGCCGCGACGACGACCGCGAGCTGACGCCGGACGGGCGAAAGAAGATGGCCCGTGCCGCGAAGGGCCTCGTCGCCCTGGGGGTCGAGGTCGATCTCCTCGTGTCGAGCCCGCTCGTCCGCGCCGTCCAGACCGCCGACGAGATCGCGGAGAAGCTCCCCAAGGTGCGCCGGGACGTCTGGCCGGAGCTCGCGAACGGCGGCGACGAGCGCGCTCTCGCGGCGCGCGTCGAGGAGACCAGTGGCGCGAACGTGATGCTCGTCGGCCACGAGCCCGACCTCGGACGCACTCTCTCGTACTGGCTGACGGGACGCCCGGACGACTTCGCGACGTACGTGCGGAAAGGCAGCGTCGCGTGTCTTCTCGCCGGCGGGCTCCCGCCGCACGGACGCGCGACGCTCGAGTGGTTCTCGACCGCGCGTCAGCTCGGCCTCGTCCGCGACTGAAGATCCGTCCCCCTGCTGCTTCGACCGGCTCTGCATCGAAGGCACCTGCCAGCCGAATCCTTGACGCGGCCGACGCGTCCGCACCCGTCAGTGCGGCATCGTGACGTCGAAGGACAATCGCTCGGCCGCGCAACGCTGCGTGTCGTCGTTGGTGAGAAGGCGCCGCAAGCCGAGGACTTCCATCGCTGCGAGATGGAGACGGTCGAGCGTGCGACAGTACCCGGTCCCGTCGAGCACGCGTGCCTGCCGCTCGGCGGCAGCGATGACCTCTGCCGGCAGATCCACTGCCTGGTACGGCGGCTGGCGAAGCACTCGGTCCAGGCGTTCGATGAGCCGCACCGCCCTGGCTCGGCGCAGGTGTCGTCCGGCGACTCTCGCATGCACCTGCCCGACCGCCTCGAGACGCGTGAGGGACGACACGATGACCTCCTCCTCGAGGCCGATCAGCTCGAGCACTCGCGAAGTCTCAGGCTCGGGGAAGAAGACTTTCAGAAGGCAGCTCGTGTCGAGGTAGAGACTCATCGCCGGACATCGATTGGCGTCACTCGGCGCGGTCTCGATCGATGAGATCGTCGGTCGAAGGGCGAGGGGACTCGCCCTTCCAGAACCGATCGAGCCACCGGAGATGCTCGATGGAATCGAAGCGCGCCGCTTGCGGACGTGCACGCGGCTCGTACGGGAGGATTCGAGCGACCGGTTTGCCGTCGCGCGTGACGACGATTTCGCCGCCGTGGGCGAGCCTTCGCTCGGCCTCCGGCCACTTCAGCCGAACCTCTCGAACGGTCATGCGAGACATGGCGCCTGTGTATCATGTTTCACAGAGCAGGTCACCGCCCCCGGACGGGGCGGCGGGCCCTCATGGCGGTTTCCCGGTTCGGGGAGCTGCGATATGAGGGCCGCGATGACCGTCCGACCGACGCCTTCTCGCACCCGCATCACCGGTCGGCCCGCTGCGGCACTCGCGGCGCTCGTCGCCGCCGCCGGGTGCAGCAGCAGCGGCAATCAGCAGTGCCCCGAACGGTTGATCGCGGTCCTCGCGGCGTTCCCCGGCGAGTTGCAGCCGCTCGTCGATCGCATGGAGGTGCGCGAGGAGGTCGAGCTCGCAGGACGCACGCTGCGCGTCGGCGAGCTCGGCGGCGTCCCCGTCGTCGTCGGGATGACGGGCATCGGGCTCGTCAACTCGGAGAACACGACGAGCGCGGTGCTCGACGCGTTCCCCGCGACGGGCGTCGTCATGTCGGGAGTCGCAGGAAGCTTCCACGAGATCGGTGACGTCGCCGTGCCCGAGACGTGGAGACTTCCCGACGGCGAGACCTTCGCGGTCGATGCCGGCTGGTTCGAGATCGCGGAGCGCCTCAGCGGTCCCGGCACGGTTCCTCTCGAAACGTGCACGGAGCTTCCGCTCGAGCCGCGAGCGGCCGCCGTGTGCGTCGAGCATCAGACCGCGATCTACGCGGGCGGCTTCGGGCAGAGCGACGATCCGTTCAACGGTCTCTTCCCGTGCTCGCCCAGCGAAGACGAGGTGTTCGGCTGCGACATCGCGACGAGCGCGAGCGTCGACGGCACCGGCTTCGGCACCGAAGGGCATCCGCACGAGATCGCCGGGGACGAGGAGCCCGCGAGCGTCGACATGGAGACGGCTGCGCTTTGTCGCGAGGTGGAGGAGCGCGGGCTTCCGTACATCGCGTTCCGTGCCGTGTCGGACGGACCGGGCGATCCGCTGAACCTGCCCGGCTTCCCGTCGCAGTTCTTCGCGTACTACCGTCTCGCCGCACGAAATGCGGCACGCGCCACGACGGCCTTCCTCGAGGAGCTCGCCGAGTCCGGCACCTGCGATTGACGAGGGTGGGCGACCAGCCCGCGAGACGAAACCGTGCCGCCAGACCGACGAGCTCACCGAGTCGACGGTGCCTGCCGCTCTCCTCCGGGATCACACGACGAAGACGGGGGTCTGGGCTCGCATCGTCGTCCGCGAGGGGGCGCTTCGCTACCACGTCGACCGATTCGACGTGCACGTCGACGTCACGCCGGACGCGCCGGCGATCGTCGTTCCGGAAGTGCCGCACCACATCGAGCCGCTCGGCGCGGTCCGCTTCCACGTCGAGCTCTACCGCGTCGACTCTCGTTCAGAAGAGCCGTAGCCCCCGCTCGAGCGCCGCTTCGAGGCGCTCGAGGAAGTCCTCGCGCGGAATCGCGCGCGCGCCGAGCTGCTCCATGTGCGGCGTCATCACCTGGATGTCGATCCACTCGAGGCCGCGCGACTTCAGATGATCGAGGAGGTGGAGGAGGGCCAGGTGCGAAGCGTTCGGCTCCTCGTAGAACATGCTCTCGCCGCAGAACGCGCCGCCGGGATCCACGCCGTACAAGCCGCCGACGAGACGATCCTCCTGCCACGCTTCGATGCTGTGCGCGTGGCCGAGCTCGTGCAAGCGCTCGTACGCGGAGATCATCTCCTCGTTGATCCAGGTGCCGTCCTGATCCGGGCGCGGGATCGCGGCGCAAGCGCGGATCACCCGCCCGAACGCCTGGTCGATCGTGAAGCGGAGGCCGTTCCGTCGCGCCGCGCGTCCGAGGTTTCGTCCCACGTGGACGTCTTCGATGTCGAGCACCGCGCGCTCGCGCGGGCAGTACCAGAGGAGAGGAAGCCCGTCGTGCGGCCACGGGAAGACCCCCTGGCGATACGCGGAGAGCAGCGTCTCGGGACGGAGGTCTCCGCCGACCGCGACGATGTCCTGCACCTCGGTGGACATAAGGCCCCGGCATAGCAAAACAGGAGTGGGGTCCACCGCCGCGCGCGCCGCGCGGCGGAGAGCAGGAGAGGAGGAGCGCAAATGGGGAAGGCCGTGTTCGTCGCTCGCACCGGGGACGCCTCGGTGCTCGAGGTTCGCGACCACGACCCGGGTCCGCCGGGCCCGGGTCAGGTGCGCATCGCGGTCGAGGCAGCGGGCGTGAACTTCATCGACGTCTACTTTCGCACCGGAGCGTACCCGGCGAAGCTGCCGATGGTCCTCGGGCTCGAGGGCGCGGGCCGCGTCGAGGCGGTGGGCGGGGGCGTGCAGGGATTCGCGCCGGGCGACCACGTCGCGTGGTCGAGCGCGCCGGGCTCGTACGCGACGCACGTCGTCGCTCCCGCGAGCGTCCTCGTACACGTTCCGGACGGCGTCGATGGCGACACGGCGGCTGCGGCGATGCTCCAGGGAATGACGGCGCACTACCTCGTCTGGGGCTGCCGCGAAACGCGCCCCGGCGACACCGCGCTCGTGCACGCCGCCGCGGGCGGCGTCGGGCTCCTCCTGATCCAGATGCTCGTGCGCGCGGGCGCGCGCGTGATCGGCACGTGCTCGACCGAGGACAAGGCGAAGCTCGTGCGCGAGGCGGGCGCCGAAGAGGTCGTGCTCTACTCGAAGACCGACTTCACGCCCGTCGTGCGGCAGTGGAGCGGCGGCGCCGGTGTCGACGTCGTGTACGACTCCGTCGGGAAAACGACGTTCGACGGCAGCCTCGCGTGCCTTCGCCCGCGCGGCCTGCTCGCGATCTACGGGCAATCGAGCGGCGCGGTGCCGCCGTTCGATCTGCAGCGCCTGAACCAGGGCGGCTCCTTGTTCGTCACGCGTCCTTCGCTCGCGCACTACACGGCGACGCGCGAAGAGCTCGAGATGCGGGCAGGAGCGGTGCTCGGCGCGATCGCGCGCGGCGAGCTGCGCATGCGGATCGGCGCGCGCTTCCCGCTCGCGGAGACCGCGGCGGCGCACCGCGCGCTCGAAGGCCGCGGGACGACGGGAAAGGTGCTGATCGACCCGTGAGCGCTTTCGCGCGAACGCCGGCCTCCGCCGCGCGCGGCGCGCGCCGAAAGGGCGCTCGGCACGTGCTCCGCTTCCTCGCGGGATCCCTCTTCGTGCTCGCGGCTGCCGCGCCTTCGACCGGCGCGGGGCGGCCGGGCGAGGCGGCCGAAGCGCCGCCTCTCGGCGTCGAAGCCGCGGGGATCCGCCTTCCCGCGGGCTTCACCGCGACGCTCTTCGCGGACGGCCTCGGTCCGGGGCGTCACATCGTCGTGCGCGAGAACGGCGACGTCTATCTCGCGCTTCGTCAGCCCGTCGACGGGAAGGGAGTGATCGGCCTGCGCGACGTCGACGGCGACGGACGCGCGGACGAGACGGCCCGCTTCGGCGCGACGGGCGGCACCGGGATCGCGATCCACGACGGCTACCTCTACTTCTCGTCGGACGTCGCGGTGTTTCGCGCGAAGCTCGACGCGAAGGCGCTCGCGCCGACGGGAAACGTCGAGACGGTGGTCCGCGACTTTCCGCGGCAGAGCGCGCACGCCGCGAAGTCGATCGCGCTCGACGACGAGGGCCGGCTCTACGTCAACTCCGGTGCGCCGTCGAACGCCTGTCAGGAGCGGGATCGCACGATCGGCTCTCCCGGCATGCCGGACTGTCCGCTCCTCGCTCGCCAGGGCGGCGTGTGGCGGTTCCCCGCCGGACGGACCGGCATGACGCAGACCGCGGACGGCACGCGCTTCGCGACGGGAATCCGGAACGCCGTGGCTCTCGGATGGAATCCGCTCGCGAAGCGGATCTTCCTGCTGCAGCACGGCCGCGACCAGCTGGGCCAGCTCTATCCGGATTCGTTCACCGCCGAGCAGAGCGCACGCCTTCCCGCCGAGGAGCTGCACCGGATCGAGGAAGGAAGCGACGTCGGCTGGCCGTACACGTACTGGGACGCGTTCCAGAAGGCGCGCGTCGTCGCGCCGGAGTACGGCGGCGATGGCCGGACGAAGGCGCCGGCCGGCAAGTACCAGGATCCGCTCGTCGCGTTCCCGGCGCACTGGGGCCCGAACGCGATCCACTTCTACCGGGGAAAGCAGCTTCCCGAGCGCTACCGCGGCGGCGCGTTCGTCGTGTTCCACGGCTCTTGGAACCGCGCGCCGTACGCACAGGAAGGCTACAACGTGGCGTTCGTTCCGTTCGCGGGCGGCGTGCCTTCGGGCGGCTGGGAGTTCTTCGCGGACGGTTTCGCCGGCGTGCCGGTCGTGGAGAATCCGCAGAACGCGCAGCATCGTCCGACGGGGATCGCCGAGGGACCGGATGGGAGCCTCTACGTGAGCGACTCGGTCAAGGGCCGGATCTGGCGCATCCGGTACACGGGCGAAGCGAGCGACGGAGCGAGCGCGAGATGAAACCCGTCACTCTCCTCGTCGTCGGCGCAGGCGACCGCGGCTCGCTCTACGCGCGCTGGTCGATCTCGCGCAGCGATCGCGTGCGCGTCGTCGGCATCGCCGAGCCGATCGAGGCGCGCCGCGCGCGGCTCGCGGCCGACCTCGGCGTTCCCGCGGAAAACCTCTTCACCGACTGGCGCGAAGCGGCCGGGCGGGCGCGCTTCGCCGACGCGGTCGTGATCGCGACGCTCGACGACCAGCACGCCGACCCTGCGATCGCCTTCGCCGAGAAGGGCTACCACCTCCTTCTCGAGAAGCCGATGGCGCCGACGGAAGAGGACTGCGAGCGCATCGTCGCGGTGGTGAAGCGGAGCGGCGTGCTTCTCGCCGTCGGCCACGTGCTGCTCTACAACGCGTGGACGCGCCGGCTCCGCGAGCTCCTCGCGGAAGGGCGGATCGGCGAGATCGTGTCGCTCGATCGTCTCGAGCCGATCGGTTGGTGGCACTTCGCCCACAGCTACGTCCGCGGCAACTGGCGCCGCGAGGAGGACTCGTCGTTCCTGCTCTTGACGAAGTCGTGCCACGACCTCGACTGGATCCGGCACGTCGTCGGCGAGCGCTGCCTCTCGGTCGCGTCCTTCGGCTCGCTCGCGCACTTCCGGCGTGAAGCGAAGCCGGCCGAGGCCGGCGGGGCCGTGCGGTGCCTCGACTGCGCGCACGAGCCCGCGTGCCCGTACTCCGCGCCGAAGCTCTACATGACGACGCTGCAGCTCGGCTGGAAGGGTTGGCCCGTCTCGGTCGTGACCGACGCGCCCAGCGAGGAGCGGCTTCGCGCCGCCCTCGCGACGGGGCCGTATGGCCGCTGCGTCTACGAGTCGGACAACGACGTCGTCGACAACCAGGTCGTGATCTTGCGCTTCGCCGGCGGGAAGACCGCCTCGTTCACGTTGACCGCGTTCACCGAGTATGGGCTCGATCGCAAGACGAGGATCTTCGGCACGCGCGGCCAGATCGAGGGCGACGGTGCGACGCTCCGCGTGACGGACTTCGTCAGCGGACGGAGCGAGGTGATCGACACGGGTCCGACGGATCCGCGGGTCGTCGGCGGCCATGGCGGCGGCGACGCGGCTCTGATGGACGCGTTCGTGCGCGCGGTTGCGGCGAACGATCCGAGCCTTCTCCTCTCGGGACCGGACGAGACGCTCGAGTCGCACCGCATGGTCTTCGCGGCCGAGCGCGCGCGGCGCGAGCATCGCGTCGTCGACCTCTGAGCGCCACGAGCACCGCTTTCCCGGCGGAGGGTTCCGAACATGGCGAAGAAGCGACAGGCGTCGCGAGCGAAGCTCCGCTCTCCGGAGGTCGGCCGCGATCGGATCCCGGGCGAGAGCTTCGACGGCGGCGGCTTTCCGGACGAGCCGACGAGATCCTCGCGGACCTCGGCGAGGACTCCGTCAGCGCTTCCGTGAGGGACGGGGAGGTCGTGCTGCGCGGCTCCGTCGCCTCGACCGAGGACCGCGACGTCGTGGACGAGCGCGTGCAAGACGTCGCGGGGATCCGCGGGATCGCGAACGAGATCGTCGTCCGCGACGACGCGGAGGCGGAGCCGGCGAAGCCGCTGCCCGCGCGGAACCGTCGTCGCGACGCTCAGAGGTAGCCGAGCGCCTTCAGCTTCTCGACCTGCGCGGGATCGAGGCTCTCCTTCTTCAGCGCGTCGATGTCGGCGATGAACGCCTCGTCCTCCTGCGGGTACTTCTCGTGCCCCTCGGCGAGCACGTCGATCGCTCCGCTCTTGTCTCCCGCGGCTTTCAGCTTGGCCGCCAGGGAGCGGTAGAGACCCGGCGTCACCTGCGTCGGATACGCGTTCGAGAGGCGCTCGAGGGTCAGGACGACCTCGCCGCTCTGCTTGTCGTTCGCCAGGGCCTCGACCCGGATCTGCTCGAGGCGCCACGACGTCGGAGCGTCGCCTCCCGCGGCGGATGAGGCGAGCGCGGCCTCGGACAGCTCGCGCGCCTTGGCGAAGTCGCGGGCGTCGAGGGCGGCACGGGCCTCCTTCTCGCGATCGGCGAGGGAAGCCTCGCAGCCGAGGACGAGAAGAAGAGCGGGGAGGGCGAGAAGGAAACGGCGCATTCGTCTACTCCGGAGTGCACAGCGAAGGCCATGAAGGGGCCGACGCAGGTTTTCGGCGCGAATCGCCGATCAAGATAGGGGCTCGCGGCTCGGTCGACGACCGGGTATAAGGAGGGTTCTCACTTTCGTCGACGTGTTCTCAGCATCCTACCCGACCTCGAAGCCGCGCTCCACCAATCCCCTCGCGCGGGCGTATCGCCGCAGTGCTCTCGTGCTCGGCGCCGTGGTCGTGCTGTGCCCGGAGCTCGCGCACGCGTACATCGGCCCGGGCGCGGGCTTCGCCTTCGCCGGCTCGCTCCTGATGGTCGCGGCGGCGCTGGGGCTGGCACTCCTCACCGTCCTCCTCTGGCCGATCACGACCGTGTGGCGGCTGATCCGCGTCGGCAATCCTTTCAAGGGCGCCTCCGCGAAGCGGATCGTCATCGTCGGTCTCGACGGGATGGATCCGGGCATCGCGACGCGGTTCATGCAGGAAGGGAAGCTGCCGAATTTCCAGCGGCTCGCGGAGAGCGGCGTCTTCCGCCCGCTCGACACCTCGAACCCGTCGATGTCGCCGGTCGCGTGGTCGACGTTCTCGACGGGCGTCGATCCCTCGCGGCACGGCATCTACGACTTCATCACGCGCGACCCCTGCACGTGCGCGCCGATGCTCTCGAGCACCGACATCCAGGACGCGAAGCGCGTTTTGAACATCGGGCGCTTCATGGTCCCGCTCGAGAAGCCCAAGATCAAGCTTCTCCAGAAGGGCACTCCGTTCTGGAAGCTCCTCGGCGACCGGCACATCTCCTCGATCGTGCAGCGCGTGCCGATCACGTTCCCACCGCAGAAGTTTCGCGGCCTCCTCCTGAGCGGCATGTGCGTTCCCGACCTGCGCGGCAGCCAGGGGACGTTCAGCTTCTTCTCGACGGCGAGCAACGACGGCCAGGCCGCGTTCACCGGCGGCGAGCAGACGATCCTCCGGCGCAACAAGCAGGGCGTGATCCGGAGCCGCATCGTCGGTCCCGACAACGGGATGGAGAAGGGCCGGCCGCGGATGGTGCTGCCGTTCTCGCTGATCGAGTCGGCGGACCGGAAGAGCGCCCGTCTCGAGATCGACGGCTGCGAGCCGATCACCCTCGAGCCGCAGCAGTACTCCGAGTGGGTGACGCTCACCTTCACCGCCGGCCTTGGCGTCAAGGTGCAGGGCATCGTGCGCTTCTATCTGATGTCGCTCGAGCCCGAAGTGAACCTCTACATGACGCCGATCCACATCGATCCGGAGAAGCCGGCGATGCCGATCAGCCATCCCGCCGTCTACAGCGTCTACCTTGCGAAGAAGCAGGGGAAGTTCGCGACGCTCGGACTCGCCGAGGACACCTGGGCGCTGAACGAGCGCGTCATCGACGAGCGGGCCTTCTTCGATCAGGCGATGCTGTTCTGCGACGAGCGCGAGACCATGTTCTTCGACGCCCTGGCGCACACGAAGAAGGGCATGGTGACGACGGTCTTCGACACCACCGATCGCATACAGCACATGTTCTATCGCTACCTCGATCCGACGCACCCGGCGAATCGTGACAAAGAATCCACCGAATACGCGGATGCGATCGAGCGTACCTACCAGCGCATGGACGCGATGCTGGGCAGGCTCCAGGCCGAGGTGGGCGACGATCCCGATACCGTCCTGATCGTGATGAGCGACCACGGCTTCACGAACTTCCGCCGCGGCGTCAATCTCAACGCCTGGCTCCGTGACAACGGCTACCTCGTCCTGAAGGACGGCGCGCGGACCGGCGGCGACTGGTTCGAGAACGTCGATTGGTCGAAGACGCGCGCGTTCAGCCTCGGCTTGACGGGGCTCTTCATCAACCGGAAGGGCCGCGAGAAGTCCGGCATCGTGCAGGAGGGCGACGAGTACGTCACGCTCCTCGCGGAGCTGATGAAGAAGCTCGAGGCGCTCGTCGACCCGTCGAACGGCCAGCGCGCGATTCGCAAGGTGCGCTCCGCCGTCGCCTCGGCCGACGGCCCGTACCGCTACGACGCGCCGGATCTCCTCGTCGGCTACGAGGGCGGCTACCGGAACTCGTGGGAGTGCGCGACCGGAAGGACGACCGAAGAGATCTTCTCCGACAACACGAAGAGCTGGTCCGGCGACCACTGCGTCGACCCGGACATCGTTCCCGGCGTGTTCTTCTGCAACCGGGCCGTGAACGTCGAGCGGCCGCACATCGCCGACATCTCCGTCTCCGTCCTCCGGCTGTTCGGCCAGACGCCGCTCCGCCAGATGCAGGGGCGCATGATCTTCGCGGACGCGGAGCAACCGGCCGCGAACGTGACGGGTCCGCTCGATCCTTCGATGCTCTCGCAGTCCGGCTCGGCGGTCGGTGCGCTCATGCACGGACCGCGTCGCGAAGCGGTGAACGCATGATCCTTTCCCCCGCGCGGCATTCTCCGTAACGACGCCTCGAACCCTCCCCACGACGAATTGCATGAACGCACTCGCGCGCCGCATCGGGCGCCGCCTTCGGAACGCCGTGCCGGCCACGCTCTTCGCGCTGGTCTTGACGGCGAGCTGCGGGAAGGCGCCGCCGGATCAGCCGGGGATCTTCGTCCTCGGCGTGGACGGGATGGATCCGGTGATCCTCAGCCGCCTCATGGAGGAGGGCAAGATGCCCAACTTCAAGAAGATGGCCGAGAGCGGCGGCTACCAGGACCTCGGCACCGCGAACCCGCCGCAGAGCCCGGTCGCGTGGTCGACGTTCGTCACGGGCCGGAACCCCGGCGGGCACGGCATCTACGACTTCGTCCACCGCGACCCGAAGACGTACCTCCCGATCAGCTCTGCGACGCCGCCGGTCGAGCCGGGTACCGCGATCGAGGTGTTCGGCTACTACCTCCCGGTGAGCGGAGAGGCGCCGACGAACGCCCGGAGCGGTGTGCCGTTCTGGGATCCGCTCCTCGCCGCGGGCGTCGACGTCGAGGTCTTCCGCATCCCCGGGAACTATCCGCCGACGCCGTCGGACGCGAAGGTCCTCTCCGGGATGGGGACCGTCGACATGCGCGGCGGCTACGGCACCTACTCCTGGTTCACGACCGACGCGAGCCAGGGCCGGGAGAACCTGAAGGGCGACATACAGTTGGTGAGCCCGTCGGACGATGATCTGGACGGGACGCCGGACACGGTGCGCGGTACGCTCAAAGGACCCCCGGATCTCCTCCGGCTTCCGCCGGGAAAGATCCCCGAGGATTCGGACTACCTGACGGTGCCGGTCACGTTCCGCATCGATCCGGACGAGGACGTCGTCCTCGTCGAAGCGGGCGACAGCCGCGCCGTCCTGCGCGAGGGCGAGTGGTCCGACTGGATGGCGCTCGGCTTCGACGCGCTTCCCGGCGGCATGATGCCGCTCGAGGGCATCGTGCGCTTCTACGTGCGGCAGATCCGCCCCGAGTTCGAGGTCTACGCGAGCCCGGTGAACATCTCTCCCGCGGCAGCGGCGCAGGACATCTCGACGCCGTCCGACTTCGCGAGCGAGCTCTACGATCTCCTCGGCTACTTCTACACGCAGGGCATGCCCGAGGACACGAACGCGCTGAAGGACCGCATCTTCAACGACGACGACTATCAGAAGCAGGTCGCGCTCGTGCAGCAGGACGCGCAGGCGATGCTCGACCTCGCGCTGACGCGCTTCCAGCGCGGCGACATGACGTTCGTCTACCTCTCGGACATCGACCTCCAGTGCCACATGCTCTGGCGGCTCGGCGATCCGAAGGATCCGCACGCGGACCCGCATCCTGCTCTCGCGGCCGACGCGCACGCGGTGTCCGAGCACGGCGACGACCTCGTCGGATACTACGAGGACGTCGACGTCATGCTCGGCGAGGTGCTCGAGCGCGTCCCCGAGGACACGCTCGTCGTGGTGATGAGCGACCATGGCTTCCAGCCGTTCACGCGCAAGGTGCACCTGAACTCGTGGCTCCGCGACAACGGCTACCTCGTGCTGAAGGACGGCAAGAAGACGGGGCAGATCGCGACCGGCGACGTCGACTGGTCGAAGACGAAGGCGTTCGGGATCGGCTTCAACGCGCTCTACCTGAACGTCCAGGGTCGCGAGGCGGAGGGCATCGTGCCGCCGTCCGGGACGGACGCCCTCCTCGAGGAGATCGGCGACAAGCTCGAGGCCTGGCGCGACGGCGACCGGCAGGTCGTCCGGAAGGCCCATCGCGGGAGCCAGATCTACTCGGGGGACCGCGCGGCGGAGGCCCCGGACCTCGTCGTCGGCTACGACATCGGCTATGGCGCTTCGGACGAGAGCACCCTCGGCGAGATCGTGGAGCCGGAGATCGAGGACAACCTGTCGCGCTGGTCGGGCAACCACCTGATGGACCCGGAGGTCGTCCCCGGCGTCCTCCTTGCCAACCGGAAGCTCGGTCGCACCGGCTATTCTCTTCCCGACGTGACGGCGACGCTGCTGACGCACTATGGTGTACCCTTGCCCGAGGGCATGGAGGGCAAGGACATCTTTGCTCCATAGAGGAGAGGATCGATGCTCGGTTTCGGAAAGACGCAGGCCATCAAGCTCGACCGCGATCTGTTCGATCGCGTCAAGAAGATCGCGGACATCGCCGGCTACGCGACGGTCGAGGAGTTCGTCGCGCACGTCCTCGAGAAGGAGATGATCCACTTCGAGGACGCGAAGAGCGACGAGGACATCCGCAACAAGCTGCGCGGGCTCGGCTACATCTCCTGAGCCTTCCCGCGGTCTTTCGCTTCGCCCGATGCAGACCTTCAACTCGATCACGAGCGCCATCTTCGACGTGATCCTGGCGCCGTTCGGGCACCGGTGGGCGTGGTTCGACCTGCTCGTGTGGCCGATCGTCGCGGGCGTCGTGGCGCTCGTGATCTACAAGGCGGTCAGCAACCAGAAGGGCATCGCCGACGCGAAGCGGAAGATCATGGTGAACCTCCTCGAGGTCGTGCTCTACCGCGAGAACGTCCTCGGCGTCCTCGGCTCGACCGCGAAGGGGCTCGCGCAGAACCTGCGCTACATCGGCTACAACGTCCTGCCGATGATCGTCCTGATCGTGCCGATGACGATCATCCTCGTCCAGCTCGTCGCGAACTACGCTTACGATCCGATCGCCCGCGGAGACGTCCGTCTCCTCGAGGTGACGCTCGCGCCGGGCGCGAGCTTCCAGCCGCGCGACGTGTCGGCGCAGTTTCCCGACCAGGTCGCCGTGCAGGCGGGCCCGGTGCGCACGCCCGATGGCCGGATCTTCTGGCGGATCCAGATGCTCGAGGACGGCGACTTCGCGATCCAGCTGAACGCCGGCGGCGAGACGCAGCCGAAGGAGATCGTCGTCGGCGAGGAGCCGCGCAAGGTCCCGGTGATGCGCACGCAGGGCTGGGAGGCGCTTCTCTATCCGGGCGAGACGGCGCTTCCGTCGGGATCGGTCTTCGAGACGATCGTCGTCAGCGCGCCGGAGCGCGACCTCTCGCCGCTTCCGAGCGGCGAGGGTGGGATTCTTCTGTGGTTCTTCGTCGCGTCGCTGGTCGCGGGCTTTCTCTTGCGGAAGCGTCTCGGCGTGACCCTCTGATCTCGTTTCTGGTTTCTCGTGGTGGAGCGATCATGTTGAAATCCCTCTTCGGCGGCAGGAAAAGCTACGGCGAGCCGATCGTCATCGTGTCGGGCCTGCCGCGCAGCGGCACGTCGATGATGATGAAGATGCTCGACGCGGCGGGCATCCCGATCATGACGGACGCGATCCGCACGGCCGACGTCGACAACCCGAACGGGTACTACGAGTTCGAGCGCGTCAAGGACCTCGAGAAGGAGACGGACCGGAGCTGGGTCCGCGAGGCGCGCGGCAAGGCGCTGAAGGTCATCTCCTGGCTCCTGAAGGACCTGCCCGACGACAACGCGTACGACATCATCTTCATGCGCCGCGACATCGACGAGGTGCTCGCGAGCCAGAACAAGATGCTCGTGAACCGCGGCGAGAGCGGCGGCGAGAACGACTCGCCCGGCGACGAGATGATGGCCGACGCGTACCGGAGCCACCTCGCTTCCGTCCGCATCATGGGGAAGAAGAAGCCGAACTGGCGCCTGATCGAGATCCGCTACGACGACTCGGTGCGGGATCCGGCGGCGGTGGCTCGTTCGGTGAACGCGTTCCTCGGTGGAAAATACGACGAGCGGCGCATGCTCACGGCGGTGGATTCGAAGCTCTACCGGAACCGGAAGGATCAGCTTCCGGCAGCGGGCACCGCGGGCTAGGAGCTAGGCGCGCGAGGCATATGGCCTGCCCCGAGGCCAAGCCATGGTTCCGGGAGGTCCAGCCCATGCCGGTCGGCTTCAACGGCGGGTTAGGCGGAACTGGACACCTTGGAGGATCGGGCGACCAAGAGCGTGCGTGCGATGAACGCGAGAACGGCGAGAAGGAGAACTGTGCGCACGATGACGGACGACGCTGAAATCCCAGGCCAGGGCTGATGGACGTGGCCACGTACCATGTTGAGGTAGGCGATATTCTCCGGAACGTCGAGAACGGCGATCAGGCACGACAACCAGGCGAAAGTAGAACCGAAGCGGCAATACGGGGAATAGGGGATCCCACGCGCTGCCGAAACTGCGGCGAGGGCGAGTAGGCTCGCGTAGAGCAGCCCGAAGAGGAAATCGATCTTCGCCACCATGGCGATTCGATCGCGGTTCTTGGTCGTCCACGTCGAAAGGGCCGAAGTGGCATGTTGCGACGTGGGGGAAAGTACGAGCTGTGCGAAGGCAGGCCAACCAGGACCGCGCTGGACGAGGATGTGGATCGCGAACATCAGCAGGAGTGCGGCGACCGCGATCGGCACGGCCAAGAAACGAATCTTGCCGCGCGGAATGCGAACGAAGGGGTGCTCGATAGGAATCAGAGAGTCCTCGGTGCTGCCCAACGCCCAGCATCGGCGGCGGCGCGCAGCGCCGCTCGCTGCATGCCGTTGTTGGACGCCGATCTCACGTGCGCGGCCGACTCGACGAACACGGCCCGGCCACCGTCGCGGACCCGGCAGCGCACCTCGCCGCCGAGCGTGTGGATGGTGAGCACCTCATCCCCGATTCGGCCCTGGTCATAGAGATAGCGGGCGAAGATGCGCAGGCCGTTGCCGCTCTTCTCGGCCTCGGAGCCGTCGGGGTTGAAGATGCGCAAGGCGAACCGGCCGTCAGGGGGAGTGTCCTCGAGCAGGATGCCGTCAGAGCCTATGCCGAAGTGGCGGTCGCAGAGACGGCGCACCAGCGGCGACGAAATATCCGCGTCCGCGTCGGCGCGCTCCAAGATGACGTAGTCGTTGCCCAGAGCTTGGTATTGGTGAAATCGCACGGTCGCCTCTGTCCGGCTAACGCTAACGCTTCGGTTCAGCCGCGGACCGCGCAGCGGACCGTCCGCTCCAACCGGTCGTTGGGCGCGCCACGTAAACCATAGACTTCATCGCCTCAGATCTCGAGCAGATCCTTGCCGACGATGACCGGCCCCCGGAAGTGCATGCGGGCCGCATCTATCCACATCTGCTCGGTGATGCTCGGATCATCCGGGGGCACGAGATGCGAGAGCACCAGCACCTCGACTCCAGCCGCCTGAGCCACCCGCCCGGCATCCTCGGCTGTAGTGTGGTGGGACATGATGCTCTGTTTGAGCGCCGCAGCGTTGGGAACCCGAGCTACAAGACGATCAACGCCCGGCACAAAGAGCGCGTCATGGACCAGGACGTCTGCACCCTGAGCAAGCTTGATCAGATTGTCGGAAGGAGCGGTGTCTCCGGAAATGACGATAGAGCGGTCAGAAGCATCGAAGCGATACCCGAACGACGGCACGACGGGGGGATGGTGAACGAGAGCCGCGGTCACTTTGACGTTCTCATCTTGCATCACCGGGCCGCCCCGGCCCAATTCATGGACGTGCACTAGTGGGGCTGGCGCGCCACGCCGTTACCACAATCGACGACGTACAGCGTGTCGTTGGCAACGATTACTTGAGCCGATGCCGAACTCACTTTGCGCGGCCGAGGTCCGCCGCCGGTTCCGAGGAGGATCAGCCTGGTATTGGGATTTTGCGTCTCGCCGCGGCGGGGCAGGCACGCCGCGACTGCAAGCGTTGCGGCGCCGGCCGGAAATGTGCGTCGATAAATGGTCATTGGCACATCGGTCGCGTCACTCGACTCTTTCAGGTCGCAGCGCATGGCAGAAGGGGCACATTGCTAACGCCGACATGTGCTCCTCGTCCGCTCAGAACCCGAATCCCTCTACCGGGATGTGGCGTGCATTCTCGCATGCAGCCTTGAAATCGTAGGGCACTTCGTCGACGCAATCGGGCCACTTCCCCGTCGCCAACCAGAACTCGACGAGACCCAGCCGCGCGCACAAGGGCACGAAGCGAAGATCGTTGCGCAGCTCGGGCATTCCCGCGTGGAACAGCAGCCCGGTGCGGTAGCCGTCCGGGCCCATGATGTCGTCCGCGGCTCCGCGCGGACCGAGACGCGCGGCCTCGGCCGCGCGGTACGCTTCGTCGACCAGGCCGAGATGCGATGCGTACACGAGACGGGAGACGTCGACTGAGCCCGTTCTCTCGAGATGTGCTTCGAGCGCGCTTCGGATGCCGCCGATGTTCTCCGGCGTCGGGTCGCGTTTCGCCTGGATGAACGCCACACCGTCCTGGAACTCCCGCAACGGGAGCTTCGCCGAAGGGTCGAGCAACCGGTCGACTGCCGCCCAGTCCCCGAGGAAAGCCTTTGCCCGCAGCAGGTTCGCAACGGGGAAGCTCATGCCGGGCATCCGTGCCATGAGGTCCTCGAAAACAGGCACGGCGTCTCCTGCGCGCCCAGCCGCCATTCGCGCGAGCGCGACCATGTTCGCGGACATCCCATTCAGCATGTCCAATCGATACGCACGTTCCGTCTCCTGGACGCTTTCGCGAACCCGCCCGATCTGTCGCAAGTGCCAGCCGATGTACGTTCCGCCATTGCCCAAGCCCGGCGCCCGCCTCGCACGCTCCAGCGCTGCGTCCTGCTCGACGAACCGTCCGAACGGCGGCGGCACGAACGTCTGCGCCAGCAAGGCGTCGACGTTCTGCGGATCGAGCGCGAGGGCACGCGTCGCCTCCCGTGTCACGAGTTCCCCGCTCGCGGCGCGCTCCGCAAAGGGCTGATAGAAGCGAAGCCACACCCGCGAGAGCGCCTGACGGCCCCAGGCCTCGGCGAATTGCGGCGCGCGTTGCGTCGCGACCTCCAGCAGACCGACGCTGGTCCGTAGCTCGTCTGGTGCGTACGATCCGAAACTGGCACGCGGATAGAGATCGTACACCGACGGATCGATCGCTTTCGTCGAGAAGCTCGTGAAGGTCTGGTCGAGCGCGACCGCGATCTGCTCGGAGATCTCGTCCTGCACGGCGAACATGTCTTCGAGGCTTCGGTCGTAGCGGTCCGACCACCGCGTCGTCTGCGAGGCCGCCTCGACCAGATGTGCCGAGATCCGCACCCTCCCACCCGCGCGGCGGATGGAGCCATCCAGGATGTGCGTGCACTTGAGCTCGTCCGAAACCTTACGCGCCGTCTTGTCCGAACCACGGAACTGAAAACTCGACGTACGCCCGATCACCTTCATCCTGGCGCCGCGGGACAGACGTTGGATGATCTCCTCCGACACGCCGTCCGAGAAGAACTGCATCTCTCGATCGTCCGACAGGTTGTCGAAGGGCAGCACGGCGAGAAGCGGCTCGCCGCTCCCGGATGACGCCACGACGACGGTCGACCCGACGGCTGCAGGCGCGAAGGCCTCGATCGTCTCCGTCATCTTGTCGAGCTGCAGGGTCCCCCGCGAGACGAGACGCTCAGCCAACGGTCCGCGGATCGTACGACGCACATCGCCCGACACGAGCGCCGAGCCCGGATCGCTCCGCGCCATCGGGCGCGCCGCCACGTTGACGCCGTGGCCCAGGAGATCGCCGTTCGGCTGCACCACCACATCGCCCAGATGCACGCCGATGCGCACCTTGGGTTCGCATCGTTCCGCGAGCGCGAACGTCAGAGATTAGCGGTCCGCGAAAGCGGGCAGAGCCCGCTGTAGCGGGTCCGGTGCATCGCAGGGTTGGGCGTCACGCGGCAGGGCGGACAGTTCGCTGGCTCGCGCAGTCACTTGCCATTCACCCCGTGCTCGACCTGACGTTGATACTCGGCGCCATCGAAATTCCCAAGCGAGTCAGCGACCCGGCCATCGTGGCCCATTCGCCACTCTTCGAGTCCGCTGATCCGAACTCGCTTACCCGTACCACCAGGCCCAGTGTTAGTGCCTTCGAGGGTCCATTTGTAGATCACCTTGCCCTGTTTCTCGAGGAGATCATCCATGTAGACCTTGAGGTCAGGAAACGCGGTCATAAAGCCTTGCGCAGCCTCGGTGATCGCGCCTCGCCCCGCCGAGGGGGTGCCGCCATTGATAGTTAGCGACCCGCCCGGAGCGAAGAACGCGGCAACGCTAGCTGCATTCCCGCTGCACCAGGCAGCCGTGTATCGGGTAGCAAACTCACGAAGCTTGGTCATTCCGTCTCTTGCCATGAGGTCCTCCTCCCGTAGATTCGCATGACGAGGCAGTGCGTTCGTGACGCCCAACGCCAGCGGTCAGCCGCGCGGGCCGCAGGCCCGCGTCGGCTGCAGCGGTTTGTTAGCCGCGACTCATCGGGCATTGTGCTCCTCGTCCGGGCCACATGCCGGCAGACCAAAGTACTCGGCTGCCGCAGCAGGCACGTAGAAGACAAGAGAACTTGGGCCACGGCTGGCGTCAACGATGCGACCGGCACGACCAGGAGCAATCAGGATGGCGCCGATTCCGTCGGAGTCGCGGGTGGGCACCACTGTCTGCACGTGATCCCCATCGACGATCGCGATCTGATCTGCGACGACGTTCTGAACACGGACG
>Ga0194131_10003994_pt1 | contig 22663 bp, 20 predicted proteins | sample TA2KigO120mmetaG_FD_148631 | JGI IMG/M metagenome (GOLD analysis project Ga0194131, IMG submission 148631) | Freshwater microbial communities from Lake Tanganyika, Tanzania - TA2015053 Kigoma Offshore 120m | ecosystem: Environmental > Aquatic > Freshwater > Lake | place: Tanzania: Lake... | reverse complement strand
GGGCGGCGCCGCGACGATGTTCACGCGGTACATCGGAGGCATCGCACGCGAATCGGTACCCGCGCGGTACGCGAGCGCGCCGAGCACGACGACGTGCAGCACGCCGGACACGACGATGGGCACGGCGAGCGAGCGGTTGCTCCCGCGTGCCGCGCGCGGCACGCCCCCCGGGGGCGCGCTGGCGGCCGCCGCGAGGCTCACCGCGACACGTCCTCGGGCTCCGTCACCAGCGCGATGTTGGTCACGCCGGCGCCGCGCACCACGCTCATCAGTTGCACGACGATGCCGTAGGGAACGGACTGATCCGCGCGCAGGTACACGCCTTCGATCTTCGTCCGGTTGGCCAGCACGCGGAAGTTGGCGCGAAACTCCGACATCGAGAGCGCGACACCGTCAAGGTAGATCCGTCCGGCGCCCGTCACGCTGACCTGGACGCCTTCCTTGGATTCGAGCGCACGCGCATCGGCCCTTGGCAGCGAAAGATCCACGCCGCCCTGCATGATCGGCGCGGTGATCATGAAGATCACCATCAACAGCATCATGAGGTCGATCAACGACACGACGTTCACCTCGGCGTACATCGGCGACCGCTCGCCGCGCCGTCCGCGCCGCATTAGAGGCGGCCTTCCCGCGCGAGCAGCGCGATGATCTCGGCGCTGAATCCTTCGAGCTCGCCATCGAGCCGGTTCAGCTTCGAGGCGAACAGGTTGTAGGCGAACACCGCCGGGACCGCGACGGCCAGCGCCGCCGCCGTCGCGGTGAGCGCCTCGGCGACGCCCGGCGCAACCGCGCTGAGGTTGCCGCTGCCCTTCTCCATGATCCCCGTAAACGCCGAGATCACCCCGAGCACCGTGCCGAACAGGCCGAGCAGCGGGCTCGCCGAACCGATGATCGCGAGCGACGGGACAAATCGCCCGAACCGGTCACGCTGCGCCGTGCACTCGGCGTCGAGGATGAGGTGCAGCGACTCGACTTGCGCCGCCGTGAGCGTGTGCCGCTCGGCGCCGCTTCCGCCCGCGCCGATCGGCTTCGTCTCGGTCACGAACCATACGGCGCGTTCAATGAGCCCCGTGTATGGACTGGCCTGCGACCGCTTGGCGAGCGCCGCCGCCTGTTCGAGGCGCGAGACCCGCTCGAACTCGCTGACGATGAAGCGCGCGCGCGCCGCCAGTCCGCGAAACTCCACCCATTTCGCGAACATGATCGCCCAGCTGGCGAGGGAGAGCACGGCCAGGATCGCCAGCACGACTTTGGTCGGCAACGACGCCTGCGTGATCAAGTCGAGCGTAGTGTGCGGCACCGCGGCCGCCTGGCGCAGCGACAACCAGAGCGCGACGCTCATGCGTGGGCTCGCATCCGTGGGCGCGCATCCGTGGGCGCTGCCGCGCGTGCACGCTCCGCAAACCAGCGATACGTCATCTGCAATCCGTCGTTGAGGGAAACAGCGGGCGACCAGCCGAGGCCCTCGCGCGCCTTGGCGATCGACACCCAGGACCGTTGTTGTTCGCCCGGGCGCGCTGCCCCGAACTCGACGGGCACGCTGCTGCCGGCGGCCTGCTGGATCGCCGCCGCGAGCGCATTGACGCTCGTCGGGACGCCCGTGCCGATATTGAACGCCCGGCTGTCGAGCTTCCTCGCGGCCGGGACGGCAGCGCTCGCCGCGCAAACGTTCGCCGCCGCGACATCCCCGACGAACACGTAATCACGCGTTTGTGCGCCGTCCCCGAACACGGTCAGTGCCTGCCCGCCGAGTATGCGTTGGCAGAAGATCGCGACGACGCCCGCCTCGCCATGCGGATCCTGCCGCGGCCCGTACACATTGGCATACCGCAGCGCGATCGTGTCGAGGCCGTGCACGCGGGCATAGTACGCCATGTAATACTCCACGCTCAGCTTGGCGATCCCGTAGGGTGATTCGGGGTCCTTGGGCTCGGGCTCGGCCGCGGGCGGCGTGATGAAATCGCCATAGACGGCGCCGCCGGTCGAGGAGAACACGAGCCGCGCACGGCGAGGCGATTGGCGCATCGCTTCGAGCAGACCCAGTGACGCCAGGATGTTGCGCGCGGCGTCGTCAACCGGATCGGCCACGCTCTTGCGCACGTCAATCTGCGCGGCGAGGTGGCAGATGACATCGAACTCGCCCGACGCAATCCGTTGAAGGACCTGGGGCGCCCGAACGTCCGCCTCGACCATCTCCACACCGCCGGGCACGTTCTCGCGTCGGCCCGAACTGAAGTCGTCCACGACCGTAACCGCGTCGCCCACTGCCAGGAATGCGTCCGCCACGTGCGAGCCGATGAAGCCGGCGCCCCCGGTGACGAGGATTCGTCGGCTCACCGCGCTATCCGTCGCACCATGTCGGCCCGCGCACCCGCCGGGGGTTCCGGCCGCCACGGATTACGCACGGGCACTCATGGCATCTTCGCGCTGACGTGGGCGCGCATCCCGACTGCCACCCCGGCATCGCGATTCTCCAGCACCATCGCCGTAGCGCCCCACTTGGTCACCTTCGTCACCTGCGCGACGGCGATTTCTTCTTCCGGCATGGTGCCATCCCGGTCGAGCGCGGGGCGGCGCCGCAACGAAAGCTGGTCACCCGGCACGAGCCCGGCGGAACCCTCGTTCTCGAGGATCAAGTATGCGCCGGTAGTCGGAAGCTTCGAGGCGTTCTGCACCCACGCCACTCGGGTGACGGCCCCAAACTCGACGCGGACCGGACGGGCGCCACCCTGCGCCGGAAGCGGTTCCAGCACGATGACGGATTGCCCGAGCGCGACGTTCACATACGATCGAATCAAGGACGCGCGTGCGCGACCACCTGACGTCAGCTCGCGCACCGTCAGGATGCCCGTGGGGACGTACACCTGCCCTTGGCCGGTCAGCACGGGCCCCGGCTGGAACGCGAGCAGCTGCGAACCGACGCTCGCACCGGCCGGCAGCGAGACCGTGACGTCTTCGTGGTACTGGACCGGTCGGCGTCCTGAGGAGCCAGCCATGCCGGCCGGTTCCGCCATCGCCACGATCTGCCCGACGTCGGACGGCCCCCCGGGCGCCCAGACGAACGGCGACCCTTCATAGTCGCCTCGCAGCACCGCTGGGCGCGGCTCCCGGAGGCTGATCGACGACCGCACACCGCCCCGCGCCGCTGCGTTGGCGGCGAGGTTGAACGCCGTGACCGCCGCGCGCCGATCGCCGCCGGGCACGGCGGCGGCCGTCCCGCCGCCGCTCACGCCTTCGGTACCGCCAGGGATGCGCAGCACCTGGTCAGGGTAGATCCAGTGCGGATCCTTGATGATCTCGGTATTCAGCTGGTAGATCTGCGGCCACTGAAAGGCATCGCCGAGATACTGCTGGGCGAGGTCCCACAAGGTGTCGCCACGCTTGACCGTGTGCGTGGCCGGCCGTGGCGCCGCCGTCGGCTCTTGGGCCCGCACGGGCGATGGCGCGAGCGCCGCGAGCGCCGCGAGCGCCGCCGCGGCAAGCAGGATTCGGCACGACGATGATGTTCTCATACGAGCCAATGGGATTCGGGTCAGAACCGCGCGACAAGACCGGACAAGTGCCTACGGATCAAGACGAGTGCGGCGCCAGCAGGGAAACATGACCGCGACGTCTGGTGAACGACAGAGGGCGGCCGCCGCGCGACCGCCCTCGATCCTGCACCCAGGCCATTCGCTAGAACGGCAGGTCATCGTCCTCGGCTTCGAGCGCGTTCGGGAACTCCTCGAAGTCCCCGCCCTTCGCCTTGTCCGCGCCTTTTCCGGCCGGCACCGGCGCGTCGGCGCCCGATCCGCCACGCCCGCCGAGCAGCAGGATTTCGCGCACGTTGATTTCCGTGACGTAGCGCGTCTGGTTCTCCTTGTCCTGGTACTGCCGGTACTCGATACGCCCTTCGACGAAGATCTTGTCGCCCTTGCGGACGTACTTCTCGATGATGTCGGCGAGCCCGGTACCGCGCGAACCCTGGTTCCACGCCACGCACTTGTGCCACTCGGTCTTCTCCTGCTTCTCACCGGCGGCGGAACTCCACTGTCGGCTCGTGGCGACCGAGAACTGGGCGACCTTGTTCCCGCCGGTGGTCGTCCGGATTTCCGGGTCGTTTCCGAGGTTGCCGATCAGCGTGACCTTATTGAGACTGCGACTCACAACTCCTCCTGGAAGGGTGACGGCAACAAGCTGAATCTAGCCGCCTGAAAAAGCGTTACCAATACAGCACCAGACCCATCATCTCAGCGCATCCGTGAGATCGGCCCGCAGGATCAGCGCGTCCTCATCCGGATGCCGGTAGTATCCGGTGCGCCGCCCGACCTCGCGGAATCCGCGCGCGGCGTAGAGCATCCGCGCCGCGCGGTTCGACTCGCGCACTTCGAGGAAGACCGCGGCACACCGGCGGGCGCGCGCCGACGCCAGCGCCGCATCGAGCAATGTCGCCCCGATACCTGTCCTTCGCGCCGACGCGGCGACCGCCAGGTTGGCGATCTCGGCCTCGTCCGCCGCGACCCGGACGACCACGTAGCCGACCGGAGAGGCCGACGGCGGCGCCGCGACCATGAGCTGGCTCGTGCCGCCGACCAGGCACTCGAGGAAGGCCGCGCGCGACCACGGATCGGCAAACGACGCGAACTCGATCCGGGCGACGGCGTCCAGGTCGTCCGCGGTGGCCGCGCGCACGCGAACCGCTGCGGCCGTCATGGCGCGAGCGGGCGCCCGTGCGCGGCTTCCCAACGCACCTGCACTTCTGCCAGTCGGCCGTACGCCGGCTCCCAGCCTTCGAGCGGCTCTGGCCCCTTGATGACCGCAAGGCAGTCGAGGGCGTGGCGCGCGCGCGGCCGAACGCGCCCGGCGACATCGGGCTCATTCCCGACCACGGTTGATGAGGCGCGCCCGGCGATCTCGACCAGCGCCGTGGCGGACCGGACGCCCAGGTACTCGCAGGCACTCACTTCGCCCGACGGCGTGCGGCGGCAGTTGGCGACGTACCACTCATCGCGCATCGCATCGAGCACGGGCGTCAGCGCCTCGCCGGAACCCGCCGGGGCGGCTGCGGCCAGCAACGCCAGCGACGGCACACTGTACAGGCCGAGCCCCGCCGAAAAGCAGATTCCCTTGGCGATACCCGCGGCGATCCGGAGCGAGGTGAAGCTGCCAGGTCCCGCCCCGCAGATCACGGCGCTGAGCTGAGCGGCCTCCGCCCGCGCGTCGCGGAGCGCGTTGGACACGGCCGGCATGAGCCGCTCGTGCATGGAATCGCGCATGGCCACCGCGTGGTTCGCGACGCAGCGTCCGTCGCGGAATACCGCGACCGTCCCCCGCGAATCGGCGGCGTCCAGCGCCAACACGAGACCGCTCGTCAGCGTGGTCGGATCGCTCATGTGCGCACCTCACGCACGTCGCTCCGCCCCGGCACATGGGCGAGATGGATCGCCAGCGTGGGCGACGGCAACGCAGCCCCGGCCCGCTCCGGCCACTCCACGAGCACGATCGCGCGCTCGGCAAGGATGTCCTCCCAGCCGATCCCGGGGAGCTCGCTGGCCGACCGCAACCGGTAGAGGTCGAGGTGGACCAGTTTCTCCGTGGTACCGGCGTATTCCTGCACCAGCGCAAACGTCGGGCTCGTTACGGGCTGCGTCACCCCGAGTCCGCGCGCGATCGCCTGGGCCAGCGTGGTCTTGCCGGCGCCGAGTTCGCCGCTGAGCGCGACCAGCGCCGGCGCGCGAAGCGAGGCGCCCAGCGCCTGGCCCCACTCCGCCAAGGCAGCGGAATCGAGCAGCCGGATCACGGGTCCGCTCATCGGCGCGCCGCCCCGCGGCGGCCGTCCATCGCGGCGCGCACGTCGAACAGCTCGTCCCGCAGCCGCGCGGCGGTCTCGAAATCGAGTTGTTTCGCTGCCTCGCGCATCTCCGCCTCGAGCCGCAAGATCAAGGCCGACAGGTCGTTGGTCCCGAAGTGCGCTTCGGCCGTTGCGAGCCGGGCCTTCTTCGCTTCGCTCGCACGGGCGCCGACGCGCGCCGTGCGTTCGTCGCGCGCATCGGCCACCCGCGTGACGAACCGAACCTGGTCCACGCTCTTCACGACACCGCGCGGCGTAATTCCGTGCGCGGCGTTGTGCGCCAGCTGCAGTGCCCGCCGGCGACCCGTTTCGTCCATCGCCCGCTGCATCGAGCCCGTGACGCGATCCGCGTAGAAGATCGCCTGGCCGCGCACATGGCGCGCCGCACGACCGATGGTCTGGATCAACGAGCGATCGCTTCGCAAGAACCCTTCCTGGTCCGCATCGAGCACGGCGACCAGCGACACCTCAGGCATGTCGAGCCCTTCGCGCAAGAGGTTGATCCCGATCAGGACGTCGAACTCACCGAGGCGAAGCCCGCGCACGATCTCCATGCGCTCGATCGCGTCAATGTCCGAGTGCATGTAGCGCACGCGCACCCCCACCTGCTGGAGGTAGTCCGCGAGGTCTTCCGACATGCGCTTGGTCAGCGTGGTGACCAGCACACGCTCGCCGCGCCGCTCCCGGATCCGGATCTCATTGAGCAGGTCGTCCACCTGGCCGCGCACGGGGCGGATCTCGATGGGCGGATCCACCAGGCCGGTCGGGCGGATCACCTGCTCAACGACGGCGCCCTTGGACAGTTGCAGTTCGAGGTCGCCCGGCGTCGCCGAAACCAGGATCGCGCGGGGCGTGAGCGCCATGAACTCGTCGAACATGAGCGGCCGGTTGTCCAGCGCACTCGGCAGGCGAAACCCGTATTCGACCAGCGTCTCCTTTCGCGAGCGATCGCCGGTGAACATCGCGCCGACCTGCGGCAGCGCCACGTGCGATTCGTCCACGACGACGAGGAAGTCATCCGGGAAGTAGTCGAGCAGCACCGCCGGCCGTTCGCCGGCCGCGCGCCCGGACAGCGGTCGCGAGTAGTTCTCGATGCCGGGACAGGTCCCGATCTCGAGCATCATCTCGAGGTCGAAGTTGGTGCGGGACTCCAGCCGCTGGGCCTCAAGGAGCTTGTTGGCCGCCCGAAGTTCGGCGAGCCGCGCGGACAGCTCGGTGCGAATGGTCCCGACCGCGCGTTCCAGCGTCGGCCGCGTCGTGACGAAATGCTTCGCGGGGTAGATGGCCGTGCGCGGCAGCGACGCGATGGCCTCGCCCGTGAGCGGGTGCACCTTCGTGATCCGCTCGATTTCATTTCCCCAGAGTTCGACCCGGACGGCCTGCTCCTCGTACGCCGGGAAGATCTCCACCGTGTCCCCTCGCACGCGGAACGTGCCGCGCTCGAACGCGACGTCGTTGCGCGAGTACTGGATGCGCACCAGCGCGCGCAGCATCTCGTCGCGTTCGATCGCCTGGCCCTTGTGCAACATCACCATGGACGCCCGGTACGCCTCGGGGTCGCCGAGCCCGTAGATCGCGGACACCGTGGCGACGACGACGACATCGTCGCGTTCCATCAAGGAGCTCGTCGCCCGCAGCCGGAGGCGATCGATGTCATCGTTGATCGAGGCGTCCTTCTCGATGTACGTGTCGCTCGACGGGACGTACGCCTCGGGCTGGTAGTAGTCGTAGTACGAGATGAAGTACTCGACCGCGTTGTTCGGCAGGAACGACTTCAGCTCCCCGTAGAGTTGCGCCGCGAGCGTCTTGTTGTGCGACAGCACCAGCGTCGGCCGTCCCCACTGCGTGATGACGTTCGCCATGGTCATCGTCTTGCCGGAACCGGTCACGCCGAGGAGCGTCTGGAACCGATCGCCCCGGTTGAGCCCGGAAACCAGTTCGGCGATCGCCCGCGGTTGATCCCCCGCCGGCGCGAAGGGCGTCTTCAGGTCGAACGGGGCCGGGGGCATCCTGGGAATACTAACGGGTTTTCTTCGGTGACGCGAAGTGGCTAGTTCGACCCGTCGGGGACCCCGGAGTGCGAACTGAGACGTTCGCGCCGTGCGACCTCCACCACGCCTTTCACCTTCCGCAGCGCCCGGATCACCTTCTCGAGCTGCGCGAGGTTCTCGACTTCGACGAGGCAGGCGCCGCTCACGCGACCGTCCGTGGACTTCAGCTCCAGCAAGCGGATATCGGTTCCCGACTCACTGACGGCGGTCGCCAGGTCGGCGTAGAGCCCGCGGCGGTCGGACCCGTCGATCGCGAGGCGGATCGTGAACCGTTCGCCCTCGGTGCGCTGCCAGAGGATCTCGAGGCGACGTTCGGGTTCGTGCGCGAGTTGCAGCAGGTTCGGACAGTCGCCGCGGTGCACGCTGACCCCGCGGCCACGCGTGACGTAGCCGACCACCTTGTCGCCGGGAACGGGCTGGCAGCACGCCGCATAGCGGACCATCAGGCCGTCAACACCCTGGATCCGGATGCCGCGCGTGCTCGGCGCGACGCTCTTCACGCGGTCGAGGAGGCGTTCGAGCGGGCTCGCCTTCAGCGCCGCGTCGTCGCGCGCATCGAAATCGGGGTACACGGCCCGGAGCACGTCGGTGACCGTGACGTCGGCCTGCGCGATGGACGCGAAGAGGTGGTTTGCGTCGTTGAGCTTGAGCGCCGCGGCGGCCGCAACCACCTGCGGCTCGGTGAGGCGCGGATGCCGGCGTCGCCGCAGCTCGCGGTCGAGGATCTCCTGGCCGACGGCGACATTCGCGCGCTGCTCCTCGTTGCGCAGCCACTGCCGGATCTTGTGGCGCGCGCGCCCCGTGCGCACATGGGCGAGCCAGTCGCGGCTCGGCCGCGCGTTCGGGGACCGCACGATCTCGACCGTCTCGGAGTTCTTGAGCTCGCGTGAGAGCGGAACGAGCCGCCCGTTGACCTTGGCGCCCTGCGTGTGGACACCGACCTCGGTGTGCACGGCGAACGCGAAGTCCAGCGGCGTCGCACCCCGCGGCAGCTGGATCACGTCGCCCGCCGGCGTGAAGACGAAGATCTCGTCCTGGTACAGGTCGAGCTTCAGGAACTCGAGGAACTGGTCCGGCGTCTCGGCATCGAGCTGCATTTGCAGCACCTGGCGGAACCAGTGCAGGGCCTTGTCGAGTTCATCGCGTTCGGGGTCGCCGGTCTTGTACAGCCAGTGCGCGGCGATACCGTATTCGGCGGTCCGGTGCATCTCGCGGGTCCGGATCTGGATCTCGAACAACGTGTGTTTCGGCCCGAACACGGTCGTGTGCAACGACTGGTATCCGTTCGACTTCGGGCTGGCGATGTAGTCCTTGATTCGCTCCTGCAGCGGCGTCCACTCACCATGGATCACGCCGAGCGCATGGTAGCAGTCCTGCACCCCGTCCACGAGCACGCGAATCGCGAGCAGGTCGTAGATCTCATCATACGGCTTGTCCCGCTTCTGCATCTTCTTCCAGATCGACCAGAGGTTCTTTGGCCGCCCGGACACGTCGAACACCTGGATCCCGGCGTCCTCGAGGCGCCGTGACAGCGGGCCGGCGAGTTCCGCGACGGTTGCCTCGCGCTGCGTCCGCTTCTGCGCCACGAGCTTGGTCAACTGCTTGTACTCATCGGGCTCCAGGAACTTGAACGCGAGGTCTTCCAGCTCCGCTTTCATGCGGGCCAGGCCGAACCGGTGCGCCAGCGGGGCGTACAGGTCGCGTGTCTCGAGCGCGATACGGTCGCGCTTCGCGCGATCCAGGTGCTCGAGCGTCCGCATGTTGTGCAGGCGATCGGCGAGCTTCACCATGATCACGCGGATGTCCTTCGCGATGGACAGCAGCAGCTTGCGATAGTTCTCGACCTGCCGTTCCTGCGACGAGGTCATCGGCAAGTGGCCGATCTTGGTCAGGCCATCCACGATCTGCGCGATCTCGCGGCCGAACTCGCGCTCGACGTCGGACAGCGTGATCGCCGTGTCCTCGATGACGTCGTGGATGAGCCCGCTCGCGACCGTCACGGTATCGAGCTGGAGGTCCGCGAGGATCTTCGCCACCTCGACACAGTGGGTGACGAAGGGATCGCCATTCTTGCGCCGCTGACCGGCATGCGCCCGTTCGCTGAAGTGGTACGCGCGCGCGAGCAGGTCCTGGTCCAGTCGCTCGCTGTTCGTCTCGGGCGACAGGGTCCAGCCGGGAATGACGTCGGTGAGTGCGCTCGTGGCCATCCCCCGAAAACTATGGCCCGATGAGCGTCGGGTGTGCTATCCGCCCCCCGGCACGTCGCCCGAGTCGTGCAGGCTCCGGTACCGCCCCTTGCCCACGATCACGTGATCCAGCACCGGGATCCCGATCAGGTCCCCGGCGGCGATCAACTGCCGCGTGATCTTCACGTCATCCGAACTTGGTGTCGGATCGCCCGATGGATGGTTGTGCACCAGGATGATCGCGGCGGCCCGTTCGGCAATCGCCTCGCGGAACACCTCGCGCGGGTGGACCAGCGACGAGTTCAGGATTCCGCGCGTGATCACGATGTCACGCATGAAACGCCGGTGGATGTCCAGCGCGGCCACATGGAACTCCTCCACCGGAAGGTCCTCGACACGCGGTGCGTACGCGTTCCAGACGTCCCGCGAGGTCAGCAGGCGCATGCCCTCGTCGTACCCCTCAGCGGACATGCGGCGGCCCAGTTCGAGCGCCGCGTGGACGGCGAGACCGCGCGCCAGTCCTAGACCCGCGATGGCGGAGAGCGCCCCGGGCGTCGTCGCCGCCAGGCGGCGCAGCGATCCTTGTGCCTCCGCCAGGACGTCGTGGGCGACCACCAGTGCCGACCGGCCGGCCGACCCGGACCCCACGACGAGCGCGAGGAGTTCGACAAGGGAAAGCGAGCGGGCGCCATGTGCGCGGAATCGCTCGCGAGGCCGTTCGTGCTCGGGGAGTTCCGAGACGCGGAGTGCGGGCCGGTCGCGCGCGACCGGGCTCACGACGGTACCGCGGCTGTGAAGAGGTGGCATCGCGCCAACTTCGCATCACGGGCACGCGCCGCGCCGCACCGAATTTCGCCCGGTGTGGCCTAATTCACCGCAACGGACGTTCTTGGGGCGTCGGGTGGCGTCAGTGCGCGCCGTGACACTTCTTGAACTTCTTGCCGCTCCCGCACGGGCAGGGATCGTTCCGCCCGACGTTCTCGAAGTCCCGGGCGCCGCCACCGAACGCCGCGGCGGCCGCGGGCGCCGTCGGGTCGAGCGAACGCACGCCCCGGCCCGCGCCGACGATCGTGGCCGCACCGCGCGGGTCCGGCGTCGTCGGGTCAGGGTCCACCGCGCCGAGCGGGTCCGCCGCGACCCCGAACTCGTCCACCTCGGCGTGTGTGGCGCTGACCGCCGGCGCCGGCTGGGGCGCCGCGGGCTGCACGTAACGCCGATCGCCGTCAAACTGGATCTGCACGCGGAGGAATCGCTCCGCGAACGTGTGGTGGATGTCGGCCATCAGGTCCACGAACATCGTGTACGCTTCGTGCTTGTACTCGATCAACGGGTCCTTCTGGCCCCACGATCGGTAGTGAATGGCGTTGCGCAGCTGATCGAGGTCGTAGAGGTGGTCCTTCCACTTTTCGTCCAGCACGTTGAGCATGACCAGCGCAAGCACCTGCGAGGCGAAGTCCCCGAGTCCGGCGAACTTGGCCTGGAACGCCGCGGCACCGGCGACCCGGCCGTCCGTTTCCGCGTCCGCGATTGAACTCGCGCGGGTGCCCGACTCCTCGAACGACGGGACGGTGAGCATGTACCGCAGCATCAGGTCCTGGCGCACGAGCTCGATATCCCACTCGAGCGAATCCTGCACGTCGCCGATGGACTCGCGAATGCGCTTGGCGACGGCCTGCTCGACCATCTTGATGGCCTCGCCCTTCAACTCTTCGCCGCCCTCGAGCGCGAACGACCGCAGCGAGTAGATCACCTCGCGCTGCTGGTTCATGACGTCGTCGTACTCGAGCAGCCGCTTGCGGCTCTGGAAGTTCTGGAGCTCCACCCGCTTCTGCGCCGACTCGATGGACCGCGTGATGAGCGGGTGCGTAAGCACGTCGCCTTCCTGCGCGCCCATGCGGTCCATCAGCTTGCTGATGCGCTCGGACCCGAAGAGCCGCATCAGGTCGTCTTCGAGCGAGAGGAAAAACTGCGACGCGCCCGGGTCGCCCTGGCGACCGGAGCGGCCCCGCAGCTGGCGGTCGATACGTCGCGACTCATGGCGCTCGGATCCGATGATGTGCAGGCCGCCGCACTCGTCCACCGGCACGTCCTTGCCGTCGAGGTCCTTGATCGTGGACGGCTTCGACTCCTTCACGCCCACGCCGAGCTTGATGTCGGTACCCCGGCCGGCCATGTTCGTCGCGATGGTGATGGCGCCGGGCTGCCCAGCGAGCGAGACGATCTCGGCCTCACGCTGGTGGTACTTCGCGTTGAGCACGTTGTGCGCGATTCCCGCGCGCTGGAACAGGCGCGACAGCGTCTCCGACGCCTCGACGCTGGTGGTGCCGACCAGCACGGGGAACCCCAGGCCGTGCAGGCGGCGCGTCTCGTCCACGATCGCGTTGTACTTCTCGCGACGCGTCTTGTACACGAGGTCATGACGATCATCGCGTACGATGGCGCGATTCGTCGGGATGACGGCGACCTCCAGTCGATAGATCTGGAAGAACTCGGTCTCTTCCGTTTCCGCCGTACCGGTCATGCCCGAGAGCTTCTCGTACATGCGGAAGTAGTTCTGGATCGTGATCGTCGCGAGCGTTTGCGTCTCGCCCTTGACCTGCACGCCCTCCTTGGCCTCGACCGCCTGGTGCAAACCCTCGCTCCAGCGTCGGCCGGGCATCGTGCGTCCCGTGAACTCGTCCACGATCAGCACCTGGCCGTCCTGGACCACGTAGTTCACGTCCTTCTCGTACAGCGCGTGCGCCTTCAGCAGCTGGTGCACGATGTTCAGCTTCTCCGACTTGAGCGCGTACTCGGCCTCGATCCGCCGGCGGGCGTCGAGCTTGGCCGCCGCGGGCATCTCGTGATCGCGGTCGAGCGCGCCGATCTGGGTCGCGATATCCGGCAGGACGAAGGCCTCGTGATCCGAGGGCGACATGAAGTCCACGCCGCGGTCCGTCAGGTGCACCGTGTGGCCGCGCTCGTCCATCACGTACAGCAAGTCGTTCTCGAGATCCTTGAACACCTGCTTGGCGGCCGGCAGCTTGCGATCCGCGATGTGATCCAGTTCCATCTTGAGCACGAGCTGCTTCACGCCCGGCTCCTGCATGGCTTTCATCAGCTGCTTGTTCTTCGGCGAGCCCAGTCGCGCCTGGTAGAGCGCCATGGCCGCGGTGTTCTCGTCGCCCTGCGCGCGCGCCTTCTCGCCCTGGGCCACGAGGTTGTTCGAGAGTTCGGTCTGCTTGCGCACGAGCCGCGAGATCGCGGCGTTGTGCTCCGCGTACTGGACGTCGCCTTCGTTGCCGACGGGCCCGGAGATGATCAGCGGCGTCCGCGCCTCGTCAATCAGCACGGAGTCCACTTCGTCCACGATCGCATACACATGCTGGCGCTGCACGCGCTGCTCGGTGGCGACCACCATGTTGTCGCGCAGGTAGTCGAACCCGAACTCATTGTTGGTGCCGTACGTGATGTCGCATTCGTACGCCGCGCGCCGCTGTGGCGTGCCCGGCTCGGTGTCGTCGAGGCAGCCGACGGTCAGGCCGAGATACTGGAACAGGTGGCCCATCCACTGCGAGTCGCGGCGCGCCAGGTACGGGTTGACCGTGACGAGATGCGCGCCGCGCGCCGGGAGTGCGTTCAGGTAGAGCGGCAATGTGGCGACCAAAGTCTTCCCTTCACCGGTCGCCATTTCCGCGATGCGACCGAGGTGCAGCTGGATCCCGCCGATCAGCTGCACATCGTAGTGCACCATGTCCCACGTCACATCGTGCCCGGTCACCGACACGGTCGTGCCAAGCAGGCGGCGCGCGGCCTCTCGCACCGTGGCAAACGCCTCCGGGAGCAGCTCGTCGAGGACTTCCCGCAGCGCGACCCGGTATTCCCTCTCGAGTCCGCCGGCACCGTCCAGCCCGCCCAGCTCGCGGTCGAACGCCTCACGAGCCACGGGGTCTGCCGCCGTGCGCTTGGCCTCCTTCAGGGCCGCGATCTTCTCCTGGAAGTCGTTCGTGCGCGCCGAGATGGCGTCACGGAACTTCGCCGTCTGCGCCTTGAGTTCGGCTTCCGACAACGCCTGCAGGCGTTCCGTGTGGCCGTTGATCTCCGCGACGATCGGCTGCATGCGCCGACGCTCGCGGTCGTGTCGCGTCCCGAAGACCTGTCCAATCAGTTTCTTCAACATCCGCGATTGCGCTCCATTACCGATACAGGCCGTGGGCGGCGATGTACGCCGCCACGGGCTCCGTCACCAACGACGCGACCGATTCGCCCTTCCGTAGCCGTTCCCGTATCTCGGTCGCTGCGACGTCCACTCGCGGCGCCTCCAGCAACTCGAGACCTTCGGGAAGTTCCTGCCCTGCCGCCACCCCACCACCGCGGGCTACCACTGCCACACGGGCCATGCGCCGGATCACGTCCGCATCCTTCCAGCGCGAAAAAGCGGCTGCGGCATCCTCACCAAGGATCAGCACGAACTCGACGGACGGGTCGGGCCAACGCGCCCGGAGTGAGCGCAGCGTGTCCACGGTGAAAGATAACCCGCCCCGGTCGAGCTCCACGGGATCGGCGGTGGCGCCCGGCACTTCGGCGGCGAGCAACCGGGTCATGGCCAGCCGATGCGAACCGCCGGCGCCCGGCGCCATGGCCTTCAACGGCTGCGCCGCCGCCGGGATAATCAGGAGGCGATCCAGCCCCAGCCGCTCGATGGCGGCCTTCGCCGCGTGAAGGTGGCCCCGGTGCGGCGGGTCAAAGGTCCCACCCAACACGCCGATCCGCACGCCAGACCCGCCTAGGCGGGGGGTTTCCGTGCTGCGGACGAGTCCGCAGGCGTTCCCCCAGGCGGACACAGCAACTTCACCTCCGCGTCCATTGGGTAAGCGGCGCGAAGCGTGGCACAGGTCTCCGCGGCCTCCTCCTTGTAGTTCATCGCCGGGCGGCGGTACACCTCGACCAGGCGCAGGAGCGCCATCCGCGCGCGGTCCGTATTGGGATACAGCTTCACCACGTCCTTGTAGTAGATGATGGCGGAGTCATAGGCCCTGAGCCGCATGTAGAAGACGCCGTTCCGGTAGTCCTTCTCGGCGTACATCTCATCGAGCGCCAGCAGCGCCGAGTCGGCCCGAGCCCGCAGGGGCGACTCCGGATACACACTGAGGAGGGTGCGGTACTGCACCTGGGACAGGGTGCCGTACTGCGGGTCCAGTTCAACGCTGCGCCAGATGCGGCGGTAGGAGTTCCCCGCCTCGAGCAAGGCGTCGTCCGCAAGGGAATCGTCCGGAAACGACTCCGCGAGCCGCGAGAACGAGGTGGCGGCCAGGACGTGCTCGTTCTTCTTCTCGTGCGACCATGCGAGGTACCAGTGCGACAGCGGGAGCAACGTGTCGCGCGCCGAGAGGTCCATGGTGAGTTTCTCGAACCCGGCAATCGCGTTGTCGAACTTCCCGCCCCGGTACTCCGCCATCGAAGCGGCGAAGAGATCGACCGGCTCGGGAAACTTCGCGACCTGGAATCCCCGACCGCAGGCCGCCGCGAGGAGGAGGCCAAGCCCTGCGACGACGCGCGTCGTGATCCGGTATTGCATGCCTCTCCTGCTACCCGTGAGGGCGAATTCGGTTTCTCGTGTCATGCGTCGGCCCGCATGCGAGGCGTGCCGAGGAGGCCGCGGAAGTAGTCGATCGTCCGCTGCACGCCGGTCCGCAGGTCCACGGTGGGCTCCCACCCGAGGAGCGTACGCGCTCGCGTGATGTCCGGGCGGCGCACCTTGGGATCGTCCTCCGGAAGCGGGGCGAACGTGATCGGCCCCTTGGCGCCCGTCAGCTCCATCACGAGCTCGGCCAGCTGGCGCACCGTGAACTCCGTCGGGTTCCCGATGTTGGTCGGGCCCGGATCACCATGCATGAACAACCGGTAGATCCCCTCGACCTCATCGCTGACGTAACAGAAGGAACGCGTCTGCGAGCCGTCGCCGTAGATCGTGAGCGGTTCGCCGTTGAGCGCCTGGACGATCAGGTTCGACACCACCCGCCCGTCACGCGGACGCATGCGAGGGCCGTAGGTGTTGAAGATCCGGACAATGCGCGTGTCAACCGCATGGTGCCGGTGATACGCCATGGTCATCGCCTCGGCGAAGCGCTTCGCCTCGTCGTACACCCCGCGCGGGCCCACCGGGTTCACGTTCCCCCAGTACGACTCCACTTGGGGATGCACGAGCGGGTCGCCGTAGACTTCGCTGGTCGAGGCGAGGAAGAACCGCGCCTTCTTCGCGAGGGCAATCCCGAGCGCGTTGTGCGTGCCGAGCGAACCGACCTTCAAGGTCTGGATCGGCAGCTTGAGGTAGTCGATCGGACTCGCTGGGCTGGCAAAATGGAGCACGCCGTCGAGCGGCCCGGCGATGTACGTGTATTCCGAGATGTTGTGTCGGACGAGGCTGAACCGGGGGTTCCCCGTGAGGTGCGCGATGTTATCCGCGTGCCCGGTGATGAAGTTGTCCAGCCCGACCACCTCGTGCCCGTCCGCCAGGAAGCGGTCCGTGAGGTGCGAGCCGAGGAATCCGGCAGCGCCGGTGATCAGGACCCTCACGCCGCGCCGCGCCCGATCGACACGTACGTGAATCCCAGCTGGGCCATCTTGGCCGGGTCGTATAGGTTCCGGCCGTCCACGACGACCGGCTGGGCCAGCGCCGCCTTGATGCGCGCGAAATCCGGGAATCGATATTCGTTCCAATCCGTGACGATCACCAGCGCATCGGCGCCGGCGAGCGCGTCATAGTTCGTTGCCGCGTACGCGATCCGCTTGCCCATGCGCCGCTCGGCTTCATGCATGGCCGCCGGGTCGTGCGCCACCACGGTCGCACCGGCTTGAAGCAGCGCGTCGATCAGCGGAAGCGCGGGCGATTCCCGCATGTCGTCGGTCTGCGCCTTGAAGGAGAGCCCCCAGAGCGCGATGCGCCGGCCCCGCACTCCGGCGAGCGCCGCATCCAGCTTGGCAAAGAGCCGCCCCTTCTGGAAGTCGTTCGCATCTTCGACCGCGCGCAGGACCTGCATCGGCGCGCCCATGTCCTTGGACGTCCTTAACAACGCCTTTACGTCCTTCGGGAAGCAGGATCCGCCATAGCCCGGGCCAGGGTACAGGAAGCTCGGCCCGATCCGCGAGTCGCTTCCAATGCCCTTGCGCACGAGATCCACGTTGGCCCCGACGCGCTCGCAGAGGTTCGCGATCTCGTTCATGAACGAGATCCGCGTCGCGAGCATGGCATTGGCCGCGTACTTCGTCATCTCGGCGGACGCGATTTCCATGAAGATCACGGGCTTGCCCGAGCGCACGAACGGCGCGTAGAGCTCGGCCATGACGGTCCGGGCGAAATCGCTGTCCACGCCCAGCACCACGCGGTCCGGCTTCAGGAAATCATCAACCGCGGCGCCTTCCTTGAGGAACTCGGGGTTGGACACCACGTGAAAGGGAAACTTGGCGTGCTTTGCCACCGCTTCCCGCACGCGTGCCGCGGTCCCCACCGGGACCGTGGACTTGGTGACCACCACGGTTTCCCGCGCGAGGTTGCGCCCGATCGTATCGGCCACCGCGAGTACATGCGACAGGTCTGCGGAGCCATCCTCGTCGGGCGGCGTTCCCACCGCGATGAAGACCACGTCGGCGTCGCGCACGGCGGTGGGGACGTCCGTCGTGAAGCGCAGGCGGCCCTGCTCCTGGTTTCGTGCGACGAGCGCATCGAGCCCGGGCTCATAGATCGGCAGGACATTGTTCCGAAGGCCTTCGATCTTGCCGGCGTCGAGGTCCGCGCACGTGACATCGCCGCCGGTCTCCGCCAGGCACGCGCCCGCGACCAGACCGACATACCCCGTCCCCACCACGCCAACGCGCATGCGGGCCTACCGTTTCGCTCGGCCGCGTGAAGCGCCGGGCGACGAACGCCGACGCGGCTGGTCCGCCGTTGCCGCCGGCTTGGGCGGCACGCCCGCAAGCGAAGTCGCCCGCGGGGTGAGCCCGACCACCCGCGCCCGGGTCGGGCCGGACCGACCGAGCACGTTTCGCGAATCCACGACGAGCGAGGCGTTCGCGGCCACGCGTTTCCAGTCTATCGCGGCATGATCCGTCACGACCACGACGGCATCGGCGCCTCGGATAGCAGCGTCGGACAGCGCGACCGACTGCATCTCGTGCCCGTCCTCACGCAGCACCGGCACGTGCGGGTCATGGTACGACACCGCCGCGCCACGCTCCTGCAGGAGCCGGATGACATCGAGCGCGGGGCTCTCCCGCATGTCGTCAATGTCCTTCTTGTACGCGACGCCCAGCACGAGCACGCGGCTGCCGCGGACCGACTTCCCTTCGTCATTCAGCGCATCGGCCACCTTCCGCACGACCACGTCCGGCATGGCGCTGTTGATCTCGCTGGCGAGGTCGATGAACCGGGTCTTGTAGTTGAGCGTCCGCATCTTCCACGCGAGGTAATGCGGATCGAGCGGGATGCAGTGGCCGCCGATCCCGGGACCCGGCGTGAAGCGCATGAACCCGAACGGCTTCGTCGCCGCCGCATCAATCACCTCGAAGACGTCCACGCCCAGCCGGTCGCAGACGATGGCCATCTCATTGACCAGGCCGATGTTCACGGACCGAAACGTGTTCTCGAGCAGCTTCACCAGTTCCGCCGCCTCGGGCGACGAGACGGGCACGACCCGGTCAATGCACGACTCGTACAGGGCGGTCGCGACTTCGGTGCACGCCGGGGTGATGCCGCCGAGGACCTTGGGGGTGTTCTTGGTGTTCCACGTCGGATTGCCCGGATCCACGCGCTCAGGCGAGAATGCGAGGAACGCATCCACACCGAGAGTGAGCCCCCGCGCCTCGAGGCGCGGCTGGAGCACGTCGCGGGTCGTGCCGGGGTACGTCGTGCTCTCGAGCACCACCAGCATCCCGGGCCGCGCGCGGCGCGCCACGGCCTCAGCGGCGGCGATCACGTAGCTCATGTCGGGGTCGCGGGTCTTCGCGAGCGGCGTCGGCACGGCGATGGAGATCGTGTCGCAATCGGCGAGCCGCGCCTCGTCCGTGGTGGCGATGAAGCGACCGGCCTTGACGTGCTTGGCGACCTGGCGGGACGGGACATCCTGGATGTGCGATTCGCCGCGCATCAGGCGCCGCACCACCGCGTCGCTCACGTCGTAGCCGATGACGTGGAAGCCCGCGTCCGCGAGTTCCATCGCCAGCGGCAGGCCAACGTAGCCGAGGCCGATGACGCCTGAAGTGGCCTCGCGATCGGCGATACGTCGCAGCAGTCGGGACTTCACGAGTTGTGCGGCCATGCGCTTACCGTCCGAAGAAGCTGCGCACTGCCGCGACAACCTCGTCGAGCTGCGCGCGCGTGAGTTCTGGATACACCGGCAACGACAGCACCTCGTCGGCCGCGCGCTCCGATTCCGGGCATTCGCCGCGCTTGTATCCAAGGTAGGCAAAGCACTGCTGCAGGTGCAGCGGCAGCGGGTAGTACACGGAATGCCCGATTCCGCGCGTCGCGAGATGTTCCTTCAACGCGTCGCGACGCGGGACCCGGACGGTGTACTGGTTGAAGATGGACTCGTTCGCTGGGTCCACAAACGGCGTCGTGAGGTCGCCGAGGTCCGCGAAGGCGGCCGTGTAGTAGGCGGCGTTCTCGCGTCGCTTGGCCGACCATTCGCCGAGAAACGCCAGCTTGGCCCGAAGCACCGCGGCCTGCAGGGTGTCCAGGCGTGAGTTGTAGCCAACCTCCTCGTGGAAGTACGTCTTGACGCTGCCGTGCGTACGCAGCTTGAAGAGTCGTTCGGCGATCGCCGCGTCCTGCGTGACCATCATGCCGCCGTCGCCGTAGCCGCCGAGGTTCTTCGACGGGAAGAACGAAAACGTGCCGACCGTCGCGACTTCGCCGGCCATACGCCACTCACCCGCGATCTTCCGGCGCGCGCCGATGGACTGGGCGGCGTCCTCGATGATCGGGAGCGACGGGACGAGCCGACGGATTTCCTCGATCGGCGCGAGCTGCCCGAACAGGTCCACAGGCACGATGGCCTTGGTGCGCGGAGAAACCGCCGCTGCCACCAGGTCAGGGCGGATGTTGAACGTCTTCGGGTCGATGTCCACGAACCGGGCGCGCGCGCCCACGTTGTGGATCGTCCCGGCCGTGGCGAAGAACGTGAAGGGGGTGGTCACCACTTCGTCGTCGCGGCCGACGTCCACGGCCCGCAACGCCAGCAGGAGCGCGTCGGTCCCATTCGCACAGCCGATCGCGAACTTCGTGCGAGAGAGCGCCGCCACGTCGGCCTCGAGCGCCCGGACGGGCTCGCCCAGGATGAACGTCTGGTCGTCAACGACCGGCATCATCGCGGCGAGAACGGCGTCGCGGATGCGGGCGTGCTGGGCGCGGAGATCTAGGAGTGGTACAGGCATGCCGGAGGCGAGATCGGGGAACGCTGGCCGCGCCATACACCCGGGCGCGACCGAATCATGAAAAATCGCCCCCGGCAGAGGGCAAGTCAACGAAATTCCGGGCCCGCCGACCTAGACTTTCAGAGGGAGCGCCACCTCGCGCCCCGTGCGTGCCGACTCGTAGATCGCCAGGATCAACTCGAGCGACTTGCGGCCCCCTCGCCCATCGGTGTCTGGCCGGGCCGACCCCTGCAGGGCCGTCACCACGTTCCGGTAGTACCCCTCATGGCCGAAGCCGTACACGGTCGGCGGGGCGGTTTCGGCGCCGGCGACCAGTTTGTCATCGTCGTCGTAGTCCGCAAATGACCAGTGTTCCACCTTGTTCACGGCCGTTCCGCCGATCTTGGCGCTGCCCTTCTCCCCCAGGATCGTGATCGAGCCCTCGAGGTTCCGCGGGTACGCCAGCATCGAGACCTGGATCGTCCCCAGGGCGCCGCTGCGGAATCGGAGCACGGCCATGCCCGTGTCTTCGGCCTCGATCCGCCGGGCAAGCGTCGCGGTACGCGCCATGACGCTTTCCACCGGGCCCATCAGCCACTGGACGAGGTCCACATAGTGCGACGCCTGGTTCAGGAACGCCCCCCCGTCGAACTCCCACGTTCCGCGCCACGGGGCCTGGTCGTAGTACTCCTGCGGACGCGCCCACCAGACGGTCGCGTTGACGACGAACAGGCGGCCAAACCGGCCCTTGTCAATGGCCGCCTTCAGCAACTGGACCGCCGGATTCAGCCGGTTCTGCTTGATCACGAACAGCTGGACGCGCGCGTCGTCACACGCCTTCACCAGTGCGTCGGCGCCGCCGAGCGACGTCGCCATGGGCTTCTCGCAAATGACGTGCTTTCCGGCGTTCGCGGCGATGATCCCGTGCGCCGGGTGGAGCCCACTCGGCGACGCGACGGTCACCGCATCACACGGCACCTCGCGCAGCATGGTCGCTTGATCCGTGAACCACGGCAGGCCGAGCGATTCCCCGGCCGCCTTGGCGCGGTCGGCGACCGAATCGCACACGGCCACCAGCCGCAGGCCAGGGACCTTGGCGATCGCATCGAAGTGCGTCTTGCTGATACGTCCGCACCCGACGAACGCGAGCCGAACCGGCGGCACCCCGACCTCAGGCATCTGTGTCCTCTATCCGTGTGAGCACCTGACTCTTGCGTTGGTACGACTTTCCGCATGCCGCGCAGCGCGTACCGAGGATTTCCTCGTCCAGTTTCGCGCCACATTCGCACATCCACCCCGTGCGCCTCGCCGGCACGCCGGTCATGAGCGCGTGCGGCGGCACATCCCGCGTCACGACGGCGCCGGCCCCGATGAAGCAGTATGCCCCCAGCGTCACGCCGCAGACGATCGTGGCGTTCGCCCCGATCGTCGCGCCGCGCTGTACCAGCGTCTTCTTGTACTCGTGCTTGCGCGACACGGCGCTGCGCGGGTTTACGACATTCGTGAACACCATGGACGGGCCGCAGAACACGTCGTCCTCGAGTTCGACGCCTTCGTAGATCGAGACGTTGTTCTGGATCTTCACGTTGTTCCCGATCCGCGTGCCGCCCATGACCACCACGTTCTGGCCCAGGCTGCAGCGCTCGCCGATGACCGCACCCGGCATGATATGACAGAAGTGCCAGACCTTGGTGCCGGCCCCGATGGTGGCGCTCTCGTCCACGTACGCGCTCTCATGCACGACCGGCTTCGTCATACGATCTCCTTGAGCCACTCCTGGATGGACTTCACGCCCATCGGCCCCGCCTGCATGTGCGCAATGGCGTCGCACGCGGCGCCAGCCGCCGAGAGCGTCGTCGTGTAGGGCACGCGCCGCGCGATCGCGGCCTGCCGAATCGTATCGTCATCCCGCAGCGCCCGCATGCCCAGCGGCGTGTTGATCAGCAGCTGCACCGCGTCGTTCTTGATGAGGTCCACCGCGTTGGGACGCGCCACGCTGACCTTCTGCACGATGTCGCTCGCGACCCCGTGCTCGCGCAGGAACCGCGCGGTCCCCTCCGTCGCCACGAGCTTGAACCCCAGCGCGGCGAAGCGCTTCGCGGTCGGCAGCAGCGTCGGCTTGTCGCGGTCATTGACCGTGACAAACACCGTGCCGCCCTGCGGCAGACCGTTCCCCGCGGACAGCTGCGCCTTGGCGAACGCTTCGC
>Ga0194131_10003988_pt1 | contig 22690 bp, 23 predicted proteins | sample TA2KigO120mmetaG_FD_148631 | JGI IMG/M metagenome (GOLD analysis project Ga0194131, IMG submission 148631) | Freshwater microbial communities from Lake Tanganyika, Tanzania - TA2015053 Kigoma Offshore 120m | ecosystem: Environmental > Aquatic > Freshwater > Lake | place: Tanzania: Lake... | reverse complement strand
TCAGGCGCACGGCGCCGTGGAATCAATCATCTAGACGAGTGATTCCACGACCACGCACGCCTGAGGCCCCGCATGGCGCATCGCATCCCGGCGTCCTCGGGCCTGCCCTTGGCGCCACCAAGGGCTGCGCCCTGCGTCCTTGGGCTGCTCGGCCATGCGTGCCCTCAGGCGCACGGCGCCGTGGAATCAATCATCTAGACCCTATGGCCCGGACACATCCGGGCCAGTCGATGGGCATGGCCCGATCCCCCGGCGACGGGGGACTGAGTAGCCGCACTCGGGCTGGGTCAGCGTCAGCTTGTAGGCGCCGCCGTGCACGTGCCCGGCGCCGCCGACGACGCGACCGCCTGCGGGAATCGTGTAGTCGCGGCTCAATGTGTGCGTGGCGCCCTGCTTGCGCGCCTTCTTGCGGTTCCTCGCGCCCGGGACGTTGTAGATCGGGTCTGCCCGGCAGTCCAGCACGTCGAGCCGCCACGGGGTGACCGTCGTCATGCCCTGCCCGACGGGGTCGTCCTCGTAGGTGACCGTGTACCTGATCACGGCGTCGTCGGGCACGTTGCGGTGGTTCATGACCATTTAGGTCATGCCCCAGTAGGGGCTCGCGCCGATCTTGTAGCCGTAGCCGTCGGGAAGCGAAAGCTTGGCGCGCTCCTCGCCCGCGGCGCAGAAACGCTGGATCGGAGCCCCGGCGAAGGGGTCGGGGCGCGAGTCGAAGCTGATGATCCCCTGGCCGTGACAGGTGCTGTCGGGCCGGCCGATCGTCGCGAAGACGATGTGGTGCAGCATCAGGCGCGAGATCGGGACCGGGTCGCCCGTCGCGGAGTCGACGATGTCGGTCTCCATCTTGGTGATGTAGCCGCCGCCCGGGGGAGCGGGGACGGGGAAGTCCACGGCCTGCTTCACCTCGTAGGGGCCGATCGTGCCGGTCGGCACCTCGCCGATGAAGGTCTGCTCGGCCGCGGCCGCCGCGGCGGGCAGCGCCAGGGCACCGATTGCGACGGCCGCGATCGCGGCCCGCTTCAGGATGCTCGTGCTCAAGGCTCTCCTCCTCTGCCTCGCGGCCGTTAATGACTGGAAGTCAACGGCTCTCGAGAAGACATGTCACGTCGCACGGCTCCTGTCTGACTCACAGTCAACTGCGGTCTACACTGAGCCGATGGGGCAGCGCCCACTGACGAGCAAGCGGGCGACGGAGCGCCGCCAGCAGCTGCTGCGAGCCGCGCTCGAGGTCTTCGCCGAGAACGACTATGACGACGTCTCCGTGGACGAGGTCTCCGAGGCCGCCGGCGTCTCGCACGGGCTCATCTTCCAGTACTTCGGGACCAAGAAAGACCTCTACGTCGCCACGGTCGAGCCCCTGATCGAGGAGTTCCGCGCCCGGGTCGCCGCGGACCTCGAGCTGCCGCCGCGCGAGCGCGTGCGCGAGTCGATGCGCGCCTACGCGGAGACGATCGCCGCGCACCCGGAGGGCTACCGGTTCCTGATGACCCGCGGCATCGGCTTCCGCGAGGTTCGGGCCAAGGTGGATGCGGCGCGCCTGGCGGCGGTCGGCCGCATCGCTCCGCAGATGGGCCTCGATCCCGAGGACCCCGAGGTACGCGCGGGAATCCTCGGCTGGCTCGCCTTCGTGGACGCGGCGACGCTGAGCTGGCTCGAGGCGGGCAAGCCGGAGATCGACGACCTCGTCGAGCTGATCGCGGGCGCCCTGCGAGGCACGGGCGAGGCCCTCGCCGCGAAGGCGTCCCAGTAGGGCGCGCCGGTCGCGTTCGGCGCCGGCGCTAGGCTCGTTCGGCAGGTGCCCAAGTTCGAGCTCAATCCCGCCTACACGCCCACGGCCGACCAGCCGAAGGCGATCGCGGGGCTGGCCGAGGGACTCGGCTCCGAGCAGCGGATCCAGACTCTGCTGGGGGCGACCGGGACGGGCAAGACGTTCACGATGGCGGCGACGATCGAGGCCGTGCAGCGGCCGGCGCTGGTGATCGCCCACAACAAGACGCTGGCGGCGCAGCTCTGCAACGAGTTCCGCGAGTTCTTCCCCGACAACGCGGTCGAGTACTTCGTCAGCTACTACGACTACTACCAGCCCGAGGCCTACGTGCCGGCGCAGGACCTCTACATCGAGAAGGACTCCTCGATCAACGACGAGATCGACCGCCTGCGCCACGCTGCCACCGCCTCGCTGTTCGCGCGCGAGGACGTGATCATCGTCGCTTCGGTCTCGTGCATCTACGGGATCGGATCGCCCGAGCTCTACCGCGAGCAGATGCAGATGTTCAAGGTGGGGGAGTGGGTGGACCGCGAGGAGCTGTTTCGGAAGCTGATCGGGATGCAGTACCGCCGCAACGACACCAGCCTCGGGCGCGGCACCTTCAGCGCCCGAGGCGAGGTGCTGGAGATCTACCCGGCCTACGCCGAGTCCGCCTACCGGGTCCAGCTCTTCGGCGACGAGATCGAGGGTATCCAGCACTTCGACCCGCTGACCGGCGAGATCCTCGACGTGATCGACCACGTCTCGGTCTGGCCCGCCAGCCACTACGCGGTCAAGGAGGAGACGATGGAGCGGGCGGTGGACGAGATCGGCTTCGAGCTTGTCGAGCAGGTCAAGCGCTTCGAGGCCGAGGGCAAGCAGCTCGAGGCCCATCGCCTGATGCAGCGCACCAAGTACGACATGGAGATGATGCGCGAGCTCGGCTTCTGCCCCGGGATCGAGAACTACTCGCGGATCCTCGACGGCCGTGAGGCCGGCAGCCCGCCGCACACGCTGATCGACTATTTCCCCGACGACTTCGTCTGCTTCATCGACGAGTCCCACCAGACGATCCCCCAGATCGGGGGCATGTACGAGGGCGACTTCTCGCGCAAGTCCACGCTCGTGGACTTCGGCTTCCGGCTGCCTTCGGCGATCGACAACCGCCCGCTCAAGTTCGACGAGTTCCTAGAGCGCGTGGGCCAGATGGTGCTCGTCTCGGCCACGCCCGGGCCGTGGGAGCGGGCCCAGGCCTCGAACACGGTCGAGCAGATCGTGCGCCCGACCGGGATCGTCGACCCCGAGGTCGAGGTGCGCGAGACGAAGAACCAGATCGACGACCTGATGAACGAGGTGCGCGATCGCGCCGAGCGCGATGAGCGGGTGCTGGTGACGACGCTGACCAAGAAGATGGCCGAGGACCTGACCGAGTACCTGCTGGAGCACGGCTTCCGAGTGCGCTACCTGCACTCCGAGGTGGACACGCTGGAGCGGATCCAGATCGTGCGCGAGCTGCGCCTCGGCGAATACGACGCGCTGGTCGGGGTCAACCTGCTGCGCGAGGGACTCGACCTGCCCGAGGTCTCGCTGGTGGCGATCCTTGACGCCGACAAGGAGGGCTTCCTGCGCGGCGAGACCTCGCTGATCCAGACGATCGGCCGCGCGGCGCGAAACGTGCGCGGTCGTGTGCTGATGTACGCCGACAAGGAGACCGACGCGATGCGCAGGGCGATCGGCGAGACCGACCGCCGCCGCGCGATCCAGGTCGCCTACAACGAGGAGCACGGGATCACGCCCGAGACCGTGAAGAAGGGCATCTCCGACATGGCCGAGTTCCTGGCGATGGAGTCGAACGCGCCCCAGCGGCGCCGCAAGCGCCGGGACTCGACCGCGACCAAGACCCCCGAGGAGCTCGAGAAGCTGGTGGTGGAGCTCGAGGAGGAGATGCTGGTGGCCGCCGAGGACCTGCGCTTCGAGGAGGCCGCCCGGATACGGGACGAGCTCAAGGAGCTGCGAGCCGACCTGGACGCGATCCGCGCCTGAACGGTTCAGCGCGTCCAGGCCGGAAGGCCCGCGACCGATCCGTGCCGGCGAGGCGATTGGACGCTTGTGGGGGCTATGACCCCCCTAACCGACCAAGCGCCGCCACGTCACTTGCGGCACTTGCGCTTCACGAGCTTGCGGAGCTCACGCTTCTGCTTTGACGAGCGCGCGCGCTTGAGCTTGCGCTTGGCCTTCGCGCAGGCGGCGTTCCTCGGTTTCGTCCTGGGCGGCTCGACGGTGAAGGCGTAGGAGGCAGGCGTCGCGTCCTCGTTTCCCGCGAGGTCGACCGCCCGCACGCGCAGGCTGTGGGTTCCGACCGCGAGCCCGCTCAGGGTCAGCGGGGAGGAGCAGGCGCCGAAGGGGGCCGAGTTGTGGCTGCACTGGAAGCTCGCCGGCTCATCCGAGGCGAACGTCAACCCCGCTGTGGTCGAGCGGCTCCTCGTCGCGGGCGCCTTAGTGATCGAGGTCTCGGGCCGGTGGATGTCGTCGCCGTCGGCGCCCCGGAGCGAGCGGTGCAGGTTGAGGCGCCCGCCCGACGCGACCAGGTCCTCGAATGCCGGCTTCAGCTCGACCCCGTCCAGCAGCCACTCCCGCAGCTCCGCGACGGTCGAGCCGGCGTCGTGCGAGCGGATCAGCGCGGCGGCGCCGCTTACGTGCGGCGCCGCCATCGAGGTCCCCTGCAGGTAGGCGTAGTCGCTGGAGGCGCAGCGGATGCGCACGTTGTCGACGTGCGCGCCGTCACCGACCTCGGCGTCGCCGTCGGCCTCGAGCCGGAAGCGAACGAAGACCTCGGGCGAGCCCGCGAAGCTCGTGATGCTCGGCGTCAGCTTCGCGCTCCCGACCCCGGTCCAGCCCTGGATGCTCGTGTAGTCGGCGCCGTCGCTCGAAGCCTGGACCCAGAGGCGATCGCCGGCGTCGGGCAGGTCCAGCGCCAGGTCGTAGCGCAGGTTGCAGCGGTCGTCGGCGCTCAGGTCCACCGGCCCGAAGCGGGCGAAGTTGTCGGCGTCCTCGGCGTGGGGGGCGCCCGGGGAATCGGTCAGGGTGCCGCCGGGGAGCGGGCTCGCCTCCGCGGTCCGGTCCCAGCTGTCGGGCGTGCCGCCGGTCTCCCAGTCGCCCGACAGCGCACCGGCGAATGCCTCGTTCATGCGGTCGGCCATGTAGGTGCTGCGGATCGGGGCGCCGCCCGAGCCGCCGCCCGGGGCGGCCAGGTCGACCGAGGCGGCGCCGAAATTGGAGAAGCTCGCGCGCTCGTCGACTCCGTTGCTGGCGGCGACGCAGATCAGGTTGCCGGCGGTGTAGTTGCAGGGGTAGCGGGGGGCGACCCCGTTGTCGCCGCCCTCGTTGCCCGCGGCGACGACGAACAGGGTGTCCGGCGCGCTCGCGATCGCGAGCTGCTGCGCGCTCGAGGGGCTGGAGCCCGAGATGCTGGCGTTGACGACGTCGGCGCCCTTCTCCCCGGCATAGGCGAAGGCGTCGGCGACGTCGCCGTTCGAGCAGGAGCCGAGCGCATTGCAGGCGCGCAGCGGCAGCAGCGACACGTCCCACGCCACGCCGGTGATGCCGATCAGGTTGTCGCCCTCGGCGCCGATCGTGCCGGCGACGTGGGTGCCGTGTCCCTCCTCGTCGGTCGGGTCGTTGTCCTCGGCCGAGAAGTCCCAGCCCCGGCGGTCGTCGACCAGGTCGTTGCCGTCGTCGTCGATCCCGTTCGCCTCCAGCCCGCCCCCGCTCTCGCCGGGATTGGCCCAGATGTTGCCGTCGAGGTCCTCGTGAGCGATCGTGACGCCGGTGTCGACGACGCCGACGACGACGGTCGGATCCCCGGTCTGGAGGTCCCAGCCCTCGGGCGCGTCGATGTCGGCGTCGGCGAGGCCGAACACGCCGTCGTTGTCGAGCCCCCACTGCAGCTCGAACTCATCGTCATTCGGAGCGCTCGCCACCCGGTAGAGGAAGTTGGGCTCCGCGAAGGCGACGTCGGCCTCGCCGCTGAGCTCGGCGACGGCCGCATTGACGCCGAGGCCGGGCGGCAGCTCGAGCAGCTCGGTGCGGGGCAGCAGCAGGCGCCGCTGCAGCTCGGCGTCGAGACCCTCCCTGAGCTCAGCGCGCTCGGACTTCGGGGTGCCCGCCTCGTAACGCACCAGCACCTCGCCCGGGACGAACGCCGCGCTCTCCGCGGTCGAGATGTCAGCCGGTGCCGCGGCCGCGCTCGCCGGCAGCGCTGCGCTCAGGGCCGCGGCGGCCAGGACCCGGCGCGTCCTCTTCGCGCCGTGCTTGCGAGTCATGCATTTAGGGTAGTCGGCACGTATGGAGAACGCCTGAAGTCCCGCGAAGTAGCGGTCCATTCGTGCCTGCCTGCACTAAGCTCGGCCGCATGAGCGCCGAGGAACTCGCAGCCAAGGCGGCGGACCGCGTTCGCGAGGTGATCGCGGACGCCGAGCGGCGCGCCAAGGAGATCGTGGAGCGCGCCGAGGCCGAGGCGGCCGAGATCCGCGAGCGCGCCGAGGCCGACGCCCGCGTGAAGCTCGAGAAGGCCCGCCGGGCGCTGAGCGAGCTGGTGGGCGAGGCCGAGCCGGCCGGCCCGTCCCCGTCCCCGTCCGCGCCCGAGGCGCAGACTGCTCCCGAGCCGGCGCCTGCCCCTGAGCCCGCGGCGCAGACCCACGCTCCGGCCGCGCAGCCCGAGCCGGCACCCGCCTCCCCGGCCAACGGGGACGGCGACTCGGCCGCCCGGCTTGTGGCGATGAAGCTCGCAATCGACGGCGAGGGCCGGGACGAGATCGCGGCCGAGCTCGACTCGAAGTTCGGGGCCGCGGACCGCGGCGCCCTGTTGGACGACGTCCTCGCCCGCGCCGGACGCTGACCCGTAACGGAGCTCCCCGGGGCCCCCGGGCGACTTCGTCACGACTCGGTGCCGAGCCCCCGGCCACCGGGGAACTGCCGTTCGCCAGCCTAGAATCGTGCGGATGGCGCCCTCGGAGCGGATAGTGATCAGCGGGGCGCGCGAGCACAACCTCAAGGACATCGACCTCGAGTTGCCGCGCAACTCCCTGATCGTGATGACCGGGCTCTCGGGCTCGGGAAAGTCGAGCCTCGCCTTCGACACGATCTACGCCGAGGGGCAGCGCCGCTATGTCGAGTCGCTCTCGGCCTACGCGCGCCAGTTCCTGGGCCTGATGGAGAAGCCCGACGTGGACTCGATCGAGGGCCTCTCGCCCGCGATCTCGATCGACCAGAAGACCACCTCGCGCAACCCGCGCTCAACCGTGGGAACGGTGACCGAGGTCTACGACTATCTGCGCCTGCTCTGGGCCCGGATCGGCCACCCGCATTGCCCCGAGTGCGGCGAGCCGATCGAGGGGCAGTCGGTCGAGCAGATCACCGACCGCGTGATGACCCTGCCCGATGGGACCCGCTTCCTCGTCACCGCGCCCGTGGTGCGGGGCCGCAAGGGCGAGTACGGAAAGCAGCTCGAGCAGTTCCGGCTGGAGGGCTACAGCCGGGTCCGCATCGACGGTGAGATCCGCCGCCTCGATGAGGGCGAGATCAAGCTGGACAAGAAGTACAAGCACGACATCTCGATCGTGGTGGACCGGCTGGTGATGAAGACGGACCTGCGCCGGCGCCTCTCGGAGTCGATCGAGGCGGCCGCCTCACTCGCCGGCGGGGTCGTGGAGGTGGACGTCGTCAAGGAAGGCGTCGGGGCCGCGAAGAGGGGCGAGGCGTCCACCGGGGCGAGGGCGGCCGGGCAGCTGCCCAGCGACGTCGCCGACCGGCTCACCTTCAGCGAGCGCTTCGCCTGTCTCGGCTGCGGCACCTCGATCCCCGAGCTGGAGCCGCGGATCTTCTCCTTCAACTCGCCGCACGGCGCTTGCGAGCGCTGTCACGGGCTCGGGTTCCAGCGCGTGGTGGACCCGGAGCTGGTCGTGCCCGACCCGACGCTGTCGCTGTCGGAGGGGGCGCTGCAACCGTGGCGCACGGGGCACTCGCGCTACTGGAAGCGGCTGGTCGAGGCCGTGGCGGAGGGCAACGTCGTTGACGTCGAGGCGCCCTGGCAGGAGCTGGGCGACTCCGAGCGCGAGATCTTCCTGTTCGGCACGGGCTCGGAGCGCCACAAGGTCACCTACACGAACCGCTTCGGCCGCCGCCGCTCTTACAGCGTCCGCTTCGAGGGCATCGTCAACAACCTCGAGCGCCGCTTCCAGGAGACGGACTCCGACGCGGTCCGCGAGCGCGTCGAGGGCTACATGGCCGAGCAGCCCTGCCCCGACTGCGAGGGCGCGAGGCTGCGGCCCGAGAGCCTCGCCGTCAAGGTCGGCGGCATCTCCATCAGCGAGTACACGGCGCTGTCGGCGCGGGCGGCGCTGACCTGGATCGAGGAGCTCCAGATGACCGAGACCGAGCAGGCGATCGCGCGCCTGCTCGTGCGGGAGATCACCGAGCGGCTCGCCTTCCTCGAGAACGTCGGGGTCGGCTACCTCAACCTCGCGCGCTCGGCCCGGACGCTCTCGGGCGGAGAGGCGCAGCGCATCCGCCTCGCGACCCAGATCGGCTCCAGCCTGGTCGGCGTGCTCTACATCCTCGATGAGCCCTCGATCGGATTGCACCAGCGCGACAACACGAAGCTGATCCGCACGCTCGAGCGCCTGCGGGACCTCGGCAACACGGTGATCGTGGTCGAGCACGACGAGGGGACGATGCGCTCTGCCGACCACCTGGTGGACCTGGGCCCGGGCGCGGGCGAGCACGGCGGCCACGTCGTCGCCGAGGGCACGCCGAAGGAGGTGCAGGCCGACCCGGCCTCGCTCACCGGCCAGTACCTGGCGGGCAAGCGCTCGATCCCGCTGCCCGAGCGCCGCCGCGAGCCCACCGGCGAGCTTGTGGTCAAGGGCGCGCGCCAGCACAACCTGAAGCAGGTGGAGGTCGTCGTGCCGCTCGGGGTCTTCTGCTGTGTCACGGGCGTCTCGGGGTCGGGCAAGTCCACGCTCGTCAACGAGACGATCTACCCGTCGATCGCCAACCGCCTGCACCAGGCGAAGCTGCGCCCTGGCGCCCACGACCGAATCGAGGGCACCGAGCAGGTGGACAAGATCATCAACATCGACCAGTCGCCGATCGGGCGCACCCCGCGCTCCAACCCCGCGACCTACACCAACCTGTTCGACCACATCCGCCAGCTCTACGCGCAGACGCGCGAGGCGCGGGCCCGCGGCTACAAGCCGGGCCGCTTCAGCTTCAACGTCAAGGGCGGTCGCTGCGAGGTGTGCCGCGGCGACGGGCAGATCAAGATCGAGATGCACTTCCTGCCCGACGTCTACGTGCCCTGCGAGCAGTGCCACGGCAAGCGCTACAACCGCGAGACGCTCGAGGTCCGCTTCAAGGCCAAGTCGATCGCCGACGTGCTCGAGATGTCGGTGGCGGAGGCGGTCGAGTTCTTCGCCGACATCCCCAAGATCGCGCGGCGGCTGCGCACGCTGCACGACGTCGGACTCGACTACATCCGCCTGGGGCAGCCGGCCACGCAGCTCTCCGGCGGCGAGGCGCAGCGGGTGAAGCTGGCGACCGAGCTCTCCAAGGTGGCGACCGGCGACACCCTCTACATCCTCGACGAGCCGACGACGGGCTTGCACTTCGCCGACGTGCAGCGGCTGCTCGACGTGCTCGACCGCCTGGTCGAGGCGGGCAACACGGTCGTCGTGATCGAGCACAACCTCGACGTGATCAAGACCGCCGACCACATCATCGACCTCGGCCCCGAGGGGGGCGAGGAGGGGGGAGAGGTGATCGCCACCGGCACCCCCGAGCAGGTCGCCGCGGTCGCCTCGTCCTACACCGGCCAGTTCCTGGCCGAGGTCGTTGAGCCCGAGGTGAAGCTGCGACGGACGCGCAAGAAGCCCGCGCCCGTCGCAGCCTGACTGCTCGGTACCGCTCTACTTGTGCAGGACGATCGTGAACGCCCGCGGGTTGTAGGGCGCGGTGTCGGTCGCGATGTTGAAGAACTGCGTGACCACCGCCAGCTCGGTGCCGACGCAGTCGCCGCCGATGTCGGCGGAGGACGGCTTCGAGATCGTCGCGATCGCAAAGCTCCCGAACTCGTCGTTGGTCCAGGCCGGGGTCACCGTCTCTGTCCCGTGGTCGGGCAGGTTGTTGAAGCAGTAGAACCCGCCGCCGGCCTGAACCAGGTTCGCCGAGGTGATCCCGCGGCTTGAGGTGATCGTGCCGTTGGCGGCGACGTTCGCCCAGGCCACGGCCTGACCGCGCACCGCGGGCGCGAGCTTCGATTCGGTCACGGACTCGTCCTTGATCTTGGGCTCTGTGACCGCGTTGTTCTTCAGCTTCTTGGTGCTGACAGCCTTGTTGGCGAGCTGCTTGGTCCCGATCTTCTTCACCGCGTAGGCGCTGCCGCCGAGCGCTGCCACGAGCGCCACGATCGCGACGACATCGCAGGCGATGGGATGCCGAACTTCCTCTTCATCTTCTATCCCTCCTGATTGGTTAGGACCCCTGAGCTCTCCCCCGGTTGCGGCAGCAGCGTACTGGCTGGATCGACCTTGACGATCGGGGCCCCAGGGACCGAATCGAGGCCGGACGGGGGGCCGATAGGCTGCCGCCCGTGCCGATCGCGGGGCTCGAGATCCAGCTTCAGGGGGGTGACTTCCTCGAGGGGGGCGCGCAGAGGGCCGGACTCGTGCTGCTGCTGGCGATGCTCGGATCGTTCCTGTTCATCCGCTTCAGCACGCGCATGATCAGGGCCGAGGTCTCCTGGTGGCCGGGCAACGTGACCCCGGGCGGGCTGCACATCCACCACCTCGTGTTCGGGATCGTGCTGATGATGCTGGCCGGGTTCCTGCAGTTCGCGATCCAGCCCGACAGCCCCTGGCTCGAGATCCTCGCCGCCGCGTTCGGGATCGGCGTCGGGCTGACGCTCGACGAGTTCGCGCTCTGGCTCTACCTCGAGGACGTGTACTGGTCCGAGGAGGGGCGGCGCTCGGTCGACGCGGTGATCCTGGCCACGATCATCGGCGGGGCGCTCGTGCTCGGCTTCGTGCCGGTCAGCAGCGAGGAGGAGACCTCGATCGGCGCGATCGCGTTCTCGATCGCGCTGGTGCTCGGGATCTGCGTGATCGTCGCGATCAAGGGCAAGTTCTGGTCGGCGCTGGGGGGGATGTTCATCCCGCTCGTCGGGATCATCGCCGCGATCAGGGTGGCCAAGCCGGGGTCGCCGTGGGCGCGGCGCTTCTATGGGCCCGACAGCCGGCGGCGGGCCAAGGCAGTCGCGCGCGTCGAGCGCCACGACCGCCGCTGGAAGCGCTTCCAGGACCTGATCGGCGGCGCGCCCTCGCTGCCGAGCCCGCGCCAGGGCCGCAAGACCAACGACTGAGGTTCTATGGCAGGCGCGCGGACTCGAGCGGCTTCAGCACCCTGACCTGGACCTCGGGGGCGACGCGCTCGGCCTCGGCGACGAAGCGCTGCGCGGGCTCGGTCAGCAGCCACGGCCACAGCCTGCCCGACCCGGGTAGCGACAGCGTGCCGTGGTGTATCGGGATCGCGAGCCTGGGGCGCAGCAGCTTCAGCGCCTCGGCCGCGCTCGCAGGATCCAGGTGCCCGGGGCCGAGCCGGTGCCCCCAGCCCCAGATCGGCAGCAGAGCCAGGTCGAGCGGCCCGAGCTCGCCCATCCCCTCGAAGATGTCGGTGTCGCCGGCGAAGTAGACGCGGGTCGTGCTGCCCTCAATCAGGTAGCCGACCGCCTCGTCGTCGTCTCCGCCGCCGCCCAGCCGTCCCGCCCCGTGCTCGGCCGGGACGGCCGTGATCGTGAGCTCGCCGACCTCCGTCGCCTTGCCGACGCCGAGCGCGGTCACGCGCTCGAAGCCGCGCTTGCGCAAGCGCGCTGCGGCGCCGCGGGGCGCGATCACCGGCAGGTCCAGGCGCCGCAGCGACCTCAGGTGCATGTGATCGTGGTGCTGGTGGGTGATGAGCGCGGCGTCGGCGCTCCGGAGGGCGCCCGCGTCGGGCGGCGGGTGGCGGCGCCGTAGCGGGCCGAGCCCGCCAAGCAGGGGGTCGGTGATCAGCCTCGTCCCGGCCAGCTCGAGCTCGACGGTGGCGTGCCCGAGGAAGGTGACCGCGCCGGGGCCGCTCAGCCGCTCGACCGGCCGCCGCCGATGCCGCGCGCGCTCTCCAGAAGCGAACGCCCCGACTCGAGCCAGCGCTCGCTGCCGCGCTCCCAGGTCTCCTCGGGAAAGTCGCTGATCGCCTTGTGGCGGAGGAACTCGAAGCCGATCACCATCAAGGCGATGATCAGGATCGAGGTCGGGACGCGCTGGAAGCTCTCGGTCGGCGCCCACCAGAAGAGCACGACGAGTAGCACGAACAGGCACGCGTACCCGATCTGGCGCTGCTCCATCAGCGGCGTGATCGCGCGCCGTGCGGAGGTCGCGATCGAGCCGGGGCCGGCCAGCCAAGCGCCGAGCACGATCACGATCCCGTAGAAGACAATCGCGCCAGCGCTCGCTGCGAGCAACGAGGTGCTGATGTCCCAGGTGGCCTGGATCGCGGGCTCGACCGAAGCGGTGCTGGCCAGCGTCTCGACCACGTAGTCGCCCGCCAGGCCGCGGGCTACCGAGACCAGCAGCCCGACGATGATAAAGGCGAAGCCGACCGAGCGCAGGGTCTCCCGGCGCCGGCCCCTCGCCAGGTAGATCGCGAGCGCGAACAGGGCGAGCGCCACCAGCGGCAGCCACAGCGCCAGCTTCTCGATCAGGTTGACGACCTCGCGCGCCGTCGTCAGCTGGTTGGGGGGCAGTATCTCGATCCGGCCGGCGTCCGGCGGGATATCGTCTGAGACGTCAACGCCGACCTGGTTGCCGACGTCTGTGACGATCGTGCCGAGGTCGAGCGAGACCCCCGCGTCGGAGTCTTCCTCGAGCACCTGCAGCAGGCGCTGGTGGGTCGCGCGGTTAATCGTCTCCCAGGCGCTCTGGACCCGGGGGCGCTGCAGCAGGTTGTCCGCGGCGCCGTTGGCGAGCTGGCGCAGGCCCACGCTGGCGGGTCCGGCGAGGGGCCTCAACTGGGGAGGCAGCGCATTGTCCAGCTCGGCCTGGACGTTGACCTCGGTGAACAGCTCGTCGGTGATGAAGTTGGCGAGCTCGGTGCGGATCGCCTCGTCCTCGAGCAGCTGGGTGCTGGTCTCGACCCAGTTGTCGGTCTCGAGCAGCTGGCGGTTGGCCCAGATCGCAAAGACCGAGAGGAACGCCAGCAGCGACGCGAACACGATCAGCGCCGTGACGACGACGCGGCGCTTCGTCGGCTGACCGGGGCTGGAAGTCGAGGCCGATTCCATTGCTGCTCCTTCCTGCGCCCGGCTCGGCCGGACCGGGGCTCAGATCAACTTGCCGATCGCGCGGATCTGGAACGCCCGCACGATATTGATCACGCCCTCCATCAGTGCCCAGATGCCGGCGAACACCAGCAGCACGTACTGCTTCTCGATGAAGAACTGGCCGCCGGTCCAGAAGGCGAGGATGATCATGAGGATGCCGGTGATCAGGCCCAGCCACCACATCGGGTTGACCTCGCGGGCGACGAACGCCTCGATGATCCAGAAGATCCCGACCAGCAGGAAGAGGAAGCCAAGCATGTCGGCGATCGCCACGAAGGTGTTCTCGGGGCTGATGAAGCTGGCGACCGCCGCACCCGCGAAGAGCACGCCGAAGATCGCGAACAGCCACTTGAGCCGGTCGGCCACCGCCAGCAGCGTGAACTGCTGGATCGAGGCGACGGCGAACATGATCCCGATGATCACGCCGACGGTGGTGATCGAGGCCTGATCGAACTGCAGGATGACCACGGCGGCTGCCGTCCAGAGGATTCCCAACAGAAGCCACAGCCACCACATCCCTGTGACCTCCTTCACGGTTGCACGCTCAGGCGCACTGACTGCGGGCATCTGCTGCTCCCTTCGATAGTCCTTCGGCGAATAAGGGCCGCCTGAACAATATCGTTGCGGTAGGCGGGCGGCTGACCGGGTCGGGTGAAACTCGGAACAAGGGTCAGCGCAGCAGCTCGACGACCCTCTCCGACCACGGGTTGCGGATCATCTGTACTTGCCCACGCCGCCTCCGTTCGAGTCGAGATCGCGGCCGACTCTATGCGAGGCTTGACGCGTGAGCCCCGCGCAGTGGCGCACCTGGTGGGTGAAGCGGCGCTGGTACGAGCGCAACTCGCGCCTGCGCAGGCGCTGGCGGCTGCGGCGCCACGCCGCGCGCGGCGGCTTCTACATCCGCGAGCCGGTCGAGGGCGAGCTGCTCGAGGCGCTCGACTCCGGGCGCCTCGAGATCGGCCGCGACACCCTGCTCGAGCCCGGATGCTGGCTGACGCTGGGGCCGCAGGCTCGGATCCGGATCGGCGATGGCTGCTTCCTCAATCGCGAGACGATGCTCGCGGCGGTCGAGCTGATCGAGATCGGCGACCACGTGATGTTCGCCAACCACTGCTTCGTCGGGGACTCCGACCACCGCTACGACGATCCGAGCAAGCCCGTCACCTGGCAGGGGTTCGAGCCGAAGGGGCCGGTGCGGATCGGCGACAACTGCTGGCTCGGGGTGGGCTGCGTGGTCACGGGCGACGTCACGATCGGCGAGCGCTGCGTGATCGGATCGAACTCGGTCGTCACCCGCGACCTGCCGTCGGGCGTGATCGCGGCCGGCGCGCCGGCGAAGGTGATCCGCGAGATCGAGTTCAGGGGTTAGGGCGCCCCGGCAGGCTGGGGCTGCCCGTGCCGCCGACCCCGCCTCGGCCTGGAGCTCGGAGAAGCGCCTGGTCGGGAGCCGCCGGGTGAACCAGAAGCTGGCGAGGACGATCAAGGCGGCGAACAGCAGCGCGCCCAACAGCGCGGTGCCGAGCGAGGAGCCGAGTTGCTGGGCGGTGTTCTGGAGCCCCCCGGCCTCGCTGCGGTCCTCGTTCGAGACCGAGGATTGGACGACGTTGCCGAGCTGCGAGGTGACGAGGCCGATGCCGATGCCTAGCACGGCCATCGCGACCAGGAAGGAGGTGTTGTCGAGTTCGGACTCGATCGTCCCCAGCAGCAGCGTCGCGACGAAGGTGATCGCGAGGCCGGTTCGGACCAGCGGCCGGGGGGGCGAAGCGCGAGGAGAGGGCCGAGCCCGCGAACGCCGCCACGAACAGCCCGACCGAGGCGGGGAGCATGCGGATGCCGGTATCCAGCGCGTCGAGTCCCAGCACGACCTGGAGGAAGAGCGGGACCGTGAAGAAGATGCCCATCATGATCAGGCTCTGCGCGAGCAGCATCGCCAGCCCGCCCCGCAGCGTGGTGATCCCCATCAAGCGCAGGTGCACGAGCGGTTCGCTCGCGGTGACGTTCCCGGGCGGGGAACGCAGCCAGGATCAGCGCTCCGGCGCCGACCACGAACGGTGTCAGCGAGAAGCCGAAGGGCTCGACCGGCGAATTGGCCGGGAACAGCCAGCCCCAGTTGCTCGCCTGCAGGGTCCCGAGCACGATCAGGGTCAAGCCGGAGACCGAGATCACGCTTCCCACCCAGTCGAGAGCCGGCGCCGGTCCCTCGCGCTCGGGCTCCCGCAGCAGCCGTGAGCCCGCGAGGATCCCGATGCCGACGAGCACCTCCCCGGCGAAGACGACCCTCCAGCTCGCCTCGGTGGTCGCGAGGCCGCCGAGGATCGGCCCGACCGCGATGCCGGCGCCGGCGACCCCGCCGAGCACCCCGTAGGCGACCGCGCGATCCTTCCCCTGGTAGTTGCCCGCCACCAGCGCCGGCAGCGCCACCAGCGCCGGCAGCGCCACCAGCGCCACCAGCGCCGGCAGCGCCACCAGCGCCGGCAGCGCCAGGGCCGCACCGATCCCCTCCAGCACCGACCAGCCGAGCATCAGGCTGGGCACGCTCCAGGACGCCGCCGTCAGGGCGGAGCCCGTGGCGTAGATGAAAAGCTCGATCACGAAGGCCCTCCGGCGCCCCCAGTTGTCCCCGAGCTTGCCGCCGGTCATCATCAGCGCCGCCATCACCAGCGCGTAGAAGGCGATCACCACCTGGATCGTGGTCACGGTCGTGTCGAAGTCCTCGACCAGCTGTGAGATCGCGACGTTCATGACGGCCTGGGTCCAGCACCATCAGGAACTGCGCGGCGCCGAGCACCGCCAGGGCGCCCCACTTGCCCATCAGCGCGAGCCTATCCCAGCCCCGATGCGGTCAGCTCTGGGGCTCGACGTCGCCGGGCCCCGCTCCGCGCGCGGGCGGCGAGGTCCCGAGGGCGTGCTCAAGGCGCTCCAGACGGGCGTCTATATCGGCCAGGCGCTGCTCGACGGTCTGGGATCCGTGCCGCTCTGCGACGCGCCGGCGGGCATCCTCGACGAAGATCGCGGTGATCGAGGCGGTCACGACCGCGATAAACCCGATTCCGATGATCATCACGATCGCTCCCACGATCCGACCCTGGGTGTCGCCGGGGACCACATCCCCGTAGCCCACCGTCGTCACGGTCTGCAGCGCCCACCAGCAGGCGTCCCCGAAGCTGGAGAAGCCCTCGCTGTCGAGCAGCGAGACGAGCAGCGCGGCGAGCAGGGTCAGCATCACCGTGAAGAAGCTGATGATCAGCGCCGCCCGCCGGGCGGTGAGGGCGTCCGAGCTTAACCACCTGATGACGATACGGCGGGCCGGTTTTCGCTTCGCGGACAAGCTCGGCCCTTGGGTCGTCTCGCGCTAGCGAGCCTTCTTCGCGAGCAGCGCCGCGCCGATGGCGCCGCCCAGGTCCCCGAGTTCGGCGAGCAGCACGGGCGGGGGGTTCTTGGGGTCGAACAGGTAGGGCTCCATCGCCTTCTTGATCCGGGGCAGGTACCGCTCGCCGAAGCGCACGCCCATGCCGCCCCCGAGGATCACCGCCTCGGGGTCGAGCAGGTTGATCGCCGAGGCGATCCCCTCGCCGAGCGCCTTCGTGGCGCGCTTGATCAGCTCGTGGGCGACCTTGTCGTCGTGCTTCAGGGCCCGCTCCCAGACGCCGCTGGTGAGCCGGTCGCGGCCGCGCTGCTCCATGATCCTGAACAGGTCCGTCTTCTCGCCGCTCGCGGCCAGGCTGCGGGCCTTGCGCTCCATCATCGAGCGGCCCGCGTATGCCTCGATGCAGCCGCTGTGGCCGGCGCTGCAGCGGGGCCCGCCGCGGCGAATCAGCATGTGGCCGACCTCGCCCGCGGCGCCGCGGCCGAGCCAGGGCTTGCCGTTCAGGACCAGCCCGCCGCCGACGCCGGTTCCCCAGAAGACCCCGAGCACCGAGTCGAAGGGCTTGGCGGCGCCCAGCGCGAACTCGCCGTCGACGGCCACCTGGACGTCGTTGCCGACGAAGGCGGGCGCGCCGAGATCCTTCTCCAGGTTCTCCGCGAGGGGGAACGAGCCCTCCCAGCCAGGCAGGTTGCTGGCGCCGCTGACGACGCCCGTCTCCTGGTTGGCGTCGCCCGGGGAGCCGATGCCGACGCCGAGCAGCTTCTCCGTCTCGACCCCGGCGCCGTCGGCCGCCTCGCGCAGGCACGCGGCCATCTCGGCGGCCACGTCCTCGGGCCCGCCCTCGGTCGGGGTCGGGCGCCTCGCCTCGCCCAGCACCCTGTTGCGGGCGCTGACGATCACGGTCTGGATCTTGGTCCCGCCGAGGTCGATGCCGCCGCGGGCGTTGGCCGGAGTCGGGCTCATGGCCGGGACACTATCGCGGCGCGATTCGATAGACGGCTCCGTCCCCCGCGCAGGCGACCCAGACCGCGCCCTCGCCGACGGCGATCGCCTCGGGCGCCCTGCCTACCTCGATCGGGACGCCGACCTCGGTGCCGGTCTCGGGATCGATGCGGGCGACGGTGCCGTCGGCCAGCGCCACCCAGACGTACCCGAGCCCGGCGGCGATGTCGAGCGGCTGGCCCGTCGGCACCGGGTCCCCGGCGGGTGCGCCGCTGCCGGGGTCGATCCTGGTCAGGGCGCCATCCGTTCCGAGCGCCCATGCGGCCGACTCGCCGACCGTGACGTTGAAGGCCGTCGGCACCGCCGCGGCCTCGCCCGAGGGCTCCCCGCCGGAGGGGTCGATGCGCACGACCTCGTCGTTGCCGCGCACGACCCAGACCGAGCCCTCGCCGGCCGCGATCGCCGTCCCGTTGCCGCCCAGCGCGACCGGCGGTCCGTCCGGCTCGCCGGTGGCGGGATCGACGCGCTCGACGGACTTCTGCGACATCGCCCAGACGCCGCCCTCGCCCGCCGCCACCTGGAATGGGAAACCGCTGACCTTGGCCGGCTCGCCGGGGCCATCGACCGTCAGCCGCTGCACGGCGCCGCGGTCGGGCAGCGCCAGCCAGGCGCCGCCCTCTCCGGCGGAGATGTCGGTGGGAAAGCCGGCGGCGTCGACCGGGACGGGCCGGTGGCTGCGCGGGTGGAGGCGCTCGAGCGTGCCGGCGAGCGTGTCGGCGACCCAGACGTAGCCGGCGCCGGCGGCGATCGTGTCGGGGCGGCCGCCGAGCGGAATGCGCTTGACGGCCGGAGGGGGGACCGCCGCGGCGGGGGCCGCCCGCTCGGTGGCGCCGAAGCCGGTCAGCTCGAGCGGCTCCTGATCGCCGCCGCCGAGCACCCCGCTCAGCGCCAGCACGGCCACCAGGGAGACCATGGCGCCCAAGGCCACGCCGGCCAGGAGCAACCGGTCCTCGGGCTCGCTCACCAGCTCACCTGTACGACCACCGTGCGCTCGCGCGGGCGGTCGTCGAAGTCGATCAGGACCAGCTGCTGCCAGGTGCCGAGGGCGAGGCGCCCGTCCAGGACCGGGACCTGCTCGGAGGGTCCGATCAGCGTCGCGCGCTGGTGGGCGTGCGAATTGCTGTCGTGGTTGCGCCGGTTGTGCTCGTAGTCGCCCTGCTCGGGGATCAGGCGGTCGAGCAGGGCGCGCAGGTCGGCGACGCCGCCGGGCTCGAGCTCCATCGTCGAGATCGCCGCGGTCGAGCCGCGCACGAAGGCCGTGGCGAGGGCCGCCTCGTCGGGCGTAGCGGCGGCGACGACCTCCCCGACCGCGCCGGTCAGGTCGACGATGTCGGCGCCGCCGGCGGTGGAGAGGCGCAGCTCGGCGCTGTGAACGGGCATCGGCACCAAGCTAGTACACGGCGGTCCCCGCCCACGGCGGCCGGGCTCAGGTCGCCAGCTGGAAGATGAAGTAGGCGATCACCACGAGGTTGACCAGCCACGAGTGCGTTGTCAGCCAAGCGCGGATCTCGGGCATCGCCTCCCGGGCCCTCCTGCCGAAGGCGAGATAGGCGAGCAGCGGCAGCGACATCAGCAGCAGGGTGCCCGCGACCAGCGGCCAGCCGTCAGCCGCCGCGAGGTCGGCGGTGTGCAGGTGGTTGACGGCCGTGATCGTGGCGGCGATGTCGCCGGGCATCAGCAGGATCAGCACGAAGCCCAGGGCGAAGGCCCGCTTCGGCTCGGCCTCCTGCAGCGCCCGCATCCACTTCGGGACTTCGGCCTTGCCGCGATGGACCCAGACCCGCACCGCCAGCAGTGCAAGCAGGGCGGCGACGACGTGGTCGGAGGTGCTGGGACCGGCGTCGGGGTGGGGCTTGATCCCGACCGCGGACCCGGCGTAGTACCAGGCCACCAGCTCCAGCGACGCGGCGATCGCCACCCCCAGCAGCATCGCCACCGAGTTGCGGACGGTCTCACCGCTGGTGATCAGGAAGATCGCGGTCAAGATCTGTGGCCCCATGATCATGATCACGCAGAGGGGCAAGATCTCGAGCTGGGTGGAGTTCAAGTCGCCTTCAGCCCAGGGGACCGCGACCCACTCCGTGAACATGCTGGCGGCAATGAGCCCCCGCTTGGTTTGAGCTCGCCTGCGCCGCGTCAGAAGCGGGGGCAGGGGCGCCCGCGCAGGGCTCGGACCAGGCCGAGGAGTCGACGATGGAGATCGGCCCATCGGAGCTGCGTGGGGTCTTCCGGGCCCCGGACTGGCTGCGGGACCTAGGGACCGCCTCCTGGCTTCTGATCGGAATCCTGTTGTCCGTGGCCGGGATGGTCTGGCTGCTGTCACTGACGAGCACGATCGTGCTGCCGGTGCTGACCGCCTCGATCATAGCCGCGGTCGCCTCGCCGGTCGTCGGCTGGCTGCAACGACATCACCTGCCCCGCGGCCCGGGGACGGTGCTGCTGATCGTCGCGCTCGGTGCCGCTGATCGTGCTGCTCGCGAACGGCCTGCTGCAGCAGATGATCCAGTCGATCGCCTACGGCGCCGCGCTCGGCATCCACCCGCTCGCGGTGCTGATCGTGACGATCGCGGGCGGCGCCCTGCTCGGCACCGTCGGCCTGATCCTGGCGGCGCCCCTGACCGCGGCCGCGACCGAGATCGCGGGCGGCCGAGGGGGGTCCCTCTCCAGCCCCGGGCGGCGCGTAGCCGGCCACCTCGGCGGCGCTCACCAATCCCAGGGCGTGTCGGTCCCGACCAGGCTCTCGTCCTCGAGGTAGCGCTTGAACTCCTCGAGCTCCTCGGGGTCGATCGAGTAGGTGTGCTCCTCGGCCGGGAAGCGCCGGTGGCGCACGTCGTCGGTGTAGGCGCTGACGCCCTTGACCATCTGCTCGCGGACCTCGGCGTAGCGGCGCACGAAGCGGGGCACCCGGCCGCCGTAGATGCCGAGCAGGTCGTGGAAGACCAGCACCTGGCCGTCGGCGGCCGGGCCCGCGCCGATCCCGATCACCGGCACCTCGAGGCGCTCCATCAGCGTCTCGGTGACGGCCGCGGGGATCGCCTCGAAGACGATCGCGAAGCAGCCCACCGACTGCAGCGCCAGCGCCTCCTCGGCCAGCTTCGCCGCCGCCTCGGCGGTGCGGCCCTGGGCCTTGAAGCCGCCCAGCGCGGTCGCCGTCTGCGGGGTCAGGCCGACGTGGCCCATCACCGGGATTCCGGCGTTGACGATCGCCCTTGCCCGCTCGACCGAGGAGCCGCCGCGCTCGAGCTTGACCGCGTCGCAGCCGGCCGCCTTGACGAATCGCTGCGCGTTCTGGATCGCCTGCTCGTTCGACTGCTCGTAGGAGCCGAAGGGCAGGTCGCCGATCAGCAACGGCGTCTCCAGGCCGCGGCGCACCGCCGCGGTCAGCATCACCATCTCGTCCATCCCGACGGGCGGGGTGGAGTCGTGGCCGAGCACGACCATCGCCGCGCTGTCCCCGACCAGCACCAGGTCCACCCCCGACTCCTCGGCGACCTGGGCCGAGGGGAAGTCATAGGCGGTGACCATCACGATCGGCTCGCCGTTGCGCTTCATCTCGGCGACTCGTGGGATCGTCATCGGGGCCCGCTCGGCCGGGGGCTCGCCCGCCGGCTCCTGCTTCTCGATGTCCTTGGGGGGTCGGGTCACTTCGTCTCCGTTTCGGGTTGAGTGACAACCACGTTGTCGATCAGCCGCGCCCGTCCCACGGGCGCGGCGACCGCCACCAGCACGGGGCGGCCGTTGAGCTCGCTGACCGGGGTCAGGTCCCCGGCGTCCCTGGCCTCGACGTACTCGGGCTCGATCCCCGCCTCGCGCAGCTCGGCCGCGATCCGCTCGGTCAGGGCGGCCGTGGAGCGCTCGCCGTCCGCGACCGCGCGCTCGGCCGTGCGCAGCGCGCGCGAGATCGCCGTCGCGCGCTCGCGCTCGCCGGCGTCGAGGTAGGAGTTGCGCGAGCTGAGGGCGACGCCGTCGGCGCCGCGGACGGTCGGCAGCACCTCGACCCGGACCGGGAAGTCGAGGTCGCGCGCCATGCGCTCGATCACGACCGCCTGCTGGGCGTCCTTGCGGCCGAAGTAGGCGACCTCAGGCTGCACGGAGTTGAACAGCTTGGCGACGATCGTGGTCACGCCGCGGAAGTGGGAGGGACCGCGGCGCTCGGGATCCCCGTCCAGCACCGCCGTCAGCGAGGCGTCCACCTCGACCGCGCTGGCGAAGCCCTCGGGGTACATCTCCTCGGCATCCGGGGCCCAGAGCAGGTCGACGCCGACGCCGGCGGCGAGCTCGCGGTCGCGCTCGAGGTCGCGGGGGTAGGCGTCCAGGTTTTCGGCCGGGCCGAACTGGGTGGGATTGACGAAGACGCTGACGACGACCACGTCGCAGTCCTCGCGCGCTCGCCGCATCAGCGACAGGTGGCCGTCGTGGAAGTAGCCCATCGTCGGCACCAGCCCGATCCGAGATCCCTCGCGCCGCGCGGGTGCCAGCGCCGCACGCAGCTCGTCCTTGGTGGCGACGGTCCTCACGCCGTCTCCTTGGCGGCGAGCGAGTGGGTCTGCCCGGCCAGGGCGTCGTAGGCGGCCAGCATCTCGGGCGCGAGCTCAGCCAGGGCGGCGCGGTGGCGCTCGACGGTCTCGCGGTCGCCACGGGCGATCGGCCCCGTCAGCGCCTCGGGCCCGCGCTCGGCCCAGTTGGCGGCGGTGCGCAGCACCAGCGGCGCCAGCAGCTCGCGGGCGTCCTCGACCCCGGCGCGGGAGAGAAGCTCGGCCGAGGCCTCCTGCAGCGCCACCAGGAAGTTCGAGGCCATGCAGGCGGCGGCGTGGTAGGCGGCCCGCTGCTCCTCTGGGACGTCGAAGGGGCGCATCCCGAGCCGCTCCCCCAGCGCCCGGGCGAAGGCGGCGGCGCCGTCGTCGGAGCCCGCGACCGCGGCGGGCGTCCCCTCGACCGAGGTTGCTCCGTCCGGGAAGGTCTGCAGCGGGTGCAGCGAGAAGGTCGCCGCCCCCGCGGCGAAGGCGGGCTCGAGCGCGGCCAGGGTCCCCGCGCCGCTCGGGTGACCGACCAGCTTCGGCATCGGCTCGGCCGAGGCGACGGCCTCGCTGACGGGCGTGATCGCATCGTCGGGGACGCAGAGCAGGGCGGCGGTGGCGGCCGCCGCGGCCTCGGCGGCGTTCGC
>Ga0194131_10003986_pt1 | contig 22694 bp, 23 predicted proteins | sample TA2KigO120mmetaG_FD_148631 | JGI IMG/M metagenome (GOLD analysis project Ga0194131, IMG submission 148631) | Freshwater microbial communities from Lake Tanganyika, Tanzania - TA2015053 Kigoma Offshore 120m | ecosystem: Environmental > Aquatic > Freshwater > Lake | place: Tanzania: Lake... | reverse complement strand
CGGCGGCGTCGATGCCCTAGCACGGCTGGCGGAACGCTATGCCTTCCCCGTGGTCTGTCACAACCCGCGTTATGTCTGTCTGCCCTACAGCCATCCGATGCATCTCGGCTTCCTGCCCAAGGAGCCGCTGACCGAGGCCGACGTCGTCGTGGTGCTCGACAGCGATGTGCCGTGGATCCTCAATCTCGAAGGCCCACCGGCCGGCGCCAAGGTGATCCATCTCGGCACCGATCCGGCTTTCGTGCGCTATCCGATGCGCAGCTTTCCCTCCGACCTGACCATTGCCGCCGATCCCGAGGCCACGCTCCGTGCGCTCGATGCAGCACTGGAGCGGAGCGGGCTGGCCAGCAAGCCGCAGACCGAGACGCGGCGCGCGAAGATCGCGGCGCAGTCGGCGCGCCAGCGCGCCGCGTGGAAGGAGGAGGCCGAGAAAGCCGGGAGGGACGCGGTGATCCGCCCGGCCTGGATCAGCCGTTGCCTTGGCGAGGCAATGGGCGACGACGCTGTCGTGTTCAACGAGTATCCGCTGAAGCTCGAATACTGCGCGTTCGAGCGCCCCATGAGCTATTTCGGCCTGTCACCGGCGGGCGGCCTCGGCTGGTCGCTGCCCGCCGCTTTGGGCGCCAAGCTCGCCGCGCCCGAGAAGCTCTGCGTCGCAACCATCGGCGACGGCTCTTACATCTTCGCCAATCCGACGGCCTGCCATTGGGTGGCGGACGCGCACCAGCTGCCGATGCTCACCATCGTGTTCAATAACTCGCTCTGGGGAGCCGTGCGCAACGCCACATTGGCCATGTATCGCGAGGGTGCTGCGGCCAAGGACAATCACCGCACCCTGGCGGATCTCAGTCCAAGCCCGGCTTTCGAAAAGATCGTCGAGGCTCAGGGGGGCTTCGGTGAGCGGGTGGAGAAGCCGGCCGACCTGCCGGCGGCGCTGCGGCGCGCTGTCGCGGCCGTGCGCGGCGGCCGGCAGGCGCTGCTCAACGTGGTCTGCCAGACCTGAGAGTCAGTGCCAGCGGCCGGCGCCGTCGCGGAACAGCGAGATGGCGAGGATCCCGTCAATCTGGTGCGCCTGGTCGCTGAGCGGCAGGTAGAGGCTCTGCTGGATGCGGAAGTTGGCGCGCCAGGGCATCAGCGGCCGGCCGCGCCGGAAGAGCGGCCGTTCCTCGGCCACGACACGGCGGAAATAATCGCAGAGCATGGCCGTGTCTGCCTTGGGCTCCGTCTCGTCTAGGTAGCGGGCAAGCGGCTCCTGGGCGTTGGCCCGGTGCACATGGGTCTTGATCAGCCCGAAGCGGAAGCGGACATGCGGGCTGCGCACCACATCGATCAGCCAGACATAGGGCAGCAGGCCGGAGATCTGGAAGACGCTGACGATCTCGCGGCTGGGCATGCGCCCCCTGGCCTTGATCTTGATCCAATAGTGCAGCAGCTGGCGCAGCTTGGGCGCCGGGTTCTGCTCGAAGATCGAGGTGATGCCGGAGACGACGACCGGCTCGTTCTCCGTGGCCTGCCAGGGATTGCGGCGCTTCTGCGGCAGAAGCCGGTTCTGCTGCAGGAGGCGACGGCGATGATCGAATCGATGCTGCATGGTCGCGCTGCCATCATAGGGCGGCGCCGTTGTGCCGCAAGGCTCAGCGCTGCAGGTATACGCGGTCGCCGATGGCGATCGTTCCCAGCGCAGCGGGTGAGCAGCGCGAGGCGATGAAGTTGCCGAATTTCTCGACCACCGTGCGCAGGATGGCCGGGTTGCGCTCGCCGGTATCGGGGTCGATGGTGGTCATGACGCAGCGGTCGATCGGTGCGCTGACCAGCAGCTTCGCCGCGTTCGGACCCTCGCCGAAGACCAGCGTGCCGCCGACCCAGTGAGTCTCTCGCGCCGCCTCGCCATCGGGGGTCTGAATAATGAGATTGGCACGAAAGCGTCGCGGATCGATCGGTACACCCGCTGCCGCCTCGACCAGCTTCGGCGTGGCCGTGGCCATGACGGAGACCGGCATGGTGTCGAAGATGCCACGGCCGATCTGGATCAGGCGTACTTCTTCCCCTATGGCCTCGCTCAGATGCCGGCGCAGCGCCTCGTCCCGCAAGTCGTACTCGCGGCCCGCGGCCAGGACACGTACCGCAGACTTGCGCGGATTGTCGGCCTCTACGAAGCGCACCGCGTAGGTCACGACCGGCGAGACCGCGCGGCCGGTCAGCCAGGGAAAGCGCGAGCCGTCCGCGACCTTGTGGAAGGCGTATTGGCGGTCACCGTCGAGGCCGGACCATTTCAGCGCGGCCGATAGCAGGCTCTCGCCGCCAAAGGACTTCACTGGAAAACGATTGATCACCTTGACCGTGCCGACCTCGCGAAGCGTCATGCCGTCGTAGCGCCGTAGTAGAGTGTCACCGTGTGCTTGGCCTCGGCGAAGAATAGCCAGCGTTCGACCAGCACGCCGAGCATGCCGGCGACGGCGGCAAGCAAGCTTGCCGGCACGGCGATGGTGCCGCCCAGCGCCAGGGCCAACAACGTTAGCAGCAGTGGCACGGCGAAGCCGAGCACACGTGCGATCCGCCGCAGCTTCAGCGAATGCTTACGCGCGACGGCGTAGCCCATCTCGCGCAACAGATAGTTCGCTTCGGTATGGGGTCCATCGAGGAAGGTGACCTTGCCGCGCCGGCCAAGGCCGGTGGCGCTTTCCGGCGTGCTCGGCCCGGCGGTCGTATCGATGGAGCGCCAGTACGCCTCCTTGACCAGCAGGCCGAGGATCGCCGCGGCGGCGGCCAGTACGCCGAGCCAGCGTTGCCCGGCGCCCCAGACATGAGTGAGGGCGTTGAGCCAAAGCGCTCCTGTCATCAACGCGAGGGCCGCATAACCGGGCACGACCCAGGCACTGCGCCAGGCTTGGATCGGCTTCAGTGAGGCGTAGATCATCGCTGTGCAGCAGACCGTCGCGGCCGAAAGCGCGGCGGCCACGAAGCCAGCGACAGCGATTGGGCCGTCGAGCCGGCCGAACAACACCCAACCGATACCGAAGATCGCCGCCGGTACGTAGGTGGCGAGCGACAGCACGCCTTCGCGCGACAGCCACGAGGTGCGCCACTGGCTAAAGGCACGCCAGGCGCGCTCCGGGTGGCCCAGATGCGCTGTCGAGGAGAGGAGACCGGCGGTGATCAGGCCGAGCGCCAATGCCAGTGCCGTGAAGGCGAAACTGCGGTCCGCCGGAATGAGACGCAACGGTGCAAGCATGCCAACGAGGGCGAGGAGCCCGTAGCCGGCTCCCGATGCCGTGGTGAAGAAAATGACGGAGAAGGCGGGATGCATCAGCGCGACAGCAGGCGGTCGACCCAGCGTAGGAACATGCCGGCGGTGTCTGGTGCGGCCGGTGTCAGCGCCATCTCACGGCCGGTTCCGGCGATCTTGCCGGGTCGTGGCGGCAGGTACTTGTTGACCGGCTTGTAGCCCTGTTCCGGCATCAGGTCGTAGCCGCCGCGCTCGGCTACCAGGCGCGACACAGCGGAATTGGGATCGCCGAGATCGCCGAAATGGCGGGCGTGGGCGGGGCAGGTCGACACGCAGGCCGGCACGCGGTCCGCCTCGTCGAGGTTCCGGTTGTAGATCCGGTCGACGCACAGGGTGCATTTCTTCATCACGCCGGCATCGTCGTCGAACTCGCGTGCGCCGTAGGGGCAGGCCCAGGAGCACAGCTTGCAGCCGATGCAGGTATCGGCATTGACCAGCACGATGCCGTCCTCGACGCGCTTGTAGGAGGCGCCGGTGGGGCAGACCTCGACACAGGCGGGCGCTTCGCAATGCAGGCAGGATTTCGGGAAATGGACGGTGCGTCCGCACTCGCCGTCGTCGACCTCGAAGGTGTGGATGCGGTTGAACCACACGCCGGTGATGTCGGCGCCGTAGGGGTCGCGGTCGGGCAGAGGGGCGGAGTGGCCAGCGGTGTTCCATTCCTTGCAGTTCACGGCGCAGGCGTGACAGCCCACACAAGTATCGAGATCGATGACAAGGCCGAGCTTCACCGGCCCCACGGTGTAGTCGGTCATTTCAGGTCGGCGCCGTAACGCAGGATATCGGGGCGGGGCGGCAGGCCTGCCGGCGGAACTACGGCAGGGAAGATGGGCGCGGTCTCGCCGGTCTCCAGCGGCTCGCATTTCTTCATGCTCACGCGCAGATCGAACCAAGCTGCCTGTCCGGTGACGGGGTCGCTGTTGGCGTAGCGATAGCCGTTGCGCTCGGGCAGCAGCTCGGAGATCACATGGTTGAGCAGGAAGCCGCGCGTCGCCTCCGGTGAATTCGGCGCGAGATTCCAGGCGCCCGGCCGCTTACCGATGGCGTTCCATGTCCACACCGTGTCCGCCTCGACCCCGTCCATCAGCTTGACCTGGCACTTGACGCGGGCGTGGTGGCTGGTGAGCCAGACCCAGTCGCCGTCCTTGACCCCGTGTTGCGCCGCCGTCCGGCGATTCACATAGAGGCTGTTGGTGCTGAGGATCTGCCGCAGCCAGGCGTTCTGCGATCCCCAGGAATGATACATCGGCATCGGGCGCTGGGTGATCGCCCGCAAGGGGAACGCACCGGTGTCCACGGCGGCGCTCTCGAACGGCTCGTACCAGATGGGCAGCGGATCGAAGTAGGCGGCAACCCGCTGGCGGTGCATCTCCGGCGGCTGCACCGGACCATGGCCCTGCGCCGCCAGGCGGAAGCGTTGCAGCGTCTCCGAATAGAGCTGCAGCACGATGGGTTCCGGCCTGTCGATGAAGCTGAATCGCGTCGCCGTCTCCAGATAGGCCTTGTTGGCGTGCTTGTAGTAGAGCTGGTCGTGCGGCAGCTCGTATTTCCAGAAGCAGCCATTCTCGATGTAGCGCTGGAGCTGATCGAGGTTTGGCTCGCCGCGGCCCTGCTTGTCGCCGTCGATGCCGCGCCAGCCGGCCAACGGACCGATACCCGGGCGGCGCTCGTGGTTGACGATGTAGTCCTTGTAGCCGCCGGGATAGCGCGCGGTACCGTCGGGTGTGACGAACCCGGGGAGCTTCAGGCGGGCACCGAGATCGATCAACACATCCTGAAACGGTCGCACGTCGCGGTCAGGCTGCACCACAGGCTGGCGGATGGCGTCTGCCGGACCCTCGGCATTGCCGATCGGCCGGTCGAGCAGCGAGATGCAGTCCCATCGCTCGAGATAGGTCGTATCGGGCAGCACGAGATCGGCGAAGGCCACCGTCTCGGAGAAAAACGCGTCGGCATAGATGATGTGCGGAATCTTGTAGGCGCCGCTCTCGTCCTTGTCGGCGAGCATGGTCATGGTGCCGGCGGTGTTCATCGCCGAGTTCCAGGCCATGTTGGCCATGTAGAGAAACAGCGTGTCGATGCTATAGGGATCGCCTTTCCAGGCGTTGGCGATCACCATGTGCATCATGCCGTGGACCGCGAGCGGCGCTTCCCAGGAGAACGCCTTGTCGATCCGTCGGGCCGAGCCGTCCTCCTCGATCAGCAGGTCTTCGGGCCCCAGGGGGAAACCGAGCGGCAATCCGCCCAGCGCCGCGTTCGGCGTCACGGTCTTGCCGCCGGGCTTGCCGGGAGGCGGGCAGGGGCGCGGGAAGGGCGCCTCGTAACGGAAGGCGCCGGGCGTATCGATTGCGCCGAGCAGCATTTGCAGCACATGGATGGCCCGGCAGGTGTGGAAGCCGTTCGAATGCGCCGAGATGCCGCGCATGGCATGCATGGCGATCGGTCGGCCGATCATCGTCTCGTGGCGGTGTCCGGCCCAGTCGGTCCAGGGCTGATTCAGGACAATCGGCTGCTTGAAGGCGATCTCGGCGAGCTCCGCCGCCAGACGGCGCATCGTCTCGGTGGAGACGCCGCAGCGCGCCGCCACGGCATCGGGTGCGTAGCTCGGATCGAGATAGCGCTCGGCCAGGCGGTGGAAGGAGGGCCGCGCCTTGCGACCGTCCGGCAAGCGGTACTCGCCCGCCAGCCGCGGCTTGATGTCGGCCAACATCGCGTTGGCCGGCGCGTCAGTCGCGGCATCCCAGACCAGCGGATGGCCGGCGGTGTCGCGGGCAAATAGCCCGTCATCGGACTGGCCGGGGTTGTCGATGACCAGCCAGGGCGCGTTGGTGTAGCGCACGAGATAGTCGTGGTCGATGGCGTCGGCCTTGAGCAGCTCATGGATCAGCGCAAAGACGAAGAGGCCGTCGGTGCCGGGCTTGATCGCCACCCACTCGTCAGCAATGGCCGAGTAGCCCGTGCGCACCGGATTGACCGAAACGAACTTGGCGCCGCGCGCCTTGAGCTTCGAGAGGCCGATCTTGATCGGGTTCGAATCGTGATCCTCGGCGACGCCGAACATCATGAAGTACTTCGTGCGTTCCCAGTCGGCCTCGCCGAACTCCCAGAAGCTGCCGCCGATGCTGTAGAGCCCGGCGGCGGCCATGTTGACCGAGCAGAACCCGCCATGGGCGGCGTAGTTGGGTGTACCGAACTGGGCGGCCCACCAGCCGGTGAGCCCCTGGCTCTGGTCGCGCCCGGTGAAGAAGGCAAGTTTCTTGGGATCGCTGGCACGGATCCGGCTGAGCCATTGCGTGGCCAGCGCCAGCGCTTCGTCCCACTCGATCTCCTGAAACTCGCCGCTACCGCGCTCGCCGATCCGCTTGAGCGGCTTGGTCAGCCGTGCGGGCGAGTAGTGCTGCATGATGCCGGCGGAGCCCTTTGCGCACAGCACGCCGCGATTCACCGGATGGGCCTTGTTGCCCTCGATGTAGCGGATCTTGCCGTTCTTGAGATGGACTTTGATGCCGCACCGGCAGGCGCACATGTAGCAGGTCGTCGTCTTGACCTCGTCGTGCACTGTCGGCGAGGTATCAATGACCTCGCTGCGGGCAGACGGCCCGCCATCCCCAGCCATTTCGTGTCCTTGTTCTTCGGCGTACTGTTAAGCCCTTGTATTAGCAATGCCTGAGAGCGTCAAACACTTAGGCCCGTATCGCGTCTATGGCTCGCAATCCTCACATCGCGGCGCTGCGGCGGCTCGCCGCTGCCGATCCGGCCCTGGCGTCGGCGATCGCCGCGGTCGGGCTCCCGCCGCCGCGCATGCGCGAACCGGGCTTCGCCAGCCTCGCCCGGATCATCGTCGGCCAGCAGGTCTCGACGGCTTCGGCAGCCGCGCTGTGGGCGAAGCTGACGGGAGGTATCGACCCGTTCACGCCGGAAGGGGTCTTGGCCCGGACGGCAGACGAACTGAGGCTCCTCGGCCTGTCGCGGCAGAAGGCAACGGACACGCTGTGCCTGGCGCGTGAGATCGCGAACGGGCGGCTCGACCTTGAGCGCCTGCATCGCCTCGGGGACGAGGCGGCGATTCTAGAACTTACGCGCATCAAGGGGCTGGGGCGGTGGAGTGCCGAGATCTACCTGCTCTTCGCGTTGCAGCGCACGGACATCTGGCCGGCGGGGGACCTCGCCTTGCAGGTCGGCATGCAACGCCTGCGCGGGCTGCGGAAGCGCCCCGATGAAAAGCGTATGATCCGGCTGGCCGAGTCGTGGCGACCTTATCGGGGAGCGGCGGCGCATTTCCTCTGGCACTACTACGCCAAGGCTCCGTTTCGCGACCAGGAGCGCTAAAGGGACGCCCGTCATTGGTATTCGCCCGCATATCCCAAATGAGCGACTTAGCTGATCTCTGAATGGCGCGTTTCTGACTTAGGAATCACGAGCTTAAGCTTGTGGAAGGGCCACTTGGATGGGGAATTCGGAGGGTAGATCGCCTCATCGCCCCCTGCAGCCCGTTTTCGACTGCCGCCTGAAACCGGAGTTCTACGGTTCCACCGTTACATCCGACGCCGGCTTGCTGGCCTGCCGCGAGCTCGACGACGCGTTGGGATTGACCGCAATGGCGGGTGATGTTCAGCATTAACGTTCAACCGGGGAATATCGGCATGAAGCTCTCCGACGACGAGATCGCGCATTACCGGAAGGACGGCTACGTCGTCCCATCGCTGCGGCTGGCGCCGGCGCGCGTCGCGGCACTCCGCGCCACGCTCGACCGGGTCATCGCCGACAACCCGACGATCCGTCCCGAACGGCTGGTGAGCGCCCATCTCGAGGGAAAGAACGCCGAAGGCGTGCGCGGCAGCGCCGACTTTCTCGATCTCGCGCGCGATCCTGCGATCGTCGCGGCCGCCACACAGCTGATAGGCCCCGATGTGATCCTGTGGGGCTGCCAGATCTTCTGCAAGCCGGGCGGCGACGGCATGGATGTGCCATGGCACCAGGACGGCCACTATTGGCCGATCCGCCCGTTGGCGACCTGCACGGTCTGGATCGCGCTCGACGAATCGAGGGTAGAGAACGGTTGCCTGCGCGTGATCCCGGGGTCGCACCGCCCACGCGCGCTGCTGGACCACATGCGCGAGGACCGCACCGATGTCGTGCTGAACCAGCGCGCCATCCCCGGCACTTTCGACGAAGGCGCGGCCGTGGACATCGAGCTGGAGCCCGGCCAGATGTCGATGCACGACGTCTACCTGATCCACGGCTCGAACGCGAACCGCTCGCCCAAGCGGCGCGCGGGCGTCGCGATCCGTTACATGCCGGGAACGTCGGTGTTCGACCGCACGCTGATCGCGACGGGATCGGCCAGCGGCTACCGCGTCGATTTCGCCACCCGTCCGTTGTGGCTGCTGTCGGGGCAGGACCGGACGGGCGGCAACGATTTCAAGATCGGCCACGCCCGCGCGGACGCGGACTAGAACTTTCCGTATTTGAGATAGGCCTGCTGCGGGTCCATGCCGCCGAGGATCGCCTTGTGCACATCGCTCTCGGTGCCGACGACCTGCTTGGTGCGCATCGCCTCCTCCCCCATCGCCTGCGGGATCGCGAATTAGAAGGGAAAACCGGCGACCCCGGATCCCCCGGCTCGGTTGGACGCCGTGTCGGGGATACCGCATTAGTGCTGGGTTTCCCAAGAAGTGGAGCCTATCCTAGAGGCATCATGATCAACGGCCCGACATGGCCAAGCGTTTCTGCGAGCGCGGGGGAACGCTCGACCGCCTATCGTCTTCTGCTGGGACCTGCCCTGACGCTTCTCGTCCTGCTTGCCATCGAAGCCAGCACTCGCTGGCTCTTCGCTATCCCTAATCCCGCCGTGATCTATTTCACCGCTGTCGTGTTCGCGGCGTTCCACGGCGGCATGGTTCCGGGCCTGACCAGTGCGGGTATTACCCTGGTCTACGCGGCACTCTTCTTCTCGAAGCCCGGCGCCCCCTTCACCTTCACGCCCGACAATTTCGCGCGCATGTTGGTGCTGCTGGTCAGCACGCCGGCGGTTGCCGTCATGGTCGGCTTCCTGCGGCGGCGCAGCGATCGCATGACGGCGCTGCTGCGCGAGCGAGACAGGGCGGAAGCGGCGACCCGGATCAAGAGCGCCTTCGTAGCCAGCATGAGCCATGAGCTTCGTACACCTCTCAATGCCATTCTTGGCTTCTCGGAAATGCTCGAGCGCGGCTATTGGGGCGCGGTCAACGCCAAGCAGAAAGAATACCTGGCCGATATCCGGCACAGCGCCGCCCATCAGCTGGCGCTGGTCAACGACTTGCTGGATCTCGAGCGCATAGAAGCCGGGATGACCGAGCTGGTCGAGGAGCGGGTGCTGTTGCGCGAGGAGCTCGACAAGAGCCTCAAGCTCATCGAGGAGCGGGCACGCGCCGCCAATCTCACGCTCAGCATCAATGCGCCGGAAGAGATCACCATCCAGGCGGATCGTCGCCGTGTCCGTCAGATCATGATCAACCTGCTTAGCAATGCGGTGAAGTTCACTCCGGCCGGTGGACGGGTCACCATCGAGGCCAGTGCGTCACCCCAGACGGGTCTATCGTTGGCTGTAGTCAACAGCGGCACACGGCTCTCCGACGCGGACATCAAGCGGATCCTCATGCCGTTCCAGCAGCTCGACACGGGTATTGCCCATGCCTACGAAGGGACAGGGCTGGGCCTGCCGATCTCGAAGGGCTTGGCCGAGCTGCACGGCGGCTCGCTTGAGATCGTCAACCGGCGCCAAGACGGCACCGCTGTGATCGTGCGCTTCCCGGCCAACCGGGTCCTGGGCCGTTCCCCCAATGCACCCGGCACGCCGCCGGCCGCCGTGGCCTGAGATCAGGAAGCGGCCAGTTCCCACATCAGAGATAATGCCGCCGTCTCGACCGTGGCGTTCGTGAGCTCGCGCGCCACTATAGCGGTCGCGCGCTCCGCCGGGCCGGTACCGGTCGCCTCGATGACCAGCGCGGGTGCGAGAATTCGTGCTGTCTGGTTTTCGTTGGGTAGCGGCGTGGACAGCGCCGTGTCGGGGACGAGCAGGTGCCCGCCGAGTATTCCGTCGATGCTTGTCGCCTTGTCGATCACTCGCTCGACGGCTTGCAAGCCTGTCTTGCCGGGCGCAAGCAGGATGAGGCCGATTGCGCCGCCGGTACCCTGACCCCGTTCGAAGGTGATCGGACCGACGCGGCGCATGGGGTCGACCATGCGCGCCAGGTTCTGCTTCGACCACGCGGTCTGATGCGCGAATGCCTCGACATACGCCGGTGAGGTGAAGGCTTCGAGACTGTCGGTGCGGTAGAGAGCGAGATAGCGCTTGCCCTTGGCGGCGCAGTAACGGCGTGCCCAGCGGAAACCAGGCAGCGCCACGCGCTCGGCCATGTGCTCACGGTCATACCAGCGATTGAAGTCGGCCTCGAATGCCGGGTCGACATCGGTCCAGACGAGTAGCTGCGCTGGCTGTTGTCCCACAGTTCCCTCAACGGACGTCCCGCCGCATGTTGCGCGGAGCGGCCTTCAAAGCGCAAGCCGTCAGGGCCGCCGATTGTAGGGAAGGCGGCCGAGCAGCATCGCCATGCCGCACCACCCTGTGACTCCGGCCATCAACAGGCCGGCTCCGACAAAGCCGGCAAGGCCATAGAAGGCAGGGTGTATCGAGGCGCCCAAGCCTACCCCGAGCAGGATCAGCGTGCCGGCGACGATCTGCACCTGCCGCATGATCGGCAGCGGCGCCTTGCGGTCGACAACGACTTCGTAGCCGGCCGCGCGCCACGCCGGCAAACCGCCGGCGAGGTGTGCAACCGGTGCAATCCCGGCGGCGTGCAGCTGTTCGGCGGCCTTGGCCGAGCGCATTCCGGAGGCGCAATGAACAATAATACGACAGGCACCGCCGAGGTTCAGATTGGCAGGATTGAGCGCGGACAGCGGCTGCAGCCGTGCACCTGGAATATGCTCTCGTGCATACTCGCCGGGCTCGCGGACGTCGAGGAGCAGGGTATCGCCTTGATCGAGCCAGGCTTTGGCAGTTACGGCGTCGAGGGCTTGAGGCTTGATAGCGGCCATAGTGGCATCCTCGTTACTTGTGCGATCCGATGTGCTCATTATATTAGATATCGATAATATATATTCAAGACCGGGGTTGTAAGGTCATGTCGCCGCGCTCGCCGCATATCCGCGGTCTCTTCGATACGGCGTCCAGCACGATGTCGTATGTCGTCGCCGATCCGGCGACTCGGGTTGCGGCGGTCATCGACCCCGTTCTCGACTATGACCCCAAGGCGGCGCGCACCGGCACTGCCTCGGCGGAGCGCCTGATCGAGGCAACCGCCGGCCTGACGGTCGAATGGATCCTCGAAACCCATACGCATGCCGACCATCTGTCGGCTGCACCCTACCTCAAGCAGAAACTCGGGGGCCGGATCGCCATCGGGGCCTTCGTCTCCGAGGTCCAGCAGACATGGAAGCGCTTGCTCAACCTCGATCCGGATTTCCGCGCCGACGGCTCGCAGTTCGACCGCCTGTTCGCCGAGGGCGAGCGCTTCACGATCGGCTCGCTGGCGGTCACGGTGTGGCATACGCCGGGTCACACGCCGGCCTGCGTCACATATCTGGTGCAGGGGCCGGAAGGGCCGGCCTGCGCCTTCGTCGGCGATACGCTGTTCATGCCCGATTACGGAACCGCCCGGGCCGACTTTCCCGGCGGCGATGCCCGTCAGCTCTACCGCTCCATCCGCCGCATCCTGTCGCTGCCGGCGGAAACTCGAATCTTCGTCTGCCACGACTATCAGCCTGGAGGCCGGGCCCTGGCCTATGAGTCGACGGTGGCCGAGCATCGCCGGGCCAATCTGCATATCAAGGACGGCACGAGCGAGGAGGCCTTCGCAGAGTTCCGGCGGGAGCGGGACAAGACCCTGGAGATGCCCGCCCTGCTGCTGCCGTCGGTCCAGGTCAATATTAGGGCCGGGCGCCTGCCGGCCCCCGAATCAAACGGAACCGCTTATCTCAAGATTCCGCTCAATCGCTTCTAATCGATTGAGGGCGCCCCGGCCTTGGGCAACAATGGTCTACATGGACCGGGCGGAATCGGGGCAACCCCCACAAACCAGCAGCGAACGAACCGAGGCAGAACGGCGAGGCCAGCGCCGGGCAGCGGCCTTGCGCGAGAACTTACGCCGCCGCAAGACGCGGGAGCGGCTGCAGGCGGCATCGTCGGCAGCGGACCGGGCCAAGCAGGGCCGATGACGGAGGACTCTCTCTCTGGTTCGCCGCCTGCTGGAATTCTGGTTCGGTGCGCTGGGAGATCCAGAGCGCGGCTCGCTGCGCAAAGTATGGTTCGAGAAGGACCCGGCCTTCGACGCCGCGGTGCGCGAGCAGTTCTACGACTCCGTGCTCGAGGCTGGCCGCGGGCGGCTCGACAACCTGTCCGGCACAGCCGATGGCGTGCTTGCGCTCCTCCTCCTGCTCGACCAGTTCCCGCGGAACATCTTCCGGGGCGAGGCCCAGGCGTACGCCTATGACGCCAAGGCGCGGGCCGTGGCGCGACTTGCCGTGGGCATGGGGCTCGACAAGGTGCTCTCTCCGGTTGAGCGCATCTTCGTCTACTTGCCGTTCGAGCACAGCGAGGATCTGGACGACCAGATCCGCTCGGTGGCGCTGTTCAAGACATTGCCCCCGGTGTCGTGGCGCGACGAGGCCATCGACTACGCCATCCGCCACCACGACATCGTCATCCGCTTCGGGCGCTTCCCGCATCGCAATGCCCTGTTGGGACGGACCTCCACGGCCGAGGAATTGACGTTCCTGCAAGAGCCCGGCTCGTCGTTTTGAGAAAGCCCTGCCTGCCATGCTCGGGCCACCGAATTCCTAGACTTCCGCCACGATTTCTCGGTATCTGACGGCGTGGGCGGGACGGGTCGGACGACGAACTAGGGCGCTATGGACAAGATTCGCATCCGCGGCGGTAAGCCGTTGCGCGGCACAATTCCCATTGGCGGCGCGAAGAACGCTGCTCTTCCGCTGATGACGGCCTCGCTGCTGACGGAAGGCACGTTGACACTCGCCAATCTGCCGCATCTAGCGGACATCACCACTCTCGCCAATCTGCTGGCACAGCACGGGGTGGATCTGCGTATGGACGGGCATTCGCCCAATGGCGGCCACACTGGACGAGTGCTGTCACTGACCGCCAAGCGTATTTCCAACACCACAGCGCCCTACGATCTGGTGCGCAAGATGCGAGCCTCGATCCTGGTGCTGGGTCCGTTGCTGGCGCGGGCGGGCAAGGCTCGGGTCTCGCTTCCCGGGGGCTGCGCCATCGGCACGCGCCCGGTCGACCTGCACCTCAAGGGCTTGCAGCAGTTGGGGGCGAGAATCGAGCTGAAGGAGGGTTATATCGACGCTGAGGCGCCGAACGGCCTGAGCGGTGCCGAGATCGTCTTCCCTTCCGTCTCGGTCGGAGCCACCGAGAACCTGCTCATGGCTGCCACACTGGCCGGCGGTGAGACGGTTCTAGCCAACGCCGCGCGTGAGCCGGAGGTCACCGACCTTGCCGTCTGCCTGCAGGCCATGGGGGCGCGGATCGAGGGGGTGGGAAGCGACACCCTGCGAATTCAGGGCGCGAGGAGCCTATCCGGCACGCGGCACGATATCGTGCCCGACCGGATCGAGGCCGGGACATACGCCATGGCGGCGGCGATTGCGGGGGGCGAGGTTGAGTTGGCCGGGGCTAGACCGGAACTGATGCACGCCGCGCTTGAGATCATCCGGCAGGCCGGCGCCACGGTCACGCCAACCAAGAGCGGTATTATGATACGGCGTATCGCCGGTGCTCTACGTGGCACCGACGTGATGACCGAGCCGTTTCCTGGGTTTCCGACCGACTTGCAGGCCCAGATCATGGCCCTGTTGACCACGGCCGAAGGCGCGTCGATGATCACCGAAACGATCTTCGAGAACCGGTTTATGCACGTGCCGGAGTTGCGGCGGATGGGCGCCAACATAAATCTACATGGCGCTTCCGCCATGGTGCGCGGTGTCCCGCGGTTGACCGGCGCCCCGGTCATGGCGACAGACCTGCGGGCTTCGGTAAGCCTAGTCTTGGCCGGGTTGGTGGCCGAGGGAGAGACGCTGGTGAACCGGGTCTATCACCTCGACCGAGGCTACGAGCGGCTGGAGGAGAAACTAGCCGCGTGCGGAGCGGAGATCGAGCGGGTCAAGGAGGCGGCGGCGTGACCAACGAGCGGAATTCGGGTGGGCTGAAGCTGCGGGCCGAGGATGCCGAGGATCTTCGGATCATTGCAGCCTGCCTGCAGGACGCGCTGATCCCGCTGTCGGACTGCGAGTTCGTGCCGGCGAACAGGCGCTTCCTCCTGGTGGCGAACCGCTTTCGCTGGGAGAATTGCAACGAGACGGCAGACATGCCGTTCGTGCCCACCGCGGCGACACCTGCCTACGATCCCGCCCTCGCCGGTGCCTGCTCGAGCTACGAGCGCGTCAATTGTGCCATCTGTTTTGACAACGTGAACCAGGTGCGCCGCCGCGGTTTCGACCAGCGCAATCGCGGGCAGATCCTCGAACTCCTGACCATGGAGGTCGAGACCAGCCCCGACGGTAGCGGCAAGGCGGTCGTACTCCTGTTCGCCGGCGACGCGGCGATCCGGCTAGAAGGCGACCGTATCTCCTGCCTGGTCGGTGACATTGGTGAGCCCTGGCCTACCCAGTGGCGGCCGCACCACCCCGACCCTGCCGGCGAAGCCGCCTGACTGCTTCCTGCCGGCTCCTCGTGCCGGCCCTCCGGAGATTCTGTTCCCTTGCCCGCGAACGACAAGCTCATCTTGGCCCTGCCGAACGGCCGTATCCTCGGCGAAGTCTTGCCGCTGCTGCGCCGCGCCGGCGTTGAGCCCGAGCCCGAGTTCGACGATCCCAAGACGCGCAAGCTGCAGTTCACGACGAGCCACCCTGGCCTCGATATCATCCGCGCTCGCAGTTTCGACGTCACGACATTCGTTGCTTTCGGCGCAGCCCATCTGGGTATCGCCGGCAACGACGTGCTGATGGAATTCGACTACGCCGAGATCTATGCGCCGCTCGACCTGGAGATCGGCAGATGCCGGATCTCGGTAGCCGAGCCCGTGGAACTCGCGGGCCACGACGATCCGCGGACCTGGAGCCACATACGCATCGCCACCAAGTATCCGCGCATCGCGCGGCAGCATTTTGCCGCCCGCGGCGTGCAGGCCGAATGCATCAAGCTGAACGGAGCCATCGAGCTGGCGCCGACGTTGGGTCTCTGCAGACGCATCGTCGACCTGGTGTCGACCGGCGCCACGCTCAAGGCAAACGGGCTGGTCGAGGTCGAACACATCGCCGACGTGACGTCGCGCTTCATCGTCAACCGGGCGGCACTGAAGACGCGGCATGCCGAGGTCGCGCCGTGGATCGAGCGCGTCGCTGCCGAGGTCGCTCGTGCCGCGTGATCGGTTTCCAGCCTCCGATGGCCCCCGGCGCTTAGATGCGCGCAGCCCGGACTTCGCCGAGGCTTTCGCGGGCTTGCTCGCTGCGCGCGAAGAGACGGCAGCGGATGTCGATGGCGTGGTCACAGCGATACTCGGCGATGTGCGCCGCCGCGGCGATTCGGCTCTGCTTCACTACACGAACCAATTCGACCGCGTCGCCTTAAAGGCTGTGGACCTGCGCGTGGGGGCGCCGGAAATCGATGCTGCCGTGGCGCTAGTCCCCAGGAAGACGCTGGCGGCACTGCGTCTCGCGGCCAATCGCATCCGCGACTATCACCGGCGTCAGATGCCCAAGGCCCTGTCGTATCGCGACCGTGCCGGCTTGCGCCTGGGTGTGCGTTGGACGCCCGTGGACAGCGCCGGTCTCTACGTGCCGGGCGGGCTTGCCGCCTACCCGAGCTCGGTCCTGATGAACGCGGTGCCGGCCAAGGTGGCCGGCGTGCGCCGTCTGGTGATGACCGTGCCTGCACCCGACGGCCGGCTTAACCCGCTGGTGCTCGCCGCCGCCAGGATCGCCAAGGTCGACGAGGTTTATCGCGTCGGCGGAGCGCAGGCGATCGCGGCCCTGGCTTATGGCACGGCGACGATTGCCGCCGTCGACAAAATTACCGGCCCTGGGAACGCCTACGTCGCCGCGGCCAAGCGCATGGTCTTCGGCACCGTGGGCATCGACATGATCGCCGGACCGTCCGAGGTCGTGATCGTCGCTGACCGGCGCAACGATCCGCGCTGGATAGCTGCCGATCTACTAGCCCAAGCCGAGCATGGCGGAGGAGCCCAGTCGCTTCTCATCACGGACGATGCTGCTTTCGCTGACAGTGTCGCCACCGCCGTCGAGGCTGAGCTCACCACTCTGCCGCGCGCTGCCATCGCCGGGGAGGGCTGGCGGCGTCATGGGGCCATCATTGTCGTCGGCAGGCTTTCCGAGGCGCCTGCCTTGGTCAATCGCCTGGCGCCCGAGCATCTGCAGCTGGCGGTCGAGCAGCCCGAAGCGATGGCCAGGCGTATCCGTCATTCCGGGGCGATCTTCCTGGGTCGCTTCACCCCGGAAGCCCTCGGTGACTATCTGGCCGGTCCGAATCACGTCCTGCCGACGTCAGGCACCGCGCGATTCTCGTCAGGCCTGGGGGTCTACGATTTCCTCAAGCGCACATCGATCATCGGCAGCGAGCGAGGGGGCCTGCAGCGCCTGGGGCCTGCCACGATTGCTCTCGCCGAGGCCGAAGGCCCCGACGCGCACGCGCGCTCGATCGCCGTGCGCCTCCCGGCCCGCCGCTAGGGTCGCGGGCATGGATCCGTCACGCCAGCGGATCGCCAAGATCGAGCTCGACGAGCGCACCGTCGTGCGCCGGAATCCGGACGTCGAGCATGAGCGTGCGGTCGCCATCTTCGATTTGCTCGAGGAAAACTCCTTCGCCCTGGCGGGCGACGACCGGGGACCGTACCAGCTTCACCTCGGGATCGAGGAGAACCGGCTGGTCTTTGATGTCCGCTCGCGGGACGGCGCGCCGTGCGAGCGGATCCAGATCGCGCTCAGTGCCTTCCGCACGGTCGTGAAAGACTATTTCACGGTCTGTGAGACCTACTACGAAGCCATCAAGCGCTCTAGCCCCAGCCAGATCGAGGCGCTCGACATGGGGCGCCGCTCTCTTCACAACGAGGGGTCCGAGCTGCTGCGGGACCGCCTGAAGGATCGGGTCGAGCTCGACTTCAATACGGCCCGGCGCCTGTTCACCCTCATCTGCGTGCTTCACATCCGGGCCTGAGCGGGACCGCCATGGCCTTGCCGGGAAGCGTTCTGTTCGCCTGCACCATGAACTCGATCCGCTCACCCATGGCGGAGGCCCTGTTGAAGCACATCCACGGCCGCCGCATCTTTGTCGATTCGGTGGGGTTGCGCGCCGCGCCCGTCGATCCCCTGGCAGTGGAAGTTATGAGTGAGATCGGCATCGATTTGCGGGGCCATAGGGCAAAGACGTTCGACGATCTGGCCGACTCGTCTTTCGACGTGATCGTGACGCTGTCGCCCGAAGCACAGCACCGCGCCGTCGAGATGACCCGCATCATGGCTTGCGATGTGGAGTACTGGCAGACGTTCGATCCGACCATCGCCGAAGGCAGCCGCGAGCAGCGGCTTGCCTCGTATCGCCAGGTCCGCGACTATCTCGCTGCACGTCTGCGGGAGCGTTTCCCGGCACCACCGGGTTGACCTCGATGCCTGACTCCTTTTCCGCCGAGTTGATCCTGGCCTCCGCCTCGCCAAGGCGGCGCGATCTCCTGGCCCAGATCGGCCTGCAGCCGCGCGTCGTGGTGGCGGAGATCGACGAAGCGCCATTGCCGCATGAGTTGCCGGCGGCGCATGTCGGGCGGCTGGCGCGGGCCAAAGCAGCTCGTGTCGCGGCTGCGAATCCCGGCGCTATCGTCCTGGCCGCGGACACGGCCGTGGCCTGCGGCCGCCGGATTCTGCCGAAGGCCGATGAAGAGCCACAGGCGCGGGCCTGCCTTGCTCTCCTGTCGGGGCGCCGGCATCGCGTGTACGGCGGAATCTGCGTCCTGGCCCCGAACGGTCGAATTGCCGAGCGCGTCGTGGTGACCTCGGTCGGTTTCCGGCGGCTGACCGACGCCGATATCGAGCGCTACATCGCGGCAGGCGAATGGCAGGGCAAGGCCGGCGGCTACGCCATCCAGGGACGCGCGGCGGCGTTCGTGCGCAGCCTCAACGGCTCCTACACCAATGTCGTCGGGCTCGATCTCCATACCGCCGCATCGTTGCTCCGGGGTGTGGGGATGGGCGTCTGATTAGCGCACCGCTGCCGCTGCACCGCTGGCGATCGAGGCGCTCATGGCCTCCAGCACGGCCACACCGTTGACGATGTCCGCCGGCGGGATCAGGAAGGGTTGCCGGGCGGCAACCGCGTCGGCGAAGGCCTCGAGCTCGGCCCGCTCCTTGTCGACCGCTGGGAAGGAATGGCTGGCCGCGGGACCTTCCATGCCGCGCCGGACCAGCTCGGTGTCGCCGCGCATCTCAAGCCACCCGGCCGAGCCGAAGACATGGATGCGCCAGAACTCCGCGGTGGCATGAAGGCTGCCGAGATAGCCGGTTGCCCCTCCGGCGAAGCGCAACATCAGCGACGTCGTGTCGTCGATGTCGACGGAAAGCTTCCGGCGAATGCTGGTGGCGAAGACACTGGCGGCGGGCCCGGCAATGTGGATCATGGCGTCGAGCGCATGCACGCCGCGGGCGGTCATGGCGCCGCCAGGACTCTCACTGCGCTCGGCACGCCACGCGCCCGGCTTCAGCTGGTAGCCGGAGCCGCCGGAGAACTGCCCTTCGATGTGCAGGACATCGCCGATTTCTCCCGCCTTGAGACGCCGCATGAGATCGAGGAACGACGGCGCATAGCGGCGGTTGAAGCCGACCCCCAGGGTGACGCCGGCGCTCCGGCAGGCGGCGACCGCGCTTTCGGCGCTGGCCCGTGTGAGGGTGAAGGGCTTCTCGACGAAGACATGCTTGCCGGCCTCGGCAGCCTGCACGGTCTGCCGATGATGCTGCGAATGCGGTGTCGCCAGAACCACGGCGCCGACTGCCGTATCCGCTAGCACGTCCTCGTAGCGGGACGTCAGGGAGATGCCGGTCTTCTCGGCAAAGTCACGGCGCGCCGACGGGTCGCGGGAGATCCCGCGGGTGAAGCGGATCTTCGTGCTGCCCTGCACGGATTCGACGAGGCGCAGTCCCCAGCGTCCCAGCCCATAGATCGCGGCATTCAGCATACGCACCCCCGCCTGGAGCGGCCGCGAGAGAGCCGCCGCATCGCGAGCCTTGCCAAGGAGCGCGCCGCGCGTCAACAGTGCCGGCCATGGTCGACGAGATTCTCATCGAATCCACCGGCCCGTCGCTGCGTGCGGCGGCGGTGGCCGGCGGCGAGCTGGTGGAGTTTGCGGAGGAACCGCGCCGGCGGGAGGGTGCGCCGGGAAGCCTCTACGTCGGCCGTGTGCTGCGGCATGTAGCGGCGCTGCGCGGCGCGTTCGTCGATCTCGGTCTTGAGAAGCCGGCGCTGCTCGATGTGAACAAGGACGTGCCATCCGAGGGCAGTATCGTGACGGTCCAGGTCGTCGAGACAGCCGCCGGAGATAAGGGCGCGCGGGTGTCCCGGCGCCTGGCATTGGAGGGTTGCTATGTCGTGTTCATCCCCGGCGGCAAGGGCATTTCGGTCTCCCGGCGGGTGAACGGCGAAGGTGCCCGCCGCCGTCTGCAGGAGGCCGCCGCTGCGGGCAAACAGGCCGGTGAAGGACTGATCGTACGCGCCGCGGCTTGGGGCGCGGATGCCAGGGCGGTCGCCGCGGAGATCGCCAGCTTGCGCCGGCGCTGGAGGGTGATCGCCGGCGCTTTGAAAAATGCACAGCCGCCCGCCTGCATAGCCGACGACGGCGACGGCCTGGTCCGTCTCCTGCGCCGCTTCGCCGCCGCGCCGCGTTTCGTCTTCGACGACCGGGCGCTCGCGCGTATGGCGGAACGCGCCGCCGCCCGCCTCGGGCTGTCACCGGCGGTCGAGGCGGAGGAGGGCGCGCGGCTCTTCGAGCGTCACGGGATTGCCGACATTCTGGCCTCGGCGCAGCTCACCGAGCTGACGCTGCCCTCGGGCGGGCGCCTGCACGTCGAGACAGCGGCGGCAGTCACGGCGATCGATGTCGACAGCGCCTCGGCAGTCAATGGAGCTGACGCTGCCCTGCTTACCAACCTTGAGGCGGCTGTCGAGATCGGGCGGCAGATACGGCTGCGAGATCTAGGAGGTGTCATCGTCGTCGATTTCCTGAAGACACCGGCCCGGACGACCCGTGGGCGCGTCGAGGCTGCACTTCGCCGCGCGTTGGCACCCGATCCGGTGCCGGTTCAGCTGCTGGGTTGGACCAGGGCCGGGCTTTTCGAGATCATCCGTACGCGAACCCGCGCGGTCATGAGCGGTGAGATGACATGACCGACAAGCTGGTGATGTTTCCCCAGCGGCGCGCACGCAAGCGGAAATGCCCGGTTTGCGGACACCCGCCCCTGGCCGGAAGCGAACCGTTCTGCTCGAGGCGTTGCGCCGACGAGGATCTTCGACGTTGGTTGACCGGGGGATACCGCATCCCGGCCAACGAGCCCTCGGACCCAGATGCCGGTGACCCGGAACCCCGTCGGGAATGACCGGCCCGGCCGCTGGACAGCCCGGGGCGATTTCTCTATAAGCGGCGGGTCCGTCAGGACATTCCCATACAAGGCGATGGGCCCAGGTAGCTCAGTTGGTAGAGCATGCGACTGAAAATCGCAGTGTCGCTGGTTCAATTCCGGCCCTGGGCACCATTCTTCCAGACGCGGTCTGCTGATAAGCTTCCCTAGCCGATCGGCTGGGAGTCGAGCGATGGACGACCGCGCGCCCGGGCTGTGCCGGGAGTGCCTCAGCGAATTCTCCGATCTGGAGGCAGGATCCTGCCGGCGCTGCGGCTCACCGCGCGTGGTGCGGCATCCCGAGTTGTTGCGCTTGGCCCTTGCCCACGTCGACTGCGACGCGTTTTACGCCGCGATCGAGAAGCGCGACAATCCGGCGCTGGCCGATAGGCCGCTGATCGTCGGCGGTGGGCGCCGCGGCGTCGTGTCGACCGCCTGTTACATCGCGCGGCGCTTCGGAGTGCACTCGGCCATGCCGATGTTCAAAGCGCTCCAGCTCTGCCCGCACGCCACGGTGATCCGTCCCGACATGGCGAAGTATGCCGCGGTCAGCCACGAGGTGCAGGCGATCTTCCTCGAAGCGACGCCGCTGGTCGAGCCGGTATCGCTAGACGAGGCGTATCTGGATCTAACAGGAACCGAGGCGCTGCATCGCGCCAGCCCGGCGGCAATCCTGGCGCGAATCGCGCACCGCATCGAACAGGAGATCGCCATCACCGTGTCGATCGGTCTGAGCTATAACAAGTTCCTCGCCAAGCTGGCCTCGGAGATGGACAAACCGCGCGGCTTCGGCGTAACCGGCAGGGGCGAGGCGGAGGCCTATCTGGCGGCGCGTCCGGTGCGTGTTATCCCCGGTGTCGGCCGTGTACTGGCCCAGAGCCTGGAGGCAGACGGCTTTGTCTTGATCGGCGATCTGCAGCGTGCCCCAGCGGCGACCCTGGCGCAGCGCTACGGCGCGCATGGCGCGCGGCTCGCGGCGCTGGCGCGCGGCGTCGATGAGCGGACGGTCGAGCCCGAGCGGGAGTCCAAGCAAGTCTCCGCCGAGACGACGTTCGATCAGAACCTTGCCGACGGCGCAGCCCTGCGCGCCGAGCTCTGGCCGTTGTGTGAGACCGTCTCGCGCCGCCTGAAGCGCGCCAACATCGCCGGGCGCACGGTCGTGCTGAAGCTGCGCACGGCCTCGTTCAAGATTCTGACCCGCCGGCGGCAGCTGCCCGCACCCACGCAGCTGGCGGACGAGATTTTCAGGGTGCTCGAGCCGCTGCTCGCGCGCGAGACCGTCTCACGCTCGATCCGCTATCGGTTGATTGGAGCCGGCGTGACGGATCTTGTTGAGGCTTCTGCGGTGGAGGCGGGGGACTTGTTCGGCGAGCCGCGCGCGAAGCGAGCCGCCATCGAGAAAGCCATCGATGCCGTGCGCGATCGCTTCGGAGATGAGGCGATTGGCCTAGGACGCAGCCTGCCAGCCACCAAGGCGCGGCCCACACGGCCGCGTTAACTCATAAGGCCCTGTTTATACTTGGTAATTGTTCCAAGGTTACCCCTACAGCGGAATGTGACCTACGATGGAGGCGGTGGTAAGCCCATTTTCGGGACAGCCGCGGCAGCGGATTCTGCAGGCGGCCGGCCGCCGCTATTCTCTGAAGCTTGAGGGGCCGTTCTGGGACGCGCT
>Ga0194131_10003984_pt1 | contig 22698 bp, 15 predicted proteins | sample TA2KigO120mmetaG_FD_148631 | JGI IMG/M metagenome (GOLD analysis project Ga0194131, IMG submission 148631) | Freshwater microbial communities from Lake Tanganyika, Tanzania - TA2015053 Kigoma Offshore 120m | ecosystem: Environmental > Aquatic > Freshwater > Lake | place: Tanzania: Lake... | reverse complement strand
CCAACAATGCCGCCGAGCAAGCGCTGCGGCACGCGGTCATCTGGCGGAAGCTCTCGTTCGGCACGCAATCAGCGTCCGGCAGTCAGTTCGTCGAGCGACTGCTGACTGTCATCGAAACCTGCCGCCGCCAATCCTGCAACGTCTTCGACTGGCTTGTCGAGGCAGTCCAAGCCCACCACAATCAACAAAGGGCAATATCTCTATTGCCCGCGCCGTGAACCAATACAAACGATTCATTAGCCGCGCAGCTGCCAGTAAATAAGTGATCGCTTAAGGCTTGATGGCCAGGTGGAGCGCGGCGGCTGGCGCGCGGGGACTGGGCGGGCCCCGAAAATCGGGGATGGTTTCGTCGCGTTGTTTGATCCATCAGCACCTCTCAATCTGGCGTTTGCCCTTGGTCGCCGCGGTGGACCGGAGCATCCGGACTCCGGCTTCAATTGTCATCGGCAGCAGCGCAACTGGTCGAGCATGCGGAAGAAGGTGCCTTGCCACGGCGTCCAGCTGGTCAGGCGGTAGATCAAGCGTCGGCCGGCGCGAACGAGTTGGCAGGGCAGACGCATGATCGCGTTCACAAACGTCTTGAACTCCATGCGCAGCATGGTCTGTTTTTCCTGGCGATAGCGCTCGGCGTGCGGTCCGGGTCTGTCTTCGGGCCAGAGGGCCCACCAGGCCTTCAGGTTCCAGGCCAAGGCGGTCATCACCATGTAGGCCCAGTTGCTCTCCAGGGTATCCACGGGCGCGTGCAGGGCACGCAGGTCACGCAACTGTGCGTGCAGGTTCTCCTGGTTGCAACGCTTGTTGGCGCCGAACACAATCTCGGCCGGCGTGCTGTGCCAATCGTTGGTCAGATAGAAGAAGTAGCGGTAGTCATCGTAGAGCCGCTGTTCGCCTTTCTCCACCGACAGGTTTTTGCGGACCACGATCATGCGATAGTCCTGCTTGCACGCGCTGGGCCGATAGCGAAACTCGGCAACCTTTTCTCCGTCCAAGCGGATGTTCTTGAACTCGCGTTCGCGGACAATCTTGTCCTTGACACGTCGCGGCCGGCGACGACGACGCGTCTTCACCTGGTAACGCGCCGGACGCTTGAGCGGCCGCCAGGCGGCAGACGGCAAAAAATCAGCCAAAACCTGCAAGTTGGGCATGGCGTCCATGCCGAAGATGAACCTGACGCGCGGGTCGGCTGCCCAGCGATCCAGATGGGTGGTCTGGCTGAAGTCGGTGTCGCCACGCAACAGCACCGAGCGAAACCCGCCCGCGAAGCACACACGCATGGCGCGGTCGGCCTCGGCGGCGGCGCCTTCATGCGACGGCCGATTGCCCGGCCGATTGATGACGCTGAATACCTCGGCCGTGTTGGCCAGCGAAACCACCAACGGATGGTAGCCCCAGACGCCGTTGTAGGCGATGTCGATGCCGGCCTTGCACTCGGCGTCGGTTCCCAAGACCACGCCGTCCATGTCGATGATAGCCTGGTCGAAGAAGTCGTCGGCTTGCCGCGCCCAGACGTGTTGCCGAACATCGTTGATGATGTCGATCAAGCTGTGCACGTGCTGGGCGGTAAAACGCCGACAGAAATCGCCGGCCGTGGTCGGGTCGGGAATGCGCCGCGCGCCCAACGCATCGAGAAAGACCTCGTCGTTGCGACGCAGTTCCAGATCCTGCAAGCAGGTGCCGTCGCACAGGGCGTTGTAGGCGAGGTTGAGGACATGATCAGACTCGTGATAGGGCAGGTGGATCTTGAGCACGTGCAGGCCATTGTCGATGGCATCGATGAGCCCGATGCGGCGGGCCAAGAGGTGAATGGCGCCGATGCCGCCATGGGCCATGCCACGCACGCGTTCGGCAATCTCATAGTGGATGTTGCTGGCCGTGAACATGGGCTCTTCGAAGCCGCGCTTGTCATTCTTGTCCAGACGGCGTTCGATGCGGCGCTTGCCCTCGGCGATGCGGCGCTGTAGTTTGGTAGTCACTCGAAAACCCTCCTTGCTTCGCGTGAGAGATATTTGCGATATCTTTTAGACTCGCGAAAAGGCAGGGCTTTCGAGTTTTTTTCAGATTATTTCCAAAAGACTCCTTCCGCGATCACTTGATTAAGGACTAGCGGGGCAGCCTGGTGCTGCTCCTCAGCCGCAACCAACCTCTGCAGACATCGTCTTGCCGGTCTGATCGACCGAGGTTGTTAAATGGCACGATTTCGCTTTTTCAGTCATTTGCGAAATAGATGTCGTTAGGTTAGCCGTGAAATCAAGGATTCCGGGGGGAGAACCGTTCAGAGCGACGCCGCCCGCTATCCCCACAACTGACGAACACGAGCCCGCACGTTCGCTGAAATCGGCTGAGACATTGCCAGCTTTGGCATCCCATCTGATTCCGTCGGACAAGAGCTGATCTGGTCGAATAGGAAATGTACTGCTGGGGGTAAGAACCGGCTGAATTGGGCAGTGCTGTAGGCATCCCCCATCGAGTGCTTACGGTGAAAGTATCGCCATGGGAAAGTGACATAGAGGCGATTGCGCGCCCGTGTGAGTGCCACGTAGAGCAGACGACGCTCCTCTTCAAGATCATCCTCGCCTTGAGCCATATCCGACGGAATGACTCCGTCCGCAACATGTATGACATAGACCGCGTCCCATTCACAGCCCTTGGCAGAGTGGATCGTTGAAAGAACCACGTACTCCTCGTCCAGGAGAGGAGGCCCAGCCAGGTCGCCGGTAGAATTGGGTGGGTCGAGCGTCAGATCGGCCAGAAAGGAAGTCCGGCTTCGAGCTTGCTGGGAGAGAAGCTCCATCTGGTCGAGATCGCGCAGCCGCATCTCGGAACTCTCGTATCGCTCTTCAAAGAGAGGCGTGCAAAACTGCCTGATCCGCTCGATCTCGACCGAGACAGGCAGTCCGGAATCGGCCAGGCCTTCAAGGAGATCAATCAATTGACGAAGCTGCGCGTGTGCCGAGACAGGCGCGTTCCACGCCTCTAGCGATTGGAATCCGCCCCAACATTCTTGGAGATGGAGGACGGCCTCGCGGGCGCGGCCAGGGCCAATGCCGTCGAACATCCGCAAGATCCGCATCCAGCTCAAATCGTCACGAGGATTCTCCAGGACCCGCAGAAATGCCAGCAAATCCTTGATGTGCGCTGCCTCCAGGAACTTCAGGCCACCCCACTTGACGAAGGGAATGTTGCGCCGCCTGAGTTCGACCTCCAGCGCATCGGAATTGTGGCTGGCTCGGAACAACACGGCTTGCTTCGTGAGGGGAATGCCCTCTTCACGGTTTTCCAGGATGCGGTCGGCAATGAAAGTGCTCTGCGCCATCTCGTTGGCGCAGGTGACAAGTTCTGGCCTGCACTCGCTCGCGCGGTCGGACCGAAGATTCTTGGGGTATCGCTTCCGGGCAAAGTGCATCACGGCGTTGGCGACGCGGAGGATGGGTATAGTGCTGCGGTAGTTTTGCTCCAGCGTGATGACTGTGGCCCCCGCAAACTGTTCGGGAAAGTCGAGGATGTTCTGAACCGTAGCGCCGCGAAAGGAGTAGATTGACTGCGCGTCATCGCCCACGACCATGACCGAACAACTTGTCCCCTCCAATCCTTGCGTCATGAGCTGATACATTTTCTGCAAGATGGCAGCCTGGCTTGGGTTGGTGTCTTGGTACTCGTCCACAAGAATGTGCTGAAACCGCGTGGCAATCGCTTTGCCGATCTCAGGAAGGTCAAGAGCCTGGCTCCAGTACAAGAGGAGGTCATCGAAGTCGAGCAAGTCTCGATCGGCCTTACGGGAGGCAAATTCTTGGAAGATACGCTTGATGTCATCCGCGTGCGGCAAGCAGCTTGGAAAGCGTTCGGCAAGCGCCTGGTTCAGCGGCTGGCTGGCGTTGACACAGCGAGTGTAGATGGACAGCAGGGTCGCCTTCTTTGGAAAGCGACTCTCGCTCTTGTGCAAGCCCAGCTCGGTCCGGATCAAGTCCAAGAGGTCCTGAGCGTCACCTGGGTCGATGACGACGAAGTTCTTGCCCAGGCCAAGCGCCTCGCTGTAAATGCGCAGAAGCTTGTGAGCCATGGCGTGGAAAGTTCCCCCTTGCACCTGCCTGGTTACGGCCTCCCCCACTACTCGCCCAGCGCGACGCAGCATTTCTTCGGCTGCCCGGCGCGTGAAGGTCAGAAGCAGGATGCGCGCAGGGTCGGCACCTTCCTCGATGAGATTGGCGACTCGGGCCGCTATGGTTTTGGTCTTTCCTGTTCCGGCCACGACCAGGAGTGGCCCGGCGCAGTGCTTGGCGGCCCTACATTGATCCGGGTTCAGCCCATCGAGCCACTTCGTCGGGTTGCAATTCTGTTGGGTTTCCATTGGGTTCCATCCGTGGTTCGTTTTCAATTGTCCAAAGTAAACAATCCTGGCAGTTGAAGCTATACCGCCCTGGCTCCCGCCAGATCATCTGGCCGTCGCCGGTGTGCCGTCTCGCCAGTATCTTGGAGCGCCACTGATGTTCAGTGCAATGCCTCCGTAATGCGTCCAGATTTGGGCGTGGCGAGCGCGATCGGCCTACCGCGTCATTCGCCTTCACTCCTGGAAGCCGCTTCCACCATGGCCAGGACCCCGGCGCGGAGCGCGGACGGCAAGGTCGGCCAAGCGTCGATCACGCGCTGTAGCTCGGGGTCGGATTGGCTGCTGATCCTACTGCGGGCGCTTGCAGGGTCGGTGTCGCAAGGTGTGACGGAATCAGTGGTTGTGGAATTGCCAGAGGGACTCATAATCCCTTGGCTCCAGGTTCGAATCCTGGCGGGCCCAATAAGATGTTCTGCGTACTCTGTCACGCCTTGATCATGTCTCGCACCGTCATGCCGCCGGGGATCATGGGCAACACGTGTTCCTGATAAGGGACGAGCACATCGAGGACGTAGGGGACCTTGCTGTCGAGCATCTCGATGATGGCATCGTCGAAGTCTTCCTTGTGGCGGATGCACTTAGCGTTGCAGCGGAAGCCGCGCGCGATCTTGACGAAGTCGGGATACGGCTCCTCCTGCGGACCGGCGCCGAGGTAGGTATGCGCGCGGTTGCTCTCGTAGAAGCGATCCTCCCACTGCATTACCATGCCCAGGTGCTGGTTGTTGAGGAGCAACACCTTGACTGGAAGGCGCTCGCAGTAGGCGCAGGCCAGTTCCTGGATGTTCATGACGAAACTGCCGTCGCCGTCGATGTCGATGACGGTCTTGTCGGGGAAGGCGGCCTGGGCGCCGATGGCGGCCGGCAGGCCGAAGCCCATGGCGCCGAGACCGCCGCTGGTGAACCAGGTCCGCGGCGTGTTGAAGCGATAATACTGGGCCGCCCACATCTGATGCTGGCCCACGCCGGTGGTGACAATGGTGTCGGCCAGTCCGTTGCGGTCGCGGATGATTTCCCACATGCGGTGAATGGCGTATTGCGGCAGGATGGCATCTTGGCGATCCTGGAAGCGTAGCGGTTCCTGTTCGCGCCATCCCTCGATGCGGCGGATCCACTCGGCGAAGGCATTGCGCGATGGCGCCTGGTCAGCGTCGTTGTCCATGATCTGCAGCATCGAGCGCAGACACTGCTGAATGTCGCCGACGATGGGGATGGACGCCTGCTTGATCTTGTTGATCTCGGAAGGATCGATGTCGATGTGCACGATCTTGCCGTGCTTGGCAAACTCGCTGACCTTGCCCGTGACGCGGTCGTCGAAGCGGACGCCAAAGGCCAGCAGCAAGTCGGCCTCGTTGATTGCGTAGTTGGCATAGGGGGTGCCGTGCATGCCGAGCATCTGCACGCACAGGAAATGCTCGCTGGGAAAGCCGCCCAGACCGTGAACGGTGAGCGCCACCGGAATGCCGGTCCTCTCGGCGAACATGCGCAGCCAGGACGAAGCTGCGGCCGAGATGATACCGCCGCCGGCGTAGATGATTGGCCGCTTGCTTTGCCGGATCAGCGTCAGCACGGCTTCGAGTTGTGCCGGGGCGACCTTTCGGTCCGGACGATAGCCGGGCAAGTCCATGGGCGGATCCCAATCCGGCTCGATCTTCTCGTCTTGAATGTCCTTGGGGAGGTCGATGATGACCGGCCCCGGCCGTCCGGTGCTGGCGACGTGAAACGCTTCCTTCACCACGCGCGAGATGTCCTGGGTCCGCGTCACCAGATAGTGATGCTTGGTGACCGCGCGGCAAACCTCGACGATCGGCGTCTCCTGAAAGGCATCGCTGCCGATCACGGGAGTCTTCACCTGCCCGGTGATGGCGAGAATGGGAACCGAATCCATCTTGGCATCGGCAAGACAGGTGACGAAGTTGGTGGCGCCGGGCCCGCTGGTGGCCATGCACACGCCGACGCGCCCGGTAGCCCGGGCATAGCCCTCGGCCGCGAAGCCACCTCCCTGCTCGTGCCGCGGCAAGATGGTGCGGATGCGATCCTTGTGGCGCGTCAGCGCCTGGTGCAACGGCATGCTCGCCCCGCCGGGATAGGCAAAAACCACATCCACCCCATGCCGCACCAGACTCTGCACCAGGATATCCGCGCCGGACAACTGCATGACTTCCTCCGGATGATGATCGCTCGCGTAACGGTTCACTATAGCAATCGGCGGACTGGGATTACAATTGGATTTCGGCCGCGTGTAGCCACAAGCGTCAACATTTCCTCGCGCCGCAGCCCTGCAATGCTTCTGCGCCCGTTCGGCCCGCTGCATGGCTGCAGTGCGGCCATCAGGCGCGCAGCCGCGCCTCGCGCAGCAGATGGTCCGTCGCCTGATAGGCCTCGCGGACCCAATCGACGATCTTGTCCGGCTCCGGCGAGTACTCCAGCTCGATGCTGATGACGCCGTCGATGCCCAGGTCCTTGATCGCGCGCAGGTAGGGAGCAAAGGGGACGACGCCGCGGCCGGGGGGCAGATCGCCATGCACCTTGCCGTCGCAATCGCTCAGGTGGACGTGGATGGCCTTGCCCTTGAGCCGGCGCACTTCCTCCGGGGCTGTTCCCGACAGCAGCAGATGCGACACGTCGATGTTGGCCTGCACAGCCGGGTGATTGACTTCGTCCACGAAACGCACCATTGAATCGACATTGTTCAGCAGCGAGAGCTTGAACGGCTCAAGCTCGAGTGCAATCTGCAAGCCAAGGTCGGCGGCGCACTTGCCCAGCTCGCGCAGGTTCTTGACGGCCGTCTGCCATTGCTCTTGCGGCGGGATCACTTGCCGTTCCCAGATGTACTCTCCGAGCACCAGGAGCACATTGCTGGCACGATACTCGTAGGCGAGGTCGAGGTAGGCCCGGCAACGCTGCATATGGAAGCGCTGCACGCTGGGGTTGAAGTCAATGAGGCCGACCGCAACGCAAGCGATGCTGACGATGGGCAGCCCGGCCTTCTCGCACTCGCGCAGGATGAGCAGGCGTTCCTTGACATCGATATCGAGCGGATCGGTGAAGATATCGATGGTGTCGAAGCCGATCTCCTTGGTCATGCGGATGCCGTAAGCCGTGTCCTTGCCGGCCTGGGCCCAGGCAGAGTTGATCAAGCCGAGTTTCATGGTCCCCTCCCTCGTAGAACAAGCGGCTCGCCTGTCCGGCGCCACTTCTTGCAGGACAAGCGGCTAGCTTGCTCGCCGTGGCTGTGGCCCTGCATGAGGCCGGACAAGCGAGGCCGCTTGTCCCACCGCGGCGCGGCAGGGATATCGTATGGCGTGCTGCCGGTCGCTAGAGACAAAATCCGCCGAATATGCATAATGGCACCTAATGGAAGAATTCCTGCGAAGCTGGGGTTATCTCGGCATTTTCCTGGGCATCCTGTCAACGGGGATACCATTTTTCCCCATGCCGGAGGAGTTGCCGGTCATCATCGGCGGCGCCCTGGTCAGTCACAAAGAGCTCAGTCTTGTCTGGTGGATCATGCTGCCGGTGTGCGTCGTTGCCGTGGTCATCGGCGATGCCATGCTGTATGGCGCCGGCCGCTGGTGGGGAACACGCCTGCTGGAATACGGCTGGATCAAGAAGCATGTTCTGCCGCCGGATCGCCTCAAGAAGATCGAGGACAACTTTGTCAAGCATGGCATCAAGATCCTGCTGTTCGCGCGCTTGACGCCCGGCATCCGGGCGCCGATCTTCGTGACCGCCGGCATCGTTCGCCTGTCGCTGATCCGCTTCATCATCGCCGACGCACTCTACGCCGTGCCTGGCGTGGCCCTGCTGTTCTTTCTCGGCTACTGGTTCACGGAGAGCATCGTCAACGTTGTCACGCGCGACCTGGAACGGGTCAAGTGGATCGTCATCCTGGTCATGCTCATCGTGGTCGCCGGCTATTTCCTGTATCGCTTCCTCCGCAAGCCGATCGTCACCGGCGACCCTGGCGACATGCCGCCAATCGTCGAGAATGTCAGCCACAGGCTCGAGCAGATGACGACAAAGATCATCAAGTTCCGAAGTCAGGAACCAGGGGACAAGAGTCAGGAGTCCGGTGGGAGAGGGCAAGAATCGGACGGCAGAAATGACACCGAGCAAGTCACGCAATCCCCGGAAATCTCCGGAACAAAACCCACACCGTGACGCCGACATCCCGCGCATGGTGGTTCGCCTGGCGGAATCCAACAATTCGTGGCACGGCGCAACAGGTGCACCAGGCGCTGCTGACGTTGCGCTGCGCGGAAGTTGGGGGCTTTCGCCGCGCGGCTGCCGTTGTTAGAATGGCGGGATGAAATCCTTCTGCGCAAGAGCCGCCTGGTTAAGTACGCTCAGTATCGCTGTCTTTTGCCCGGCGAGTCGCGGCGATGAAGCGTCGGCCGAGGCGCTGGAGTTTTTCGAGAAGAAGGTACGGCCAGTCCTTGCCGAGCATTGCTACAGGTGTCACTCCGAGCAGACGAAGCGTCCCAAGGGCGGTTTGCGCCTGGATAGCCTGGATGCACTCTTGAAAGGCGGCGACAACGGGCCAGCGCTGCTGCCCAGCAAGCCGGACAAGAGCCGGCTGCTCGAGGCTGTCACATATCGCAACGTGGACCTGCAGATGCCGCCCAAAGGCAAGCTGCCGGACAGCGTCATTGCCGATCTGGCACAATGGATCAAGCTGGGCGCTCCCTGGCCGAAGGAGAAGCCGGGGCAGGTCGCCGCGAGCAAGTATGAGTTTGACCTGCACAAGCGTAAGCGCGAGCACTGGGCCTGGCGCGCCTTGCAAGCGCCGGCGATCCCAGCCGTCAAGGATGCGGCCTGGCCCGTCGATCCGCTCGATCGTTTCATCCTCGCCGGGCTTGAGGCCAAGGGACTGACGCCGGCGCCGGCCGCCGAGCCACGCGCCATCTTGCGCCGCCTGTATTTCGACATCATCGGCCTACCGCCCACGCCGGACGAGGTTGCCTCTTTCGAGAAAGCTGCAAAAGGCAATCTGCAGTCCGCAGTTGAGGCGACTGTCGATCGCTTGCTGGCCTCGCCGCGCTACGGCGAGCGCTGGGGCCGGCACTGGCTGGACCTGGTGCGTTACGGCGAGTCGCGTGGCCACGAGTTCGACTATGTCAATCCCAACGCGTATCAGTATCGCGACTACGTCATTCGTGCCTTCAATGCCGACGTGCCCTATGACCGCTTCACCGTCGAACACATCGCCGGTGATCTGCTGGCCAGGCCGAGGCTGAATCCCGAGCGGGAATTCAACGAGTCGATCCTCGGCACCGGCTTCTGGCACCTCGGCGAGCAGGTGCACTCGCCCGTTGACATCTGCCAGGACAAGGCCGACCGCTTCGACAACATGATCGACGTGCTGAGCAAGACGTTTCTGGGTCTGACCGTCTCGTGTGCCCGCTGCCACGATCACAAGTTCGATGCCATCTCGACGAAGGACTACTACGCGCTGGCCGGCTTTCTGGAGAGCAGCAGTTACCGGCTGGTGCGCTTCGACACGCTCGAGCAGGAGCGACGCCTGGCCGAGGAGATGCAAGACGTCCGTGAGCGCGGCCGAGCGCGACTGCAAAAGGCGCTTGCCGATTCGTGCCGGCCGACGTCGGCGAAACTGGCCGATTACCTCATGGCGGCGCGCACCGCCATGCTGACTGGTGTGGAAACTGCCGCGGGGACGGCGGAAGTCTTCGAGGATTTCGAGAGCGGCACCTATGCGGGCTGGGAAGTGACCGGGACGGCCTTCGGCAAGAAGCCGCAGACTCTGGCCACCATCGCCGCCTATCAGGGGAAGATCAACGCCGTCGGCAAGTTTTTCGTCAACTCGCACAACATCCGCGACCGCGAGGATGTTGGCCGCGGCGACGCCCACAAGGGAACCATGACATCCCGGCCATTCACCATCAGCCGGCCTTACATCACCATGCTCGTCGGCGGAGGCGCGCATGACGGTACCTGCGTGCGACTGTTGATCGACGGCAAGGCGGTGCGGACCGCGTCTGGCCACAACGATAACCAGATGTTCCCGGTTCGCTGGGACGTGCGCCGTCTGCGCGGCAAGACAGCCCGGATCCAGATCGTGGACGACGTGGCTGGCGGCTGGGGTAATATCGGTGTCGATCACATCGTGTTCACCGACCGCGGCGACGACAGCGCAACTCCAGCGCCGGCATTCAGCGAGGCCTTCCGCCGCCGCGTCGAACAGATTGCCAGGGATCGCAAGCTCGATCCGACCATCCTCACCCGCTGGGTGGCCTACCTTGCCGGCCCGGCCGGCGATGCAAGCCAGCCGTTCCATCGCTGGGCGAAGGCCTGTCGTGACAAGGCTGCAAAGTTGTCCGACGCGAAGCCAGGTCCCAGGAGTGTGCCTGCATCGCAGTCGGAAGTGATCGTCGATTATGCTAATCCCGGGATGGAAGGTTGGCTGCCGGATGGCTTCGCCTTCGGCTTGCGCCCGGTCCGAGTCGGCGAAGTTGTCGGCCAATCGTCAATTCGCTTCGCCGATCGAGCGGCGGCCGTGAGCGACCCGGCCTTCGCGCGACTACGTCTTGCCGCCGGCAGCGAGAACGATCCCGGTGCGCTCGGCGGGCCGGCGCGTGCCGGCCGCACCATCCGTACGCCTACTTTTGCGGTGAAGTCAGGCCGGGTCCATTACCTGGTGAAGGGCGCGGGCCGGGCTTATGCCGCCGTCGAAGCCCACGTCATGATCAGCGGCCCACTTCACGGGCAGCTCATGCGCTCGTTCAAGACAGGTTCAGGCTTCCAGTGGCAATCACACGATCTCACGGCGTATCAGGGGCGCCGGGCACACATCGAGTTCACGCCGGCCGAAGGCGCTGAACTCGCCATCGCCATGGTCGTGCAGGGCGAGCAACCGCCTCCCTTGCCGCAGAGCGACTCGCTGGCCTCGTCTTTGGCGGCATCCCCGCCAGCGTCGATCGACGCGCTTGCCAAGACTTACCAATCCTTGCTCGAGGATGTCATCACGCGGCTCACGACGGATAGCGCGGCGGACGCTTCCTGGCGCAACTGGCTGGTTGACCATGCCGAGTTACTAGGCGCCGAGGAAGCGGTAGCTGGCGTCGGCAAGGAGGTTGCAGCCATACACGCGAGGTTGACGGGCGGCGCCGCGCTCGCCTCCCGGCTGGCACTGGCGATGCAGGACGGGAACGGGGTGAACGAGCGCGTCTTCATCCGCGGCACGTACAAGGCGCCCGGCGAACCGGCGCCGCGCCGCTTGCTGGAAGCGCTGGCCGGCCCCGAACCGCTGGCCATGAAGCGCGGCAGCGGCCGGCTCGAACTGGCCCGGCAGATCGTGGACCCGAAAATCGATCCGTTCTTGCCGCGCGTCATGGCTAATCGCGTTTGGCACCATCTATTCGGCAAGGGCATTGTTGGCTCCGTGGATAACTTCGGCTACCTGGGTGAGCGGCCGACACATCCCGAATTGCTGGATCACCTGGCGACGCGCCTCATCGAAGATGGCTGGTCGATCAAGAAGCTGATCCGCCGGGTGGCGACGTCGCACAGCTATCAGATGTCGATTCGCGAAGACGTGCGGCTGGCGAAGCTCGACCCGGAGAATCGCCTCTGGCAGCATCGCCGCCTGCGCCGGCTGGAAGGCGAAGCCATCCGCGACGCCATGCTCTCGGTTTCTGGCCGGCTGGATCTGCGCATGTACGGGCCGGCGGTGCCGGTGCATTTGACGGAATTTCAGGACGGGCGCGGCCGCCCGTCCAGCGGCCCGCTGGACGGCGACGGCCGTCGCAGCGTTTACCTCGCCGTGCGCCGTAACTTCCTGTCGTCCTTCCTGCTCGCATTCGATGCGCCAATTCCGTTTTGCACCGTGGGCCGGCGGACCGTCTCCAATGTTCCCGCGCAGGCGCTGATTCTCATGAACGATCCCTTCGTTCATCAACAGGCGGAAACCTGGGCGCGAAGAGTGCTGGCCATGCCGGCGACCGCGCAGAAGCGAATCGAGTCGATGTACCGGAGCGCTCTCAGCCGCGGGCCGACGGCGGACGAAGCGACCGCGTGTCTCGAGTTTCTGAGGATGCGTCAAGCAAGTGCGAGCGAGGTTGCTGCCTGGACCGCGCTGGCGCACGTGCTCTACAACGCCAAGGAATTCATCTACCTGGAGTGATCGTCTGCCTGTGACAGGTTTCCAATCACTTGGCGGTACAGTGGTCGCATATCAACCATCTACCTGTTCAAAGAAGCTCAAAGAGGGATTATCCAGTCCCAAACCTTGCAGTTCGATGAGCAAGTCTTCGCAGGAGGCGATGCGGTCGTCGGGCTTGCTGGCGAGCATGCGGCGGAGGATGTCGTCCAGTTCTTCGGGGATTTCCGAGTTGAGGTTGCGGGCTGGTTTGTAGATGCCCTTGTCCTTGGCCTGGACGAGTTCGATGATGTTGCGGCCGGTAAAGGGCAGTTCACCCGTGAGGAAACGATACAGCATGCAGCCGAGCGAGTATATGTCGCTGCGCTTGTCCACGCGTTTGACGTCGCGGGCCTGCTCGGGAGCCATGTACGTTGGTGTACCGGCACCGGTTCCCGTCTGCGTCAGCGACATGGTATCTTCTTGCGACTTGGCGAGACCGAGATCAGCAAGCTTCACGGTGCCGTCGTCGGTCAGCAGCAGATTCTCCGGATTTATGTCGCGATGGATCATGCCCTGCTGGTGAGCGTGCTGCAAGGCGTTGGCGGCGGCCACGGCGATATGCAACGCGTCACCCATTGGAAACTTGCCGAGCCGATCGACATGGGCCTGCACGCTGCCGCCGCCGGCAAACTCCATGGCGATGAAGAAGGTCCCGTTTGCTTCCTTGGCCTCGATGAATTCGAGAATGTTGGGGTGCTTCAACCGTGACAGGATGTTAGCTTCGCGCAGAAAGCGCTGGCGAAAAACCTGCTCCTTGGCGAGGTGGCCGAAGAGCACCTTGATGGCAACCAGGCGGCGCTTGCTGGTCTGTTCGGCCTTGTAGACCGTGCCCATGCCTCCTTCGCCGAGCTTTTCCAGGAGCTTGTAGTCGCCAAGGCTTGTGAGTTGCGGCTTTTTCGCCGGCTCGGGCGTGGACTCCGGAAATGGAAACTCTTCCTCCTGGCCGAGCACCTGGGTGCTGTCGAACGACTTGCCGTTGTCGGCCACGGTGTAGGTTGACTCGAAAGCCTGAGTCGAGCCGAGGTCGCGCCCCTTGGCGGAGTCGGGAGGCTTGGGCTTGCCGACGTCCAGCGGCGGCAGCGTACCGTTGCGGAAAACCTCACTCAACAGACTCTTGGCCATCTCCGGCAGGCTGCTGGTAAGCACCAGCCGGACAGTCTCTTCGACCGGATACTCGATGCGTTTGAGATCGACGCGGTGGTCTTCAATGATGGCGTAGCTGGCACGCGGATCGCCGTCGCGCGGCTGGCCGACGCTTCCGGGATTGATGACGAGCTTGTCGTCCACTTCCAGCACATAGGGAAAGTGAGTGTGGCCAACGCAGATGACCTGGGCGTCCACGTTTTCCAGCCGCCGGGCCCAGAAGTCCTTGTCGGCCAGGGCGTACTCATCCAGCGGATCGCGCGGCGTGGCGTGTACCAGCAGGTAGCGGACATCCTCCAGAGTGACCATCTTCGTGACCGGCAGGGCGGCGAGAAAACGGCGGTCCTGCTGGGAGATCTTCTCTTGTGAAATGGGCCGGGTGACGCCGGTGAGATAGCGAAAGCCGTTCTTGCCGACGACGGTGACCCTCTGGGCTACGCCGTGATCGTGATTGCCGCGAATGGCGTGAGTGGCCTGCTGCCGGACCCAATCGATGCACGGCGTGGGGTCAAGTCCGTAATCCACCAGATCGCCCAGCACCAGGCAAACGTCAAAAGTCTCGTCGATGGCCCGCAGCGCCGGCCAGTTGGCATGAATGTCCGCGACCAGCAAGATGCGCATGCGGCCCAACCTCCCTGGAGGAATCTAAGCTATTTCTTACGAAATCTCGGCGCAGAAATGCGGCAGGTCGAAGGTCGCGGGCGGAGAATTTGCTGTCGCCAGCGCTGCTGTGTCATCGCGGGCTGACAACGCAGCTTTGCAAGCAAGGCTGCGGCAGCATTGCGGACACAAAGTCCACGCAAGGATCCTGGCCTCAAGTTCCATTTGCGCACGCAACACGCTATGATGGACCCCACCAATCGAGGATCTTCCATGAGCAACGATGGTGACATGGCCCTGCGCGAGGAGGCGGAACCCAGCCCCAGACCTGCCGCGGACCTGGCGAAGCGTCTCGATCGTGGCTTGCGCTGCCTGCCGGAGGCAGGAGCACATTTTCTCGGCTTCCAGTTGATTTCCGAACTGGGTCGCGGCGCCTTCAGCCGTGTGTTCCTGGCACGACAGGCGAGCCTGGGCGATCGTCTGGTCGCACTCAAGGTTGCCGTCGATCTGTTCGGCGAACCGCAACGACTCGCACAATTGCAGCACACCAACATCGTGCCGATTTACTCGGCGCATCACGCCGAGCCGCTGCAAGCCCTGTGCATGCCGTACTTCGGCCCGAGCACTTTGGCCGACCTGCTACGCTCGATCAAGAACCGGTCGTCCTTGCCCCGCACCGGCAATTATCTGGTGACACTGCTACGCGAGACACAGCTGAACGAAGCCGCCAACGAGCGTGACGTGAGGTCCGCGCAGCGTCTCGGCGATGCCGAATCAGAGACGCCGCTGCAAAAGCTGCAAGGCCTGAGCCATGTACAGGTGATGCTCTGGCTGGCCGCCCGACTGGCGGAAGGGCTGGAGCACGCGCATGAGCGCGGCATTCTCCATCGCGACCTGAAGCCGGCCAACGTGCTGCTCGGCAACGACGGCCAGCCCATGCTCATGGACTTCAACATATCCGAGGACGTGAAGCTGCCGCCTGATCGCCGCGGCGCGCAGCACCCGGGCGGTACGATCGCCTACATGGCTCCGGAACACCTGGAGGCGTTTCGCGACGGCCACGGCAACGTGGACGCCCGCGCAGACGTCTACTCGCTGGGGGTGATGCTGCACGAGATGCTGACAGGCTGCCTGCCGTTTCCGCTCGAAGCCGGCGCGCTTGCCGAGGTGCTGCCGCGTCAGTTGATCGAACGCCGCCGGCTGAAACCGGAGCCCAAGCGCCTGAATCCTGCCCTCAGCCCAGCAGTTGCGTCGATCGTGTGCAAGTGTCTTGCGCCGAACCCTGCGGATCGCTATCAATCGGCCGGCGACCTGGCGGAGGATCTGCAGCGCCAGCTTGATCACTTGCCCTTAAAACACGCTCCCGAGCCTTCCATGTGGGAACGCGTTCGCAAGTGGTCACGGCGGCATCCGCGCTTGACTTCGCCGGCCTCGCTGGCGGTCTCCATGGCTCTGGGCGTGTCGCTGGTGCTCGTCCCGGCCGCGTGGCTGGCCTGGGAGCATTTTCACTCGGCCGCCAGACAGACCGAGGTGGAGCGCGATGAGGTACGACAGATTGCGAAAACGGCAGGTCTGGACCGTGAGGCGCTGTCGCGCTTCGACCAATTTCAGGCCAGGCTGTCCACGCTCGGCGCCCTGGAAGGGCAGTTGATCCTCGCGAGCCTGCCGGAAACGGACCGCAACAACGACGTGAAGTTGTGCCGCACCGCCACGCAAGCTTGCCGGGAGTTGCTCGATGCCTACAAGGTCGGCAAGGATCCGTCCTGGCAGCAGTCGGCCAAACGTCATCTGCCCGCCGACCGCGCCGTGCAACTGTCAAAGGATATTGGTCAGATACTGCAAGCGCTGGCCCAGGCTCAGCGCATGGATATTGCCGCGCTAACCCAGTCGTGTGCGCTGGCACGGGAGACGCAGATACTGCTGGCGGCGCTCGGCCTGCCGGCAGTGCTGACGGATGCAGGCACGGCCTGCGTGCAAGCGCGGGCGCGGACCGCGCTGGCGCTCAATCGACTGGCCGAGAGCTGTTACGCGCCGGAGGATGTTCCCGTCAGCCTGCAGAATCAGCAAGCGGTTTTGCTGGCGATGCTCGGCAAGAACACGGAGGCCGACGATCTGCGTTTTCGTGCCGGCAAGCGTACGCTGCATGAAGCCCGCGATTTTTTCTGGCAAGCGCAGGAACTGGCGACGCGCAGCCGGTATCAGGATGCGCTTCCCTTTCTCGAGACGTGCATTCGCTTGGAGCCGGGCCGGCTGAATCCGTGGCTGTTGCAGGCGGTGTGCCTGCAGCGTCTGGCGAGTTTCGACGGCGACAGGACCAAGTATTCCCGTGCTGAAGCCAGTTACGACACGTGCCTGGCGTTGCGGCCGGATGATGCCGATGTGCTGTGTCATCGCGCCCAGGTTTGTCTCGCTCAGGGAAAGTGGGCGAAGGCAGCGGCCGACAGCGGCCGGCTGCTCAAGGAGCGGCCCGGGTGGCGACCGGCTCTCGTCTTGCAGGCGCTGGCCAGTGCCGTCAAGGCCGAGGAACTGGCGAGCGAGCCGCGCGCCCAGGTAAATCCACGCGAGAAGGAACAGGCGCTCAAGGATGCCATCGACAAGCTCACGGCCCTGCTGAAGGACGATCCTGCGGCAGACGTTTACTATCGGCGCGGCATGCTGCGCAAGAACGAGACAAACTTTGCCAAGCGGCCCAAGGCTATCGACGAGACCCGCGCTGACTTTCGCAGGGCGCTGTCGGCAACTCCAGCGCAGGCGCCTGACTGGCTACACCGCGCCTTTTGCCGCATCGAGCTGGAGGCTCTCGATGTGATCGATCGCAACTGGGACAGGCCGCCGGAAGCGCTGCAACGGCTGCTGGCCGACGTGCCGAGTGCCAAGGTTGCGGAAGAGGCGCTGACCGATCTGGATCACGCCTTGACAAGCAATCCGCACGATCTGCGGGCGCTGGACAAGAAGGCGGAATTGCTGGCGCGCGGGGCGAAACTGTTCGAGGCCTTGCACGTTCTCGATCGTGTCGTCGAGCTGAATCCGGATTATCTGGAAGCGCGTGTCCGCCGCGCCTTCCTGCGGGCCAGGCTGGGACTGGATCGGCTCGCCAGCCAGGATGCCGAGGAACTGCGCAATCGCGATCCCTCGGCCCGGCAATACGACAACGCCGCCCGCATCTTTGCGATCACTTCCAAAGTCAACCCGCTCGATCGGCCGCATGCCATCAAACTGCTGTCATACGCGCTGCGGCACGGCTACGGCTGGGACCGCTTCCGTACCGAACCGGACCTGTCTGCGCTGCGCCAGGAGGCCGCCTTCGTCGAACTGGCCAAGACGGCGCAACGCCTTGGCCGCGGCGTGCCGGAGCGCATGCGCTTCCCCAGCCCCGTCGAACCCGTTCGCCCGGCGAAGGAGCAATGACCGCGGACTACCGAAACTACCTGGATTCGCAGTTTCGCCTGTTCTTGACGGTGCGGCGCGCTTGAGTTATCGTGACTCTCGGAAGGTGAATGGACGCCATACTCGCCAAGTCGGAACTGGGTAATGGACATGCACGCCGCCAAGAGCTATAGCTGGCTGTTTTGGTCCCTGGCCATTCTGGGATTCACCCTCGATCAGGCTAGCAAGTACGGCGTGTTTTACCATCTCGACAATGGCCAGGCGCAAAACAGCTTGACCATCGTCCCGGGAGTCTTTGATCTGTCCACGCGATACATCGCGGAACGCGAAGCCGGTGAGGGCCTGCTGCCCTTCCTGCGGTCGCTCAACAGCGAAAGACTACCAGGCGTGAACCACGGCGCCCTGTTCGGCTGGGGCACGAACTGGGGCTGGGATTCCAATTCGTTCTTCGCAGTGGTGAGCGTGGCTGCCGCCCTGGCGATCATTTACTGGAGCACGCGCCGGGCCACGCGTGAAGACCTGTTTCTGTCGCTGGCGCTGGGCCTCATCCTGGCCGGCACGCTCGGCAACCTTTACGATCGCCTGGTCTTCGACGGCGTCCGCGATTTTCTGCACTGGTATTATGTCGTAGATTGGCCGGTCTTCAATTTCGCCGATTGCTGCCTGGTGTGCGGCGCCGGCGCCTTGCTCGCGCAGGCGTTTTTCACCGAACCGGTCGAGCAGCAGGCTCCACCTTCCGCCAAGCCGCGAGAACTGGTGGAGAGCGAGACCATCGCCAGAGTCTAGGAAACCTGCAAGCCCGCTTGCAATCGGCCAGTTCGCTCAGTCGCCGTATTCGGCAACCAGGGTGGCGATGGCGCCAGCAGCCTTGTTCTCGGGGATATGGTAGTTGGACGCCACGTCGGCGGCAGCCTCGCGCACCGCGCGTTGCTCGACCACTTCCAGCGGCAGCTGTTCCTCAAGTGCTTCGGAACGCAAGCCGGGCAGGCTCAGCACCAGAACGGCGGCATGCAGGGCAATGGCGGCCTTCACGGGAGCGATGCCGCGTTCTTCCAGCCAGGTGTGTTGCCGGCGCAACAAGTTCTCGAACTTCTCGGTGAACTGTTCGTCGCTCATCTTGCCGTTTTGGTAGCGCTCCAGATGCCGGTAAAGCGGGCGGGCGAGTCGCGGCAAAACGACGTCCATGATGGGCTTTTCCATCGTTCACCTCCCGTGAAGGGAATCGCAGTTGCGAGTCCGGATGCTGAAGCACAAGCTGGGTGATCGAGGTTTCACTACGACAATTGTAGGAAAGACCAGGTCTCAGGGCAAACGAATGTCCATGCGCCCCCCTCCAGGTTTGCGCCGATTGCGCCGCCTGTAGCGATGTCAACGATACGTCACCCCGGACACTTGGGGCGCGGGTCGAAGGCCGCGGCGCGGCACGTCAAGGCATGAGCCTCGATCCGCTGGCCCTGGCCTGGGCACGCATCTTGCTTCTTGCGCGCTCGCCGACCTACAATTGAGCCAGAAGGAGGCACAGCGACATAGTGTCTGCCGATCGGCCGCGTGACGAGTTGACGGTACATCTGGAGCGGGCCATTCTCATGAGCGTGGCCTTGCCGGAGCGTCCCTGGATCAGCGAGGACCCGCTCGAAGAGTTGCGCGGCCTGGCGGAGACGGCCGGCGCCAACGTCGTCGGCGGACTGATGCAGCGTCGCCACGATGTCATCCCCGGCACCTATATTGGCAAGGGCAAGCTCGAGGAACTGAACGACCTCGTCAAGGCCGAGGATGCTGACGTTGTCATCTTCGACAACGACCTGACGCCCGGGCAGATCCGCAACCTCGAGAAAGCGCTCGGGGTCAAGGTGCTCGACCGCAGCGAATTGATTCTCGACATCTTCGCAACGCGGGCCCGTTCCGCCGAGGCCCGCCTGCAGGTGGAGCTGGCGCAACTGGAATACTCCTTGCCGCGGCTGCGGCGCATGTGGACCCACCTGTCGCGCTACTCCGGCGGCGGCATCGGCCTGCGCGGCCCCGGCGAAACACAGCTCGAAGAGGACCGCCGCCTCGTCGGCAAGCGCATCCGCGACCTCAAGGCCAAGCTCGCCGTCGTCCAGGCCCGCAAGGCGCAGGAAGTCAAGAGCCGCTTCGAGGAGCACACCGTCTCGCTGGTCGGCTACACCAACGCCGGCAAGAGCACGCTGATGAACGCGCTCACCGGCGCCGACCTCTACGTCGAGGACAAGCTGTTCTCGACGCTGGATACGCGCACGCGGCAATGGCGGCTGGCCGACTGGGGCAAGGTGTTGCTGAGCGACACGGTCGGCTTCATCCGCGAGTTGCCCCATCACCTAGTGGCATCGTTCAAGGCCACGCTCGAAGAGACCCGGCAAGCGCGGCTGTTGTTGCACGTGGTCGATGCCAGCAGCCCGGCGGCGGAGGAGCACATCAAGGCCGTCAATGCCGTCCTCAAGGAAATCGGCTGCGGCGACAAGCCGACCTTGCTCGTTCTCAACAAGGTGGACCGCGTGCAGGACGTGTCGCTGTTGCACGTGCTGGAAAAGCACCATCGCCATTCGGTGCCCGTGAGCGCGTTCAAGAAACAGGGGCTGGATGAATTGCGGGCGGCGGTCATCGAGATGCTGAGCGCCGACTTTGCCAACGCGGAGATCGACGTGCCCGCGGGCAACGGCCGGGTGCTCGCCTACCTGGCCGCCCACGCCGACGTCTACCGCCAGGAGTTCCACGACAACCGCATCACCCTGCGCTGCTACATGCCGCGTTATCTCGTCCGTCACATCCAGGAACCGGACGTGAAGATCAAGGTGCTGGAGTAGGCGCTGCTGCAGAACCAAGATAGAAATGTCCCCAGACAGCCTCCGAAAGGCGGCAACATGGAGACGTTGCTGATGAGTGGGAAGGAGCGAATGCGCCTGGAGGTGATGGGGCGCGCCAACCGGGGCGAGATCGCGCCGGTAAAGGCGCAGGATGTCAAAGGCGCAGGATCGCTCCGGGTATGGCATCGTGCTACAATATCAAAGTGATGAAAAGCGCGTGCCGACAGTTTTTCGATCCGAGCATCGATCGCCGCGAGTTCTTGCGGGCCGGCGGCCTTAGTCTGTTCGGCCTGGGACTGCCGCAGCTACTGCGCGCCCGGGAGTCGTCGCCGGCGCGGCCACGGGCGCGCTCCTGCATCCTCCTTTTCATGTGGGGCGGCCCCGCCCAGCAAGACACCTGGGATATGAAGCCCGAGGCGCCCGTCGAGTATCGCGGCGAGTTCCAGCCCATCGCGACCAGCGTTCCCGGCTTGCAGATCTGTGAACACTTGCCGCGGCTGGCGCAGCGGGCGCATCAACTCGCCCTGATCCGCTCGATGACGCACAACGACGTCAACCACACGACGGCAACGCATTTTCTGCTCACCGGACGGGCCGCGCCCCCGGGACCGATCGCCGACGATTGGCCAAGCTACGGCGCCATCCTGTCCAGGCTGAATCGCGGCCGCGGGCCGTTGCCGCCGTTTGTCTCCATGATGCCGGTCGTCCCCAACGGTGCGCCGCGCTTCGTCGAGGAGAGTCACGGCCAGGGGGCCGGCTGGCTCGGTCCCATCTACAACCCGATGCGCATCGACGCCGACGGCTCGTTGCCCGACTATCGCGTGGGCGAACTGTCCCTGCGTGCCGAGCTGCCGCCCCTGCGCAACGGCGGCCGCCGCGGTCTGCTCCACTCGCTGGACAGTCAGCGACAAACGCTTGACGGCCATCCGGGCGTTCGCGCCATGCAGTCACACTACCAGCGCGCCTATTCAATCCTGGCGGCGCCCGAGGTCACTCGTGCCTTCAATCTCGCAAGCGAACCACGCGCCGTCCGCGAACGCTATGGCATGAACATCCACGGACAGTCGGTCCTGCAGGCCAGGCGGCTGGTCGAGGCCGGCGTGCCGATGGTCACCGTCTTCTGGCCCAACGAGGGCATCACCAACGTCAGCGTCTACTGGGACACGCACAACCGCAACTTCATCGACCTGCGCGAGCGGCTCTGCCCGGTGACGGACCGCGCCTTCTCCGCCCTGCTAGACGATCTTTCAGAACGCGGCCTGCTCGACGACACGCTGGTGGTGTGGACCGGCGAGATGGGCCGGACGCCCCGCGTGGCCCAGTCAGTGGTTGGCGGGGCCGGCGCCGGCCGCGATGGCCGCGACCACTGGGGCCAGGTCTTCACGACGGTGCTGGCCGGCGGTGGCATCCGCGGCGGCGTCATCCACGGCAGCAGCGACCGCTTCGCCGCCGCCCCCGCCAGCAGTCCCACGCGCCCCGCCGACCTCGCCGCCACCATCTACCATTGCCTCGGCATCGATCCGCGCCTGGAAATCCGCGACCGCCTCGACCGGCCGCTCACCCTCTGCGACGGCAACGTCATCGATCCCATCCTGGCGTGAAATGCCTCCAGTTATTCGTCCAGGATTCGTCCAGAAAGAGGCATATACCCCCTCGGTGTACGGCAAGGAAAGTCCACTTTCCATAAGTCCTTATCTGCCAATCTGATAAACATTATAATCCGGCAACAAATGGCTGGCAACAAAACCGGCAACAAATCGGGGTTGCCCCCTTGCGAATTGCCCGACGAAGAGCGATAATCCAACCTGCCCAATACCAGACATGGGAGGTCTCAGTATGACAAGCGAGGAAAGATCAATTCGCCAAGCCTTGAGGCGAGCCGAAAAGATCAAGGCAATCCTAGCGAGGGAAGGGGACAGAATGAATCTTGCGACACTGGTAAGCAGTTTGGCAGGCAAACCAACGGCAGATGAGATTGATCCCGCCAAATGGGATGAATGTCAATGCCACTTCACCGACGCATTGAGCAACCCACAGACGGAGCATGTCAAGGCAATCCTGGCAAGGTATGCTTCGATCGAAGCATCTTGATTTCGTGGTTTACGACGAACTTTTTTTCTGTATACTTTGCTTAGCCATATTGCCCATTGTTCCAGGCGATGGCGGGTCCATTCCAAACCCACATTTTGAAAGGAGCTCACATG
>Ga0194131_10003980_pt1 | contig 22706 bp, 26 predicted proteins | sample TA2KigO120mmetaG_FD_148631 | JGI IMG/M metagenome (GOLD analysis project Ga0194131, IMG submission 148631) | Freshwater microbial communities from Lake Tanganyika, Tanzania - TA2015053 Kigoma Offshore 120m | ecosystem: Environmental > Aquatic > Freshwater > Lake | place: Tanzania: Lake... | reverse complement strand
CTTCGAGGGCACGTTGTGGACGAAATGCGAGACGATAAAGCCGATCAGCGCCTTGAAGATCACCGCGGAGATGGCGAACAGGCAGGACTGCCAGAACACCATCCAGAAAGTCTCGCGGGTCAGCAGGAACTGCAGATTGCCGAAAGGAATGTAGGTGCAGATCCAGTCCGGCAGATAGCTGCAGTTGCGCATCCAGGCGGTGCCGGTCATGCGCTTGTTCAGCGTCGTCAGATAGATCGCGTAGAACGCTGGATAGATCACCAGCGTGAAGATCAGCATGATCAACGGCAGCGCCATGAAGAAGGCGATCGTCGACTTCTTCTCGAAGAACCGTCGCAGGCGCGAGCGCGGCGCCGGCTTGACGCGCTTGAGCTGGGCAGCGGCGTTGGCGGTGGCGTCGACCATGGAAGCCTCTTACCTCAAGCCGAAGCCGGCCGCCTGTTGCCAGGCGGCCGGTTCCAGCGCGCTTACGTTCCGCTCCAAGGAGGATTAGCGGAGGAAGCCCTCGACCTCGCGCTCGGCCCAGGCGAGGGTCCTCTCCATGGGTTCGCCCTGAAGATGACGGACGATCATCTTGGTGGGTGTCGCCTGCACGTAGATCTGCTGCGCGATCTTCGGAGGCGCCGGGGCTGCGGTGATCGACAGCGTCTGATGGTTGTGCGGGTTGGGGTAGTGATAGAGCGTGCCCTTGGGCGGGCCTTCGTTCGCCCAGGTCGGAAGCGTCGTCATCTTGTCGAAGGCCGGGATGTCGTAGCCGCCCGAGGCCGCAACGAAGGCCGCGATCGCATCCGGCTCCGACATCGCGACGAGCAGGCTCTTCGCCGCCGACTTGTTCTTCGAGAAGCTCCAGATGTTCCAGAAATATGGCAGGAAGGGCGCGAACCGTCCCTTCGCTCCCTGCGGGAAGCCGTGCGTCCAGCACTGCTCGGCGATCTGCGGCGCGTCGCGCTTGGCGACCGCCCAGGCCGAGGGCGGGTTCATGATGAGCGCGCCGTTGCCGGCGACCAGCCACTTGTTGTTCGACGCGTCGTCCCAGGCCGGCGCATCGGCCGGGAAAAACTTCGCGAGCTTGACCGAGTATTCGAGCCACTGACGCACGGCATCGGACTTGACCGTGATGTTGCCCTTGGCGTCGACCAGCTGGGCACCGAAGCTCTGCATGAAAGCGCCGGCGGTGTCGACCGAGTCGGAGGTCTCGCCGAGGCCGATGCCGAAGGCCTTGCCGCCCTTGTGGCAGGCTTCCGCCGCCTTGAGGAAGGTATCGAAGTTCCAGCTATCGGCCTTGGGCGGGGCGCCGGCCGGGTAGAGCGCCTGGATGTCGATGCCGGCATGCTGCTTCATCAGATCGATGCGCGTGCACGGTCCCTTGAGCTGCGAGCCGATGGTGGCCGGAACGCCGAGCCACTTGTCGCCGAGCTTGCCGAGATACTCGGTGGTGCCGTTGACGTTGCCGAGCTTCTTGATCAGCTCGCCCATGATGTCGTTGGTCGGCTCCAGCAGATCGGACTGGGCATGCGGCCACCAGGTCGGCATCGCCATGATGTCGTGACCGGCCTTGGCCTGGGCCTCGGCGGCGATGGTCAGCAGGTTCTTGTTGCCCTGGCTCGGGATGTAGTCGACGGTGACCTCGACCTTGTTCTTCGCCGCCCAGGCGTCGATCACCTTCTTGGATGCGTCGTTGGCGCCCGGGACCCAGTGGTCCCAAAGCCCGACCGCGAGCTTGCCGGCGGACTGCGCCGAGGAGACGTAAGGCATGCCGATGACGGCGGTCGATGCCATTGCCCCGGCGACGAACTGGCGGCGAGTGATCCGCTTCTTAGCCATTACAAAACCTCCCTCTGTGGACCTCGTGGAAATGGAACTCAGCAAAGCTCACGCAATGATTCACCGTTTTCTGCGTCAAAATTGAGTTAAGCGTACTTGCCGCCACGCGCCAAGACAAATCCGTTCCTGCCACAGCTACAGGCTGCAGGCGCGGTATGCAGGGCGGCGACTGCCCGAATTTTGAGCAAAAAGCCCGGTTCAGTTCTTCGGCGGGGCGGCGATGCGGATCGAGACTTCGCGGAGCTGCTTCTCGGTCACTTCCGAGGGGGCGCCCATCAGGAGGTCCTCGGCCCGCTGGTTCATCGGGAAGAGGATGACCTCGCGGATATTGGGCTCGTCGGCGATCAGCATGACGATCCGGTCGATGCCGGGGGCCGAGCCGCCATGCGGCGGGGCGCCGTAGCGGAAGGCGTTCAGCATGCCGCCGAACTTCCGCTCGACCACATCGGCCGAATGGCCGGCGATCTCGAAGGCGCGCAGCATGATGTCCGGCTTGTGGTTGCGGATCGCGCCTGAGGACAGCTCGACGCCGTTGCAGACGATGTCGTACTGATAGGCCAGCACGTCGAGCGGGTCCTTGCTGTTCAAGGCGTCGAGCCCGCCCTGCGGCATCGAGAACGGGTTGTGGCTGAAGTCGATCGCGCCCGTGTCCTCGTTCAGCTCGTACATCGGGAAGTCGACGATCCAGCAGAACTTGAAGGCCTTCTGCTCGATGAGATCCAATTCCGAGCCGATGCGCGTGCGTGCCAGGCCCGCAAGCTTCGCTGCGTCCGCCGCCTTGCCGGCGGAGAAGAACACGGCATCGCCGTCGCCGGTGCCGGTCGCGGCCTTGAGCTTGGCCAGGCGATCGGCGTCGAGGAACTTGGCAATGGGTCCCTTCGCCTCGCCTTTCTCGAAGACGATGTAGCCCAAGCCCGGAAAGCCCTGCTCGCGCGCCCAGTCGTTGAGCTTGTCGAAGAAGCTGCGCGGCTTGTCGGCGGTCTTCGGCGCCGGAATGCCGCGGACGACGCCGCCCTTGTCGATCGCCTTGGCGAAGATGCCGAAGCCCGAGCCCTTGAAGACCTCGCTCACGTCGGCGATGACCAGCGGGTTGCGCAGGTCCGGCTTGTCGTTGCCGTATTTCAGCATCGACTCGGCATAGGGGATGCGCGGGAAGGGCGGCTTGGTGACGCTGCGGCCGTCGGCGAACTCCTCGAAGACGCCGGCCATCACCGGCTCGATCGCCGCGAACACGTCTTCCTGGGTGACGAAGCTCATCTCGAAATCGAGCTGGTAGAACTCGCCGGGCGAACGATCGGCGCGGCCGTCCTCGTCGCGGAAGCAGGGCGCGATCTGGAAGTAGCGGTCGAAGCCTGCGACCATCAGGAGCTGCTTGAACTGCTGCGGCGCCTGCGGCAGCGCGTAGAACTTGCCGGGGTGCAGACGGCTCGGCACCAGGAAGTCGCGGGCACCCTCCGGCGACGAGGCGGTCAGGATCGGCGTCTGGAACTCGGTGAAGCCCTGCTCGATCATGCGCCGGCGGATCGAGGCGATCACCTTCGCGCGCAGCATGATGTTCTTGTGGATGCGCTCGCGACGGAGATCGAGGAAACGATAGCGAAGCCGCGTCTCCTCGCCGGCATCCTCCTGCGCGTTGACCTGCAGCGGCACCTGCTCGGCCGCCGACTGCACGGCGAATTCGTCGATGACGACCTCGACCTCGCCGGTCGGGATCTGGGCGTTGACCGTCTCGGGCGAGCGCTTGACCACGCGACCCGTCACCGTGACCACGCTCTCGACACGGATCTCCTCGACCGGCTTGAACACGGGCTTGGACGCATCGGTCACGCATTGCGTGATGCCGTAGTGGTCGCGGAGGTCGATGAAGAGAAGCTGGCCGTGATCGCGCTTGCGATGCACCCAGCCGGAGAGCCTGACAGTCTGTCCGACTTCGGCTTGGCGAAGCTGGGCGCAGGTGTGGGTGCGATAGGAATGCATCGTAAATCTCTACGAGTGGTCGGCGAGCACGCCGAGGAGATAGGTGCCGTAGCCGCTCTTGAGCAGCGGCTCGGCCAGCTTCTTCGTCTGCTGGGCATCGATCCAGCCCTGACGGAAGGCGATCTCTTCCGGGCAGGCGATCTTGAGGCCCTGGCGGTCCTCGACCGCGCGCACGAACTCGCCCGCCTGCAGCAGGGATTCGAAGGTGCCGGTATCGAGCCAGGCGAAACCGCGCCCGAGCCTCTCGACCTCGAGCGCGCCCATCTCGAGATAGGCGCGGTTGACGTCGGTGATCTCGTATTCGCCGCGTGCCGAGGGCTTGATCTTCGCCGCGATGTCGCAGATGCGCGCGTCATAGAAATAGAGGCCGGTGACGGCCCAATGGCTCTTCGGCTGCTTCGGCTTCTCCTCGATCGAGCTCGGCTTGCCGGACTCGTCGAAAGCGACGACGCCGTAGCGCTCCGGGTCCTTGACCCAGTAGCCGAAGACGGTGGCGCCCGTCTCGATCGAGGCGGCGCGCTTCAGCGAGTCCGTCAGCCCCTGGCCGAAGAAGATGTTGTCGCCGAGCACCAGCGCGGCGCGGTCGCCGGCGACGAAATCGCGGCCGATCACGAAGGCCTGGGCGAGCCCGTTCGGCACCGGCTGTACGGCGTAGGAGATGCTGATGCCCCATTGGCGGCCGTCATGGAGCAGGCGCTTGAAGGCGGCCTGGTCCTCGGGCGTGGTGATGATCAGCACGTCCTTGATCCCCGCCAGCATCAGCGTGGTCAGCGGGTAGTAGATCATCGGCTTGTCGTTGACGGGCAGGAGCTGCTTGGAGGTCGCCAGCGTCAGGGGATGCAGCCTTGTGCCGCTACCGCCGGCGAGGATGATGCCCTTCATGGCTTTTCTTCTAGGAGGATGGCGAGCGTCTCGTCCAGCGCTGCTTCCCAGGGCCGGCGCCGGACGCCGAAGGTGGCGCCGATCTTCGTGCAGTCGAGGCGCGAATTTGCCGGGCGCCTGGCCGGCGTCGGATAGTCCGAGGTCGGGATCGGCTCGATCTTCGGCTGCTTGCCGAGGCGCGGACCCGCCTTGGCCCAGATCGCCGAGGCGAAGCCATGCCAGGTGGTCGCGCCCTCGGCCGTGTAGTGATAGATGCCGGCATTGCTCTGGCCGAGCGCCTTGGCCACCAGCACGACCGCCGCTGCGATGTCGTCGGCCAGCGTCGGCGCTCCGGTCTGATCGGCGACGACCTTCAGCTGCTCGCGCTCCTTGCCGAGGCGCAGCATGGTCTTGACGAAGTTGTTGCCGTGGACGGCGTAGACCCAGCTGGTGCGGATGATCGCGTGCTTGGGGTTGGCCTCGCGGACGGCGCGCTCGCCGGCTTCCTTGCCGAGTCCGTAAACCGACATCGGGTTGACCGGGTCGGTCTCGACATAGGGCTCGGTCTTGGTGCCGTCGAAGACGTAGTCGGTCGAGAGCTGCACGATCGGCAGGCCGCGCTTCGCCGCCTTGGCCGCCAGCACGCCGGGCGCCGCCGCATTCACGGTCACCGACAGCGCACCCTCGCTCTCGGCCTTGTCGACCGCGGTGTAGGCACCGGCGTTGATCACCGCATCGATGCCGTCCGGCAGCCGGATTGCCTCCGGCTTCGAGAGGTCGAGCTCGGCGCGCGGTGGCGCGATGACCGTGACGCCGAGCTTGGAGCTAAGACGCCGCAGCGCCTCGCCGATCTGGCCGGTGCCGCCGGTGAGGAGCAAACGCATCAGTTCGACCCGCTTTCGTGCTCCCTCCCCCGCTGCGCGGGAGAGGGGGTAAGAATGACGCACGCCGCTGACTCATGACGTCAGCCCCAAACGGTCGCCCTGGTAGCGGCCGTCGAGGATCGGGCGCCACCAATCCTCGCGGCCGAGATACCACTCGACTGTCTGGCGGATGCCGGTGTCGAAGGAGAGCGACGGCTTCCAGCCGAGCTCGCGCTCGATCTTGGACGCGTCGATCGCATAGCGCTGGTCGTGGCCCGGCCGGTCCTTGACGAACTCGATCTGTTCGGCACGCGGGCGGTTGCCGGGACGCATCTCGTCGACCAGCGTGCAGATCGTCTTCACCACCTCGATGTTCTGCATCTCGGCGCGGCCGCCGATATTGTAGGTCTCGCCGGGCTTGCCGCGTTTCACGACAAGACGCAGCGCTGCCGCGTGATCCTCGACATAGAGCCAGTCGCGGACATTGTCGCCCTTGCCATAGACCGGCAGCTTCTCGCCGCGCATGGCCTTCAGCACCATCAGCGGGATCAGCTTCTCCGGGAATTGGTACGGCCCGTAATTATTCGAGCAATTGGTGACGAGCACCGGCAGCCCGTAGGTGTCGCCCCAGGCGCGTGCCAGATGATCCGACGAGGCCTTGGAGGCCGAGTAGGGCGAATGCGGGTCGTAGCGCGTGGCTTCCGTGAAGGCGCCGGTCGGCCCGAGCGAGCCATACACTTCGTCGGTGGAGACATGCAGGAAGCGGAACGCGTCCTTACGTGCGCCTTCGAGCGTGCGCCAATGGCCGAGCGCGGCCTGCAGCAGATTGAACGTGCCGATGACGTTGGTGTGGATGAAGGCGCCAGGCCCGTCGATCGAGCGGTCGACATGGCTCTCGGCGGCGAGATGCATCACCGCGTCCGGCTTGTGCCTGGCGAAGACGGCGGCGACCGCAGCGGCATCGCAGATATCGACGCGCTCGAGGACGTATCCCGCATGCTTCTCGGCGCCGGGCAGCGAGGCGAGGTTCGCGGCATAGGTCAGCTTGTCGAGATTGACGACCTTGGAGGCACCCTCCGCGAGAAGCTGGCGCACCACCGCCGAGCCGATGAAGCCGGCGCCGCCGGTGACGAGAACCGTGCTCATGTCTTTGAGTAGGTGAAATGCGCCGGCAGGTTCGCGAGCGTCGGCTGCACCTTGTCCTTGTCGGAGAGCAGCGCCTGTGCCGGCGTGACCGGCCAGTCGATGCCGAGCGCCGGATCGTTCCACAGCAGGCCGAAATCATGCTCGCGGCTATAGAGAGCGGTCACCTTGTAGAGGACCTCGGTCCCTTCGGTCAGCGTGCAGAAGCCATGGGCGAATCCGGCCGGGACGTAGATCTGGTTCCACTTCTCGGCCGAGATCTCGCAGGCGACGTGCCGGCCATAGGTCGGCGAGCCCCGGCGGATGTCGACCGCGACATCGAGAATGGCGCCCTTGGTCACGCGCACCAGCTTGGCCTGGGCGAAGGGCGCGGTCTGGAAATGGAGCCCGCGCACCGTGCCCTTCGGCCCCGAGAGCGAATGGTTGTCCTGGACCCAGGCATCGGCGATGCCGGCCGCATGGAAGGCGCGCTGGTTGTAGGTCTCCGAGAAGAAGCCGCGGGCATCCCCGAACTTCTTGGGCGCGATGATCTTGACCTCGGGGATCGAGGTCGCCTGGATGTCCATGAACCGGCCGGATTTAAAGGGATTTGACGGCGGCCGGGCTATATCACGCAGATGCGAGAGCGGGCAAGGCGGGCACGCCGGCCTACCGGCTGAACAGGGCCAGCGGCAGGACCTGCGGCAGGGTCGTCCGCTCGACCGAGGCGTTGCGCACGAAGCTCGAAAAGCGCGTGTCGGCCGTGATGAGCGGCAGCTCCAACAGCCAGGCGGTCGCCAGATAGACGCAGTCGCGCGTCGGGTGGCGCAGATCCAGAGCGAAATCGACGATCTGCTCCAGCAGCGAGCGCGTCGGGTGCAGGCCGATATTGGCCTGCTGCAGGAGCTCGGCGGCCTCGGCGATCTGCTCGGCCGTCATCTCCTGGCGAAGCCCCTTCCGCCAGAGGATCTCGGCGCAGTCGGCGGTCAGGAGGTCGGGCGCGTGCAGCGGATATCCCCGGAGCGACAGCGCGGCCTCGCTCAGGGGCTCGTCGGCGAACCACTTCATGACGACGCTGGCGTCGACGACGCAGCCGCGGTCGAGTCTGGGCCTCACGGCTCGTCGCGCTCCTGACGCAGCAGCGCCTCCGACAGGGTCTGGACCCGCCCCTTGGTCGCGGCGCGCAGCTTGGCGGCCCTCAGCCAGAAGTCGTTCCCGGGCTCGGCCGCGGCGGTCATCTTCAGGATCTCCCGGACCTCCGCCTCCATCGAGCGGCCATGGCGAGCCGCCCGGAGGCGAATCTTGAAGACCACCTCGTCCTCAAGGTTGCGGATAACGATGCTCTTGGCCATCAAAGATCTCCGATAGCATCGATAGCAATGATAGCAGACGGCTCTCGCTTCGGCCAGCGCCGAAACATCGGCGGTCGGCGGCCCCTAGGATCGTCCCGGACCCGAAAGGAATCGACCCGATGGCCGTGACCGTACTGATCCGCTACCGGATCGACCCGTTCCAGAAGGACGCCTTCGCCGCCTATGCGAAGGCCTGGCTTTCCATAATTCCCCGCTGCGGCGGCGGGCTCCTCGGCTATTTCCTGCCGCATGAGGGCACCAATGACATCGCCTGGGCGCTGATTTCTTTCGACAACCTGGCCGCCTACGAGGCCTATCGCACCCGCCTCAAGGCCGATCCCGACGGCGCTGCCAACTTCGCCGCCGCTCAGCGCGAGCGCTTCATCCTCGCCGAGGAGCGGACGTTCTTGACCCCGGTCTTGGCCTAACGAGGAGTCTTTATCTTGCTCCTCCCTCGGCTGCGAAGCAGACGGGGGAGGCAGGGTGGGGGCCGAGCGCAGCGAAAAACGGCGCGTAGAGGGCGACGCCCGACCTCGCTACGCTCGGCCCCCGCCCCCACCCTCCCCCGCGCTTCGCACGAGGGAGGAGGTACGACGCGGGCTCCCGGAGGGCATCATGATCGCCGTCATCTTCGAGGTGTGGCCTGCCGAGGGCCGGAAGGACGCCTATCTCGACATCGCCGCGTCGTTGAAGCCGAGGCTCGCCGAGATCGACGGCTTCATCTCGGTCGAGCGCTTCGAGAGCCTGGCCGAGCCGGGCAAGCTGCTCTCGCTCTCCTTCTGGCGCGACGAGGAAGCGGTCGCGGCTTGGCGCACCATCGAGGCGCATCGCGCGGCGCAGGCGAAGGGCCGTGCCGGCCTGTTCAAGGACTATCGCCTGAGGATCGCCGGCGTGATCCGCGATTACGGCCTATCCGAGCGTGCCGAAGCGCCGCCGGACAGCCGCGGGGCGCACGGATGAGTCCCTAGGCGAGAAGCGCGTAGAGATCGGCGGCGCCTTTTCCAGCGTAGGCCTCTCGGTTGACCGCAGGATGCGCAGCCGACATGGTCCGTGCGATGTCTCCGCCGCCCGCAATCGCGCTCGAGATCGCCCCGCCGACGAAGCGAGACGTGATCGAGAATCTGTTCCAGCTCTATACGCATGACTTCTCCGAGCAGTGGGCCGGGCAGGCGCGCGGCGAGCTCGGCGAGGACGGACGCTTCGCGCCGTATTCCCACCTCGACTCCTACTGGCGCGAGCCGGAGCGCGTGCCGCTCCTGATCCGCACCGGCGGCCATCTCGCGGGATTCGCGCTTCTGAATCGTTACGGCCGCGTGCGGCCCGCGCCCGACCGAGCCATGGCCGAGTTCTTCATCGTCCGGAAACATCGCCTGAGCGGCGTCGGCCGTGCCGCCGCACATGCGATCTTCGACCGCTATCCCGGCGCCTGGGAAGCCGCCGTGGCCCGCAAGAACACGGCCGCGCTCGCCTTCTGGCGAAGAACCGTCGGCACGTATCCGCGCGCCGCCGAGGTCGAGGAGCTCGACCTGAACTCCGCCGACTGGAACGGTCCGGTGCTGCGATTTCGGATCGGGAACGCGTAGCCATGTGCGGCATCGCAGGTATTCTCGATCGGCGCGGCGCGTCCTCGGAGGCGCTGACGGCGCGCGTGCGTGCGATGATGGGCGCGATCGCGCATCGCGGGCCGGACGATGAGGGCGACTGGGTCGATGGCGAGACCGGCGTGGCGCTCGGCTTCCGGCGGCTGGCGATCATCGATCTCTCGCCGGGCGGGCATCAGCCGATGGTCTCGGCCGATGGGCGCTTCGTCGTCGTCTACAACGGCGAGATCTATAACTACCGCGAGCTTAAGGACGAGCTGGTCCAGCTCGGCCACCGCTTCCAGTCCGCATCCGACACCGAGGTGATGCTGGCCGCGATCGGCCAGTGGGGCCCGAAACCGGCGCTGCAGCGTCTCACTGGCATGTTCGCGATCGCGCTCTGGGATCGTCAGCACCGCACGCTCACGCTGGCGCGCGACCGGCTCGGCGAGAAGCCGCTCTACTATGCATGGGCGAACGGGCTGCTGCTCTTCGGCTCGGAGCTGAAGGCGCTCCGCGCGTATCCCGATGGCCCGCGCGATCTCGACTTTGCCGCGCTCTCGCATTTCTTCCGCCGCGCCTATGTGCCGGCGCCGCTGACCATCTATGCCGGCGTCAAGAAACTGCTGCCCGGGCACTTGCTGACGCTGGCGCCCGACGCCGAGCCGGTCGTCGAGCCCTATTGGAGCCTGGCCGAGATCGCGGCACGGCCGCGCACCGGGTTCGGCGAGGACGAGCTCATCGAGCGGCTCGATGCGCTGCTGCGCGATGCGGTCAGGCGCACGATGGTCTCCGACCGACCGCTCGGCGTGCTGCTCTCGGGCGGCGTCGACTCCTCCTCGGTCGCGGCGTTGATGCAGGCGACCTCGACCGCACGGGTCAAGAGCTTCACCATCGGCTTCGGCGAGGCGAGCCACGACGAATCCGCACATGCCGAGGCGGTGGCGCGTCATCTCGGCACCGATCACCTGACCTTGCGCGCCACGCCCGCAGAGGCGCTGGCGCTGGTGCCGCCCTTGCCGGACATCTATGACGAGCCCTTCGCGGATTCCTCGCAGATTCCGACGCATATGGTGAGCCGGCTCGCACGCGAGCATGTCGTCGTCGTGCTCTCCGGCGATGGCGGCGATGAGGTCTTTGCGGGCTACAACCGCCATGTCGCGATGGCGCAGCTCGCGCCCGTGCTCGACCTGCCGCGCAGCCTGCGCGGGGCCGCAGCCTCGCTGACCGGCGCGGTGCCGCGGCGCTTCTGGGATGAGGCGGCATCGTTCCTTCCGGAGTCGATGCGCCCGCGCGAGATGGGCGACAAGATGCAGAAGCTCGCCCAGGTGCTGGCGGCGGACGATGCCGACCAGGTGCATGAGCGCCTGCTGACGCAGTGGCAGGCGCCGCCGGTGGCCTCGCCCATGCCGCCGCCGACGGCGCCTGGCGCCGCGCTTGCCGATCCATTGGAGCGCATGCAGCTCCGCGACACGCTTGACTATCTCCCGGACGACATCCTCGCCAAGGTCGACCGCGCCAGCATGGCGGTGGCGCTGGAGGCGCGCGCGCCGCTGCTCGACCATCGCGTGGTCGAGCTCGCCTGGTCCCTGCCGCGCGCGATGCGCGTGCGCGGCGGGCAAGGCAAGTGGGCGCTGCGCCGAGTGCTCGAGCGTTACGTGCCGCGCAATTTGACCGAACGACCGAAGACCGGCTTTGCGCTGCCGCTGGCGGAGTGGCTGCGCGGTCCGTTGCGCGACTGGGCGGAGTCGCTGCTCGCGCGCGAGACCCTGCATCCGGCTCTCGATCCCGACCCGATCCGCGCGGCGTGGGACGATCACCTCTCTGGCGTGCAGAACCATCAGCACCGGCTGTGGTGCGTGCTGATCTTTCAGGCATGGGCCAGGAGATGGGGGTGAAGGCCTCGCTCCGCTCGGAACTTCCGGCGCTCGCCTGGTGCGGTCTGCTGTCGCTAAGGCTGACGGGGCGAAGACGTCCCTTGCGCCTTAGCTCCGCATCCCGCGCTCGCGCAAGGTGAGAGCGTGACCAAGACCCTTCTCTTCCTCGTCGCCGAAGACTCCTTCTTTGTCACGCACAGGATGACCCTCGCGCGCGCCGCGCGCGATGCCGGCTATCGCGTCGTCGTCGCCACGCGCATCGGCGCGCATGCCGCGGCCATCGAACGCGAAGGATTCCGGCTCGTGCCGATCCGGCTCCGGCGCGGATTGCGCAATCCGGTCTCGGATATCGCGGCCATTCTCGACCTCGTCGGCGTCTACCGGCGCGAGCGGCCTGATGTCGTGCATCACCTGTCGCTGAAGCCCGTGGTCTTCGGCACCATCGCAGCGCGGCTCGCGCGCGTGCCGGCGATCGTGAACGCGCTGACCGGCCTGGGGCTCCTCTACAGCGATGCGGCCGGCGCCAGCGGCTTCCTGCGAGCGCCGGTGACGGCGGCGCTCCGCCTGCTCTCCGCGAGCCCGCGCGTCTGGACGCTGGTGCAGAACACCGACGATCTGAAGACGCTGCGTGCCGCCGGCATCGGCGATGAAACGCGCACCGTGCTGATCCGCGGCTCCGGCGTCGATACCGCACGCTTCACGCCGCAGCCGGAGGCCCCGGGCGTGCCGGTCGCGGCAATGGTCTCACGCCTTGTGGGCTTGAAAGGCGTGCCCGACCTCGTGGAAGCGGCGCGGCGGCTCAAGCATCGTGGCGTGCCGATCCGCATCGCGCTGGTCGGGTCGCCCGATCCCGACAACCCGACGGCCCTGAGCGAGGGTGAGATCCGCGCCTGGGTCGCCGAAGGCATCGTCGAATGGTGGGGACAGCGCAGCGACATCCCGCAGGTCTGGGCCGAGGCGGCGATCGCGGTGCAGCCCTCGCGCGGCGGCGAGGGCGTGCCGAAGAGCCTGCTCGAAGCGGCGGCCTGCGCGCGGCCGCTCGTGACCACCGACGTTCCCGGTTGCCGCGAGCTCGTGACCGACGGCGTCAACGGGCTCCTCGTGCCGCCGATCGACCCGGTGGCGCTGGCCGATGCGCTCGAAAAGCTGGCGCGCGATCCGGAACTGCGCCGCCGCCTGGGGCACGAGGCGCGTGCGACTGTCGAGACCCATCACACCGACACCGCCGTGGCATCGGCGACGCTCGACCTCTATCGCCGCGCGCTCTGACCGGCGATCTCGGTGAAGAGGTTGCGCAGCTCCGGCGCAATCACGTCGACCGAATAGTTCCGCTCGACCTCGCGCCGGCCGGCGGCGCCCATCTTGCGCCGAAGCTCGGCGTCGGTGACGAGCTTGAGAAGGCCGTCCCACCACTCCTGCGCGTTGCCGGCAAGGAAGCCGGCGCCGGACTCCTTCACCAGCTTGATGTTGACGCCGACCGGCGAGGCGACCACCGGGCGTGCCTGCGCCATGTACTGAATCAGCTTGTAGCCGCACTTGCCGCGCTCGAAAGGCTCGTCCGGGATCGGCATGATGCCGATGTCGATCCGGGCGATGTCGGTCGCTTCCGACTCCTCGCGCCACTCAAGCCGCTCGGCCGGAAGACCGGGCAGCACCTGCTCGCCGGCCCCGATCAGCATCACCCTGGCCGAGCCGGACTCGGCGAAGGAGGCGAGCGCCGGGCGCACCTCCTCGAGGTATCCCGCGGTCAGCGGCGTGCCGATCCAGCCGATCACCGGCGGCCCGTCATGGGCGGGAGGCGGTGCGCGGTAGCGCGCGAGATCGACGACCGTCGGCAGCACGACGACGCGCTTTGCGCCGGCCTCGCGCGCGCGCTCGGCAAGATAGTCGTTGCCGACGACGACCACGGCAGCAGCCTCCATCACGCGGTCGATCTTGTTGGCAAGCAATCCCCGGATCAGCGGGCTCGGATGCCGGTCGTAGCGGTGAAAGACGGCGTCGTCGTAGTCGACCACCATCGGCGGCCCGCCGCGGAGCAGCCAGGCCTCGAAAGAGGCCGGCATCCAGGGCAGCGCCTCCTTCTCCATCCAGACGAGGTCGTAGTGCCCGCGCGTGCGGATGACGCCGAGCCGGTTGGCATAGGCGGCGAGCACTGCCGTGGTCTTGCGCCGGCCTTCGCCGTAGAGCGCGGTCAGGTAGTCGTCATCGAACAGCGGCGCCGACACGACCTCGTGTCCCGCCGCCTTGAGGCGCGGCAGGAACTGCTCGAACCGGACGCGGCTGCTAGCGCCCAGCCGGCCGTAGCGCGCGAGCAGGAGTATCCGCATGATGTCGAAGTGTCCAGACGCGCGAGAGGACGGAAGGAAGATCCCGGATCAGGAGCCAGTAGGCACGCAACGTCTCGCCGCCGGTGGTCGGCGAGTTGCCGAGCGCGGCATAGACGAGGCGCGTGACCGGCTCGACGAACAGCGTGCCGAACAGCACCAGCAGCGCGACCGCCGGATGGAAGTGCTTGAAGGCGTACAGGATGCGGCTTCGCAGGCTGTAGAAGAGCCGCGCCGCCTTGACCTGGCGCGAGATGCCGCCGCCGCGATGGAAGGCGGAAGCCTCGGCGAAGAAGTAGGAAAGCCAGCCGCGCTTGCGCGCCCGATAGGCGAGGTCGACATCCTCCAGATAGACGAAGAAGCGCTCATCCCAGCCGCCGAGCTCCTCCAGCACCTGCCGGCGCATCAGGAAGAAGGCGCCCATCACCTGGTCGACGACACGGCTGGTCCGGTGATCGAAATCGACCATGAAGTGATGCGGGAAGGTCGTCGGCGCCAGATGATTGAGGCCCGTCGTGTGGGCGATGATGTGCCGCGGCCTGAGGAAATTGGCGCAGCTTCGGCTGACCTCGCCGCCATCGTCGATGAGCTGCACACCGAGAATGCCGATGCTCTTGTTCTCCGGCAATTCGAGGAAGCGGATCGGCTGCGCCAGCGAGTTCGGATAGAGCGCCGCGTCCGGGTTGAGGAAGAGCAGGTAGTCGGCGGTCGATCCCGTGGTGCCGGCATTGCACGCGGCGGCGAAACCGGCGTTGACGCCGAGCTTGATCACAGTCAGCGGCAAGCCGATATCGCGCGCACCGTCGAGCGAGGCGTCGACCGAGCCGTTGTCGACGACGACGACACGCGAGAGCTCGAAGCCGGCGCGATCGACCGGCAAGATCGACTCGAGGCAGCGGCGAAGCTGCTTGCCGGCATTCCAGTTGACGATGATGATGTCGAGGCGAGGCGGGGCCATCGGGGCTGCTCTGGCGATCCTTAGCGCAGCAATAGCAGATCGCGGCTCTGCCAGGCCATGACCAGCGCCACCAGCCACTGCGTCGCCGCGTAGGCGGCCGCGGCTCCGGCGGCGCCGTGCTGCGGCACCAGCAGGGCGAGGAGCGCCACGAAGAAGCCGAGGCTCAGCGACTCGGCGCGTCCGATGGCGAGCGGCCGCCCGTCGGCCTTGAGCGCCAGCATGAACACCTCACGGCTCGCATGCGGGACGATGCCGAGAAGAAGCAACCGGACCAGGTCGGCGGCCGGCGCGAAGGCGGCGCCGAAGAGAAGCCCGACGAGCCTCTCCGCCAGGACGAACAGAAGGAAGGCCGCGAGCGCGACGCCGCCGAGGACGAGGCCGAGCGTGCGCCGGACGGCGGCGGCCTTGGACGGACGATCCTCGCTCGCCAGCACGCGCGGAAAGACGGCTTGCGAGACGGACTGCGCGAGCTGGAGCAGGCCCAGGATCAGCGTCATCGCCGCGGCGTAGAGCCCGAGCGAGGATGAGTCGAGCAGAAGCGCGATCGCGATCTGGTCGACACGCCCGCCGAGGACCTGGACGACGAAGCCGACATGCAGGCGAAGGCCGAGCGAGACGAGCGGCCGCGCTGCCTCGCCGTTCGGCGCAACCAGAGGAAAGCCGCCGGCGAGAGCGACGCGGAGCCCAGCGGCGAGCAGGGCGATCGCATGCGAGAGGACGAAGGCAAGCGCGAAGCCGACGATGCCGGCACCGAGATGCCAGGCGAGAAGCGTCCCGGCGAGGTAGGTTGCCGCTTGCACGGTGCGCAGCACGAGCCAGCCCCGCTGATCGAGGCGGCCGCGCAGCGTGTCGAGAAAGAGCGTGGAGAGCATCGTCGCCGGCACAAGCCAGAGGCAGAGCCGCCCGGCCTCCTTCACCTCCTCCGGCCTGAGCGCCAGCGTCTCAGGCGCGAGCCAGATCCCGGCGACCGCCGCGCCGAGGAGGCTGAGCGTCAGCGTCAGCCAGAGCGCGGTCGCGAAGAGCTGTCGCGGCTCGCCGCTGCGCGAGGCGGTCAGCACAAGCAGCGCCTCGTTGAGCGAAAGCGAGGCGATCTGCGCTGCCAGCATCGGCCACAGCACGACGAGCTGCAGATCGCCGCGTCCCTCCGGCAGGAGCGCGCGCGCGACGATCATCGCGGTCGCAAGATTGGCCGCCTGCGTCGCCGCCGTGCCGAACAGCGCGCCGAGAATCATGGGCAAGACGAGCGCGACGTCGACTCCCTCTCCCGGCCGCGTAGCGGGCGGGGGAGGGCGGGGGCGGGGGCCGAGCGTAGCGAGGCTCGAGAGTCGCGTGCTGCTGTATGCCGCTCCTCGCTGCGCTCGGCCCCCACCCCACCCTCCCCCGCCTTCGGCGGGAGAGGGAGTCGATGAGCGTTTGCAAGACTGCTCATCTCTTCTCCGCGCGCAGAAGGTAGCGATAGGCGCAGAAGTCGCGCGCCAGGCCGAGCGTCAGCGTATCCAGAAGCGCTGACTTGCCGGCGACCGGCGCCTTGATCTCGGTGATGATGAGTCCCGCCTGCTGAAACAAATCTGTCATGGAAGAGCGCGTAAAGAAGCGGAGATGGCCGCGGTCGAGGGTGCCGGACTCGGCGTAATCGAAACGTCCTTTCAGAATGAGCGGCAGCAGCGTGCCGACGTGGCGGAGATTGGGAATACAAGCGACGATCGCGCCGCCGGCGCTGAGTCGCATTGCAAGCCTCCGCACGACCCGCCACGGATCGACGAGGTGCTCCAGCACGTCGAGGCAGAGGATCAGATCGAGATCGGCTGGGATCGCCTCATCGCCGAGAGACTCGATGTTCCCCGTAACGACCTGATCGAGGTGGGATCGCGCGCGTTCCGCAGCCTGCGGCTCGATCTCGATGCCCGCGGCCCAGCCCACGAGGCCCCGCTCCCGGAGTCGTGCCAGCGTCGCACCCTCGCCGCAGCCGAGCTCAAGCGCACGCTCTGCCGGCCGCGCCAGCATCGAGGCCACTTCGGCATCCCGAGCATTTGCGAAATATGCTGCGGGTTTAGTGGCGTAGAGATCTCGAAGAGGGTCCATCGATGCGACTATATCCCGCGAAACTGCCTTTCGCGCTTCCTAAGCTCTCGAATCTGTGATGGGATCAACATCGGCTCTTTCGAGCTGCGCCGTCCGTCCGGATCTCTCTAGCCGACCGACAGCCCGATTTATGGATAGCCTTCCCACCATTCGCGCCAGCTACCGCCGCCTTTCGCATGTCTATGACGTGCTCGAAGGGGCGATCTTCCGCTCCGGCCGCAAGGACGCGGTCGCGCTCGCCAACAAGCGGCCGAACCAGCGCATCCTCGATGTCGGTGTCGGCACCGGCCTGGCGCTGCCGCTCTATCGCCCGGATTCCTGGGTCGTCGGCATCGATGCCTCGCCCGAGATGCTGAGACGCGCCAGGAAGCGCGCGAAGAAGAAAGGGCTTGCCCATATCGGCGGCCTCCTCGAGATGGACGCGATGAGCATGGCCTTCGCCGATCGCAGCTTCGATGCGGTGGTCGCCATGCATGTGGCGTCGGTCGTGCCCGACCCGATGAAGCTGATCAACGAAATGAAGCGCGTCTGCGTGCCGGGCGGTGACATCGTCGTGGTCAACCACTTCGCCTCCTCGGGCGGCGTCGCGCGGCTGATCGAAGAGGCCTGCCATCCTTTCGCCGAGGTCATCGGCTTTCGCCCCGATGTGCGGCTGATGCACCTCGCCGACGGCGCGCGTCTGCAGATCGTCCAGGTGCGCCGCGTCAATCTCGGCGGCTACTGGCGGCTCGTGCATTTCCGCAACGCGCCGGCCGAGCCGGCTCGTCAGCGCGCCTGATCCGAGGTCCGATGGAACTCGACCTGATCCGGCGCCTCTACGGCAAGGGCGCCGGGATTTACGACGCCGTATTCGGGCCCTTGCTCGACCGCGGCCGCCAGGCGGCGGTCGAGGCGATCAACGCGAGCGATGCGCGCTCCGTGCTCGAGGTCGGCGTCGGCACCGGGCTGTCGCTGCCGCTCTATCGCCACGACCTCAGGGTGACCGGCATCGATCTCTCGCCGGAAATGCTGACCAAGGCGCGCGAGCGGGCCCGCGGCCTCGAACAGGTCGACGCGCTGCACGAGATGGATGCGCAGAATCTCGCCTTCGCCGATGCGAGCTTCGATGCCGCGGTCGCGATGTATGTCGCGGCCGTGGTGCCGGACATGGGCCGGCTGTTCGGCGAGCTCCGACGCGTCTGCAAGCCTGGCGGCTCGATCCTGGTGGTGAATCACCTGGCGGCGGAGTCGGGCGTGCTCGGCGCCTTCGACCGCCTGATGGCGCCGGCTAGCCGGGCCATGGCGGTCCGTTCGGACCTCAAGCTCAAAACCCTGGCCGAGACCGCGGGGCTCGCGGTCGAGGGTGTCGAGGACGCCGGCATCGGCGGCTATATCAAGCTGGTCCGGTTCAGGAACCGCCCGGGCTAGAGTTTGATCCGCTCAAGAGGAATCGGCTCTTGCCCCCTCTCCCGCGCGTCAGCGCGGGGGAGGGTTGGGGTGGGGGCGAGCGAAGCGAGGTCGCGCGTTGCAGCGGTCGCCTTCGGCCGAGGGTGCCCGTAATGCAGTTGTCGACCTCGTATCGCCATGCTGTGCCACCACCTCGCTTCGCTCGCCCCCACCCCAACCCTCCCCCGGCTCCGCCGGGAGAGGGGGCACGAAGCGATCGCAACTCGACGGATCAGACTCTAGTCCGGCGCCACGGCGCCCATCTGTCTTACGATCATCTCGTAGGCATGCGGCTGACGATGCTTGGCGAAGTCGAACATCTTCTCCTTGCCATGCCGGCATAGGTCGAGATCGGCATCCGCGACCAGGACCTCGTCCGCGGTCGTCTTCGCTTCCGCGACCACGCGGCCGTTGGGGTCCACGATCACCGACCCGCCGATCAGCCCCGCGCCATCCTCGATGCCGGCCTTGGCTACGCACACGGCCCAAGTCGAGTTCATATACGCATTCGCCTGCGCCACCAGGGTCGAGTGAAAAGTGCGGAGCCTTTCATCCTCGTTGTTGCGTCCATAGGGATCGAAGGCGGCGGAGTTGTAGCCGCAGCACACCAGCTCGACACCCTGGAGGCCCAGCACGCGCCAGGCCTCGGGCCAGCGCCGGTCGTTGCAGATCAGCGTGCCCATGACCGCGCGTCCGAGATCGGGCGGCGCGCGGAACGCGCGGAATCCGAGATCGCCATTGGCGAAGTAGCGCTTCTCGAGCTGCTGGAAGCCGGGGCCGGGCCGCGGCTCCTGCGTACCCGGCAGATGCACCTTGCGATACTGCGAGAGTATGCGGCCGTCGCGTCCGACGATCACCGCGGCGTTGAAGCGCCGTCCGTCGTCGGTCAGCTCTGCGTAGCCGACGTGAAATCCGACCTTGAGCGCACGGGCGCGATCGAAAAGCGGCTGCACCTGCGGGTTCGGCATGGCGCGCTCGAAGAACGCATCGAGCTCCTGGCGCTCCATCATCCAGCGCGGAAAGAAGGTGGTGAACGCAAGCTCCGGGAACACCACGAGCCCGGCGCCGTCCGCGGCGGCCTTGTCGAGCATGGCGATCATGCGCTGAAGCGTCTGGGCGCGGGAGTCCGCGCGTTGGGTCGGGCCCATCTGGGCGGCGGCGAGTCGGAGGGTGCGTGTCATGCGGGGGAGAGACTCCAGATTTTCGGACCCTCGCTTGGTGCGGTTCGCCACGCTAAGGCTCTCGGCACGCAAGAGCGCGCCTGCCGCCTTAGCTCGCGCCCCGCGCTCGGGGCCCCCACCCTACCCTCCCCCGCTCGCGCAAGGGAGGGTCTTGCCTTCGCAAACTTGCCCGCTCTTGCTGACTTAGCGCATGCCTATCCACATGTGCTGGCGAAATCGCTAGGGTTCGCGATCACCCACTGAGGCACCGCATGACTGCCCACGGACACTTCCACTGGAACGAGCTCATGACCCGCAAGCCCGAGCGGGCCAAGGCTTTCTACAAAAAGACCATCGGCTGGACCTTCTCCAAGATGAAGATCCCCGACGGCCGCGCGTATTGGGTGGCGATGGTGAAAGGCAAGCCCGTGGCCGGCATCTTCGATCTGTCGCCGAAGATGTTCAAAGGCGTGCCGGAAAGCTGGATGTCGTATCTCGCCGTCGACGACGTCGACAAGCGCGTGAAGAAGGCGGTGAAGGCCGGCGCCAAGCTGATGAGCCCGGCCTTCGACGTGCCGGGCGTGGGGCGGATCGCGATGCTCAGGGAGCCGGGCGGCGCGGGCGTGGGCTGGATGACGCCGGCGAAGGTCTGAGATTGCGGGCGCGTCGCGTGAGAAGGCATGGAGCCTGGAGGGCCTTCGCCGCTCCGGACTCCACTCGACCGGCGGCGGCTTGCGCGCCGGCCTCGCGGCCGTCGCGCCTCCTTCGCCGCAATTCCGATAGGACGCCAGGGGTGTCGTGCACGCTCCTGGCCGTCGGGACCGAGCCCCAGCACGCACCTGGATCGCCTGCGACCGAATTCGATTCCCAGTTTCCCGTATTTTCGCGGCGACGGCAAGATTTCGGAAGACTGTTTTTCGCAGCGAACCATTGAAAACATTGGCGATATCTGAAGATCTGCGACAAAATTACACGCGAATTTCGGCGCAATGATCGCGATTTATTTTTCCATTCCCGATTTATCATTAGGTAAGTCGGGCTCGGACCTCTAGGATCGACTCCCATATGACCTCGGCCGCGGGAACAGGGTAGCGGCCGGCAACACCATCAAACGAGCTGGGCGACGGCCGGGCCGGGCTTCGACAAAGGCCCGGGTATCCGTGCCGGCGACACCGGCCTCAACCCGAAAGACAGGAGATCTTCATGGCCACGAATCCCACAGGCTTGGCGCGTTTCAAGCCGCGCAAGGGGATGCTCCCCTCGTTCTTCCTCGGGCTCGTCATTGGCCCGATCGCGCTCAGCTACTTCGGCGTCACCGTCACCTCGCGCACTGCGCGGGCCGATCTGCACATCGGCACGGTCGAGCTCAAGGCGGCGCTTTGCGAGGTCAAGGCCAGGACCGCGGTCGCCGATCCCTCCAAGCTCGACTTCAACGCCCGGCGCGAGCTCGCCAGCAAGCACGCCGCCGACGCCAACGGCAATACCGACTACGAGATCGTCAATCTCTGCTCCAACAAGCTGGGATGAGCGGGGCGGGGCCGGTTGAATGCAAGGATTCACATGACCTCTTTCGTCGACGGCTTCGAGCTGCGTTTCCTCAGCCAGTCTCAGTCGGCTGAGCGCAAGCTCAACGGCCGCCTCCTCGATGTCATTCCTGTCGCGTGGGTGGCGAGCTGGCGCAACGGGCCGCCGCCCGACATGCGCGCGCCGTCGCCCGATGCCAGCACGGCGGCGCCGCGGCCGAAGGCCTCGCGGCGGCCGCCGCCGCGCGAGGCATTCGTCGAGATCCGCTTCGACGACGCGGCCGAGATGGCGGCGCAGAAGACAGCCGCGCCCTTCGTCGTCGCCCTCGCGCTCGCTCGACCGGCCGGAGAGAAGGCCCGGCGCGGCGTCGCGGAGTTCCGCGGCGTCTTCGAGGTGCAGGCGACCGGGGTCGAGCTTTCGCCGAACAGCCTCGAGACGAAAGTGATCCGGCGCGTGACGGCAGGGGAAGGATGATGAAGACGAACCAGGCGAAGACCGCGGACGAGGCCAAGCTTTCGGCGCGCGAGAGCCCCAAGCACCGGCGCTTCACGGTGCTGTGGACCGTGAGCGGACGCGAGCGGCGCTCGGCGCAGATGACCGAGGTCGAGGCGCAGCGCTTCGTCGATCGTCTGACCCGGGAGAAGGCCGAGCAGGTGCGCGTCGACGAGACGCTGACGCCCACATACGTGCAGTTCCGCGTCGTGTAGGCAAGGGGCAAGGATGGCCGAGAGGACGACCGAGCTCGACAAGTTCCGCGGCATGGCGGAGCGCCGCGCCACCGAGTCCCGCCGCCGCCAGCGCACCGCGGTCAGCGGCGAGGAGGAACGCCGCCGCAGTCGCGATGAGTTCGAGGGCTTCCTCTTCCGCGAGCCCGCCAAGAGCTGGGGCGAGGCAGCCGCGAAGGCGCGCTACCTGCTGACGCTGCTTACCACGGAGACGTCCGATCCCAGGCTCGATCCCCTGGTCTCCGCGGTGCTGTCGGATTTCGATCGGCTGCTGGCGGCACGCCGCGAGGACTGACTGTCGCGACGCGGGCGCGATGTCGTCAGCTCACCTGGAACACCGCCTCCACCGAGCACGCGAAATCCATGGGCCCGATCGTGCCGACCGCGAAGCGCGCATGCCGCCCCGCCTCGCCCCAGACTTGCACCATGAGGTCGGAGGCGCCGTTGGCGACGAGCGGCTGTCCTTTGAAGTCGGGGCCGGAGTTCACGAAGACACCGAGCTTGACGCAGCGCTCGACGCGATCGAGATCGCCGTCGAGCGCCGCGCGCATCTGAGCGATCACGTTGAGCGCGGAGAGCTTGGCAGCCGCCTGCCCTTGCTCCAGCGTGAGGTCGATGCCGAGCCGCCCGATATAGGGACGCCTGTCGCCCTCGGTCGGCGGTTGCCCCGCGACGAAGGCAAGCCCGCCGGCGATGACCACATGCTGGAATGAGGCGAACGGCGTGCTCGCCGGCGGCAGGGCGATGCCGAGCTCCCTCAAGCGTGCCTCGATGCGTCCCATGCGACCCCCTTGCGGCGCTATATATAAATGCGCTTGGGGCTGTCCCAGATAACTACCTGAGATGACGCTTAACCCATTGTTTGATCTGGGTTAGTTGCTTGGATGGGTCACTGGTGTTGAAGCGCCACTCGCACTCCTTCAAGAATAGCCCGAAATGGGCCTTCGGGACACCGTTGAACTTGCGCATGTGGCGCTTGGCCTGGTTCCAGAAGTTCTCGATGCCGTTGATGTGATTCTGCCGATCAGCGAAGAGCTCGGAGTGATTGATCC
>Ga0194131_10003979_pt1 | contig 22707 bp, 18 predicted proteins | sample TA2KigO120mmetaG_FD_148631 | JGI IMG/M metagenome (GOLD analysis project Ga0194131, IMG submission 148631) | Freshwater microbial communities from Lake Tanganyika, Tanzania - TA2015053 Kigoma Offshore 120m | ecosystem: Environmental > Aquatic > Freshwater > Lake | place: Tanzania: Lake... | reverse complement strand
ACGTGGCAAGACGGGCAGGCTATCTCCTCGGCGTCTGTAGCCGGTTTGACATCAATCATGACCGGCGCGACCCGCTTCTCCTGTGCAGGACAGAGGTGGTTGCATCGGATTCCGAACGAGTCTTCAGACAGAAGCTCTGTGGGGCATGGGATTGGTGTCGCTGGCGCGCGCAGGATCCTGCGGCGACGGAGGGGCAATCGACGTGAGCATTTCGTACCAACTTAACGACGTCGGAATCCATCTCCCGAATATCCCCGTCTTCCACCGTGACGACGAGTACGATCAAGCCGGTTTCGACGTCCTTTGGGACATGCAGGCCCGGCATTTCTGGTACTTAGGCCGACATCGCTTCATTTTGCACGCTCTCAAAAAGCATTTAGGCTCCAGTACCATGCCGGGAGCGGCCATCGATCTCGGCGGGGGGTGCGGAGGATGGATAAAGTATCTCTGCGAGCGAGCGCCAGAGAGGTTCAGCAGGCTTGCATTGGCTGATTCGTCGCTTATCGCGCTGGAGCGAGCCGGGGGCATCCTGCCAACATCTATCGAGCGCTATCAAATCGACCTCATGAATCTGGGGTGGAAAAATCAGTGGGATGTCGCGTTTCTTCTCGATGTGCTCGAACACATTCCGGACGATGTAACGGCGTTGCAGCAGGCGGCGAAGGCTATTAAGCCGGGGGCGCTGATTTTCGCGACTGCTCCGGCACTCCAATTGTTCTGGAGTGACGACGATGAGGTTGCGCATCACCTCAGGCGTTACGCCAGGAAAGACTTCGTTCGGTTGGCGGACGAGTCGGGGCTGATCCTGCGAGATGCGCGCTATTTTATGTTTTTTCTCAGCCCGCTCTATTGGTTGGCGCGCTTGAGACTCGGCGCAGGAAATCCTTCTGAGGATAAAAAGCGTTCTCTCTTTTTGCGAGCGCATCGAGTTTCGGAAGGCCCGAGTAACAAGTTGCTCTCTGTGGTATTCGAGAGTGAGACGCCGATTGGACATTGGCTTCCGTTTCCCTGGGGCACATCGATACTCGCCGTGCTTGAAAAACCGGTCCTGAGTAAGTGAACGGGAAGTCCTACGAAGCGCGCGAGGCCATGCCTTCTTCCTTCAGCCTCAGCATCGTCGTGCCCGTGTATGGCTGCGCCGGCTGCTTAGAAGAACTTTGCAGCCGCCTGGAGAAAAGCGTTGCGCCCATTACGGAGCGTTTTGAGATCATTCTCGTCGATGATAGAAGCCCGGATAACTCATGGGCTGTCATCATCTCACTGCAAGCTAGGCATCCAGCGGTAAAGGGCATACGCTTAAGTCGAAACTTCGGCCAGCACGTAGCTATTTCCGCCGGCCTGGCGGCAGCCAGCGGAGACTACGCGGTCGTCATGGATTGCGACCTGCAGGACCCGCCGGAGAAAATCCCAGAGCTCTTCGCAAAGTTGGAAGAAGGCTATGACCTCGTGCTCGCCCGCCGAGTTAAACGAAGCCATTCGGTCAGTCGTCGACTTGCAGCAAGACTCTATTTTCAATTAATGGGCTGGCTGACCAAGGAGAGCTTCGACAGAAGTTACGGTTCGTTCTCTCTCCTCTCCCGTAAAGTGGTCGACAACTTCTTGAAATTCAGCGAGAGAGAGCGGCTTTATAATTTTATATTGCGGTGGTTGGGGTTCCGGATGGGCACCATCGATTACGAGCACCAACCGCGCACCATTGGGCGCAGTGCTTATTCTTTTGGGAGCTTGGTCGGACTTGCTATCGACGGAATCTTCTTTCAAACCACGGTCATCTTACGCTGGATAGTGACTCTCGGTCTTGTGTTTGCCGCCTCCGGGGTAACTCTGGCGGTCTTTTTCGTTTTGCGATATTTTATCCGTGACGTGCCACCGGGCTGGACAAGCCTCATTGTAGTCATTCTTGTCAGCACGGGCATGATTCTGTTTAGTTTAGGGATCATCGGCCTCTACGTCGGCAAGATCTTCAACCAGACGAAGGGGCGCCCGCTTTACGTTGTGGATGCTGTCTCCGAGAGACAAATGACATGGTAGCGCTACTACAGCTCATGTCCCTGATCACCTCCCCCTGCTCCTTCGCTTTACTCCAGAAACCGAATCAGGCCAAATAGCTGCAAGGGCGGTGCTCTCGACGCGTCGCCCTGTCACACGGTTTATGAATTCACGATCCTTGTAAGAAAAGATTCATGAAACCGCTCATCATTTTCGGTGTCGGCGAAATGGCTCAGGTGGCGAACTACTACTTCTCGCACGATAGCGACTATAAGGTCGCAGCATTTACTGTCGATGCGGAGTTCATCGGAACCAATGCGTTTTGTGGGCTGCCGGTCGTTCCTTTCAACGAGATTGCCAAGCACTATCCCCCGGAACGCCACGATTTGTTTGTGGCGGTAGGTTATGCAAATCTCAACCAGGTGCGGAAAGACAAGTATGCGAAAGCCAGGGCGATGGGCTACCGGCTGGCGAGTTATGTCAGCTCGCGCGCGAACGTTCTGACCGAGGAGAAACCAGGGGCAAACTGCTTCATTCTGGAGGACAACACCGTTCAGCCTTTTGTCAGGATCGGCAATAACGTGACGCTCTGGAGCGGCAATCATATCGGACATCATTCCGAGATCGGGGACCACTGCTTCATCACCTCCCATGTGGTCGTGTCCGGCGGGGTGACGATCGGGGAGTCGTGCTTTATCGGTGTCAATGCCACGCTCCGTGACCACATTAAGATCGGAGAAAAATGCATTATCGGGGCTGGAGCGCTGATCCTTGCAGACGCGGAGCCGGAGGGGGTCTACCTCGGAAGCGCGACGGAACGGGCGCGAGTTCCCAGCACTCGTTTGAAGAAGATCTGAGGTCGGCGGTGAAATGGAGAAAGCTAGGCAGAGTCTACTGTCCGACCGGCGAAAAAGAATGGATGCGCACTCATGCTGCCAATCCGGTGGCTGATTGGATCGGCGGGGACGTTTTTCGCATTTACTTCAGCTCCCGCGATTCAAATAATCGCTCCAGCGTGGCATGGGTTGAGATTGATTTGCGCACACCTGAGAAAGTGCTTCGCGTCGCAGAAGAGCCGGTGCTGACACCCGGCACGGTGGGAAGCTTCGACGACAGTGGATGCTCGCTGGGAGCAATCGTGCGTGAGGGCCGGCAACTCCTGATGTACTACCTGGGGTGGAATCTTTGCGTCACCGTGCCCTGGCGTAACTCCATCGGCCTGGCCGTCTCCAATGATCATGGCGGGCACTTTGAGCGAGTCTCGATAGCCCCGATCGTTGACCGGTCGGAGGTGGACCCATACTCCATATCCTATCCGTGGGTGCTGCACGAGGCCGGTGAATGGCGGATGTGGTACGGATCGATCCTGCAGTGGGGTGCCAATCCTCAATCAGAGTTTGTCGTCATGATCAAGCACGCCACGTCCGACGACGGGCGCAACTGGCTCAGGGATGGGAAGGTCGTTCTTCAGCCGAGTAGCGCCACGGAATACGCCTTTGCCCGGCCTTGCGTCGTTCGGGACGGAGACATGTACCGGATGTGGTATTCGTATCGAGGCCAGGCCTTCAGGATTGGCTATGCGGAATCCCGGGACGGCACTTCTTGGATCAGGCGCGACACGGAGGTCGGCATTGAGCCGTCGCCGGGCGAGTGGGACGGAGAAAGTATCGAATATCCGTCCATATTCGATCACCAGGGGCGCCGCTACATGTTGTATAACGGGAACAGCTACGGCCGAACAGGTTTCGGGATCGCTATTCTGGAGTCACATTAAGGTCAATTGGTTGAAAAATTGACTGGAAGAATAAAATCGATGAACTGCGTAATTCTGCAGCCCAGTTACATCCCTTGGCGCGGTTTCTTTGATCAAGTTCACAAGGCAGATGTCTTCGTATTTTATGACTGTGTGCAATACGACGATCGAGGGTGGCGAAACCGAAATCAGATAAAAACCCCGAGCGGTCTCCAGTGGCTTTCAATCCCGGTCCATTCACGAGGTGTGCAGGTCGAGAAAACCGCCGTTAAAGACATTCGAATTGTTTGGGACGGGCCGTGGAACAAAAAGCATCTAAGGGCCCTGCAAGCTAATTATTGTAAGTCTAAGTACTTCACCCGTTATTGGCATTTGCTTGAAAAACTTTACGAAAGACGAGACGAGTTCCTTGGAGACTTTACCTGTCATCTTATCGAAGTGCTGGCCCGAGAGCTGGGGATCGCTCACACACGGTTTGTCCGTTCCTCAACCCTCCCGGCATCCGGAGCTAAGACAGATCGATTGCTCAGTATTCTTAGTCATCTGGGAGCAACGCATTACATCTCCGGGCCATCCGCGAAAAGCTACTTGGAGGTGAACAAATTATCTGCAGCCGGCATCTCCATTGAGTTCATGAATTATGACTATCCCGCGTATCCCCAACTCTATGGCTCCTTTGAACCGCAAGTGAGCGTCATCGATTTGCTTTTTAATGTGGGCCCGGATTCGCCGAAATATATTTGGGATCGGTGATGAGTCATCCGTCCCCCATCGGGTTCAATAAACCGTGCGTTTTCGACTCAGGCAGGCAGTATGTTCTCGAGGCGCTTTCATCCCCAGTCCAAAGCGGCGATGGGCCGTTCACTCGGCGCTGTCACAGCTTGCTTGAGTCAATTCTCGGGGTTCCTAAGAGCCTGCTCACGACATCGGGCACGCACGCTCTGGAGATGGCTGCGTTGCTGCTGGATATCAGGCCCGGCGATGAGGTCATTGTTCCATCGTTCACCTTTGTCTCAACCGCGAATGCTTTTGCGTTGCGCGGAGCGAAGGTGGTCTTTTGCGACGTTCGAGCGGATACGCTCAATCTGGATGAGACAAAACTCGAGCAACTGATCAATCACAAGACGAAAGCGATCGTGCCGGTCCACTATGCCGGCGTGGGATGTGAAATGGGCGCGATTGTGAATATTGCTGACTCAAGGGGTATCGCGGTCGTTGAGGATAATGCCCACGGATTCCTCGGAAAGTGTAAAGGGTCCTGGTTAGGTACATTCGGAAGCATGGCGGCGGTGAGTTTTCATGAGACGAAGAGTTTCTCATGCGGCGAGGGCGGGGCGCTGCTCATCAATGACCCTTCCTTAATCGAGCGCGCTGAGATTATCCGTGAAAAAGGTACTGACCGCTCACGGTTCTTTCGCGGCCAGGTGGATAAGTATTCTTGGCAGGATCTCGGCTCCAGCTACTTGCCTTCCGACATCCTCGCGGCCTTGCTGTTGTCGCAGCTCGAAGCACGTCAGGAGATTCAGCGCAAGCGCCAAAAGATTTGGGAGGTATATCATTCCGAACTCGCTGACTGGGCTGAGAGCACCGGTGTGCGTCGGCCTATCATCCCGGAATATTGCGAACAAGCCTACCACATGTACTACCTGCTGATGCCCTCCCTTGAGGCGCGCCAAGCTTTCATCGCGCATCTACAGAACCAAGGCATTCTTGCTCTCTTTCACTACCTGCCGCTCCACCTCTCTGACTATGCGAAGCGCTGGGGCGGGAAACGCGGGGATTGCCCGGTCACTGAGGATGTGAGCAATCGGTTGGTCAGGCTGCCGTTCTTTTATGCGCTGACGGAGCAAGAGCAGGCAAGAGTCATTGAAGCGGTTCGCGAGTTCAAAATAGGAATTCAACCGTGAGTAGGAAAGTGCGGGGGCTTTCTTTGAGCAGATTACCCGCTTACGGTTTAAGTGGCAGTTTTTTGCATGAACTATTCTGGATACGAGTCATGGGTATTCGTGACAAGGTCGTCCACATAACTCTACTCGTCTCAGCCGTTCTCGTCTTGTGGTTGGTCTGGGGAACCGGGATTCATGGAGACGACTACCTCCTTCTTAATCAAATAGGTCGCTTAAACATAGGAGATTTGTTTCGCCCAGATTTGCATGTGTCGAACGTTAACGTGTTTAGCCCAGTAGGATATTTTTTCAATTATTTTCCCTACTATTTGTTCGGAAAGACGTATTTGCTCGGATACGATCTTTATAAATTCCTGTCCGCCGTTTGTGCGGGTTTCATGGCCTATCGTTTCGTGAACGATTATTTGCCGCGTGCAAGGGCACTGCTGGCCGTAGCGATGTTTATCCTTCTGCCGATACACGACACCACACTCTTTTGGCACTTAACGCATTTGTATGTCTTAACGCCCGCCGTGATTATGTATGCCCATCATTTGGTCCGTCGCGATCAGTATAAGGTTGGATTTCTTGCGGGAATGTGTGGGGCATTTTCGTCTTTTGTGTCGCCTCCATATACATTCGGCCTGGGAGCAATTTTTATCCTTGAACAAAAATGGAAAAAGGCCTTCGTCTTCTTTGTGCCGGGTTTGCTCTATGTTGTCTTCTATTTTTATATGACCAATGTGCTCAAGGGTCATCCGGGAAGAATTAGTTCCCATCTGGATGGAATGACATTTTTCAAGCAATATCTTTTACAAATGGCTTCATTCCTCGATGTCGCTGTCGGCCCGTCATTTTGGCTTAAACTGATCTATTCTGCGAACGCGGTTACCGTAGGATCATTAGTTTTGGGTCTCATCGTTCTCGCAATATTTGTACGTTGCTTTGATGTCGAAAGAATCCAATATCCGGCAACGCTTATTGGGGGAGCACTTGCCGTAACGATGCTCGCATTTGGAATGTTTGCCTTGACCGGGTTTTATCCTCAAATAGCTTTTAATCTCGGTAATCGTGTGACGACGTTCGGCTCTTTGCTGCTGGCGTTTGGCGTGGCTGTTTTGCCCCTGAGTCGGAGGCAGTTTACCATTGTGGCCGCTGTGCTGCTGGTCTCTGTGCTGGGACTTTCCGATCACTGGAGATCATGGAATGCACGACAATTGGAAGTCATCCACAACCTTCAAACGAATACTGAATTGGCTAAGGTGGAACCCAATAGCACGATTCTTGTCGTGGGACATCACTTCAGCAAACTGGGCCCATTCGCGCATGTTGACTTTTTCTGTGAAGATCCCGTGCAAATCTTTGCCTATGCATTAGGACAAAAGCCGGATTATGCTGCCTACTCAGTGAGTAGGCGCCACTATGTTCAAGAGCATGACCTGGTAGACAAAAAGTGGGGCAAGGTCACGCAGCTTAGCGATGAAGTGATTATCTATGATGCCGAGACGAATTCGCTCAGGCGAATTGCATCAGACAAGTTGAACGACTATCTCTCTGCGCTCCCTTTAGATGTCCGTCATTGGGTCCAATTATTGGATGATGGCTGGACAAGACGCACGGTTATCTATTTGATGCCACGACTAGAATACTTGTTTGTCTAATGCCGCAGCCCCCCATTTTTCAAGCGGCCAGGCGGGGCAAGCTCGCCTGGTCAAGAGGCCGCCATAGACCGATTAGCCCGCGCCGGTATGAATTCTGACAAACACAACATCGTCTGCATCTCAACGATCGACTGGGATTTCATCTGGCAGGGGCATCAGGAGATCATGTCCACCCTGGCCAGGCAGGGCCACCGGGTCCTCTTCATCGAGAATACCGGGGTGCGCAACGTCGGACTTAGAGATCTTCCGCGGCTCAAGAACCGTCTGGCGAACTGGCGAAAGGGCATTCGGGGCATACGCAAGGTCATGGACAACCTGTATGCCTACGCACCATTGGTGCTCCCCTTTCCCTACTCGAGAATCGCCCGGTTCATCAACAAGGCCATGATGTTCTGGACGCTCCGCAGTTGGACAAAGTCTATGGGTTTCGCCGATCCGATCATCTGGACGTGGTTGCCCACTCCTCTTGCGTTGGAGTTGATTGAGTTTCTCAACGGGCGGCTCGTCGTTTACTATTGTTGTGGTGATTTGCAGACCAGCTCGAGTGGCAGCAGGAAGATTCGTGAAACCGAAGATGTCCTGCTTCAAAAGGCGGACATAGTGTTTGCGCATTCCAAAGCGCTGTATGACCGATGCAGGCGGTTCAACGACCAGGTGCACGTCTTCCAGTATGGTTTCAACCGCACAATCTTTGCATGCGCCGATGACCGCCCGCCTCCAGATCTTGAATGCATCAAGCGGCCGATCCTGGGGTATGTGGGGGGTGTGCACAGGGTCCTTGATTTCGAGCTTCTTAAAAAGGTCGCACTCGCCCATCCGGACAAGTCCCTGGTCTTTGTGGGACCAAGGCAGGTTGATGCCGGACAGCTTGCCGGATTGCCGAACGTGTACTTTCTCGGGCAGAAGAGATACGAGGAGCTTCCCACCTATATCAGACATTTCGATCTGGGCCTGATTCCCTATGTGCTGAACGCCTACACGAGGTCCGTCTATCCGAACAAACTCAACGAGTACTTGATTATGGGGAAGCCCGTGATCTCGACTCGGCTGCCTGAGGTGGAATTTTTCAATCACTGTCACCAAGGCATCGTCTCGATTGCCGATGGACATGAGGAGTTTGTCGCCCGGATCACCGAGGAGCTGAAGGCTGACTCAGAGGCCCGCCGCCTTCACCGGATCAGCATGGTGGAGAAGAACGCGTGGAGTGAGAAGATTGAGGCGATGACCGGCTTGATCCAAGCCAAACTCGACGAAAAGGCCAAGAGCAGAGAAGTCAACTGGCATCAGGTCTTTTTGAGGATGTCGAGGCCCTGGCGGCACAGACTGGCAGGCGTGGCGGTGACGGGCGCTCTGGCCTACGCGGTGATGTTCCACACGCCGGCGTTCTGGATGCTTGCCAAGCCGCTGCTGGTCGTGGAACAGCCCGTCCAGGCTGACGCGATCGTCGTCCTTGCCGCAGGGATCGGAGAATCCGGCGTACCGGGGGAGGCCTACCAGGAAAAAGTCAAGCGAGCAGTCGAACTATACCGGAAGGGTTATGCGAATGCCCTGATTTTCTCTTCCGGGGTCACCTATGTTTTTGAAGAAGCGCAGGTGATGAAAGCCTTGGCCGTCTCCTTGGGTATTCCGGAGAGCGCCATTCTTCTGGACGAACGCGGTGGCGGAAACTACACCAGTCTTCTCAACGTGAAACGGATCATGGACTCCCGCCATTGGACGCGCATGCTGCTCGTGACCTCGCGCTATAACGGGACACGGAGTCGTTTAATTGCCGAGAAAAACTTGCCAGGCTATTCCGTGACTCTCACTCCCGCGGAGAACAGCGTCTTTTTCGGCGATGAACGCCATGTGCTGTGGAGGCACATCACCGCCGTCACCCATGAGTATGCGAGCGTCGTTTACTACTGGCTGAAGGGCTATATCTGAGCAAGCCGGAACATCGAGCCGGAATCTTTCCGGGTGAGGGACGAGTGAGTGAACATCTTTACGGGATGAGGGCCTGGGGTGTGATCCTGGTCCTCGTCGTCGGCTTTTCCGTCTGGCTCAGTCTCAGCGTGCGGGACTTGGGCTTTCGCATCGTCTCTCAACCCGAGATCGAGGTGGATTATGTCATGGGGGTGTTCTGGTGGTGTATCTTCGCGATCGCCATCGCTGCGTTCGGGGGACACGATCGCAAGATGCTTCTGTTCGCCTGGATCGGTAAGTTCTTTGTGGTCTTGGTCGCCATGCTCGTCTATGAGTGGCACTACGGGCTCGATGCCACCTCCTACCATGAGAGCTCAAAAACCGGCTATTACGACTACCTGTATCCCGGCTTCGACTTCCGCGAGGATCTCGTTCCGTCCATCAACCCGATTCAGGACGAATATGGCCGTCCTTTGGGCGGGATCGGGACTGAAAACTTTGTGAGGTCTGTGCTGGTCATCTCGTCACTCACGGGTCCGTTCTATCATGCGATCAAGGTGGCGTTTGCATTCCTGGGCCTGGTGGGAATCTGGTGTTTTTATCGAGCGGTCGTCGCGGCGATCGGCCGGCCGTTGCCGCCCGCGTTTTATCTCCTGGCGTTCTTTCCTTCCATCCTGTTTTGGTCTTCGATTTTCGGAAAGGACCCTCTGCAGTTCTTTTTTCTGGGACTCTACGCCTATGGCGGCGCATTATGGTTGGCGCAGGGGGGGCTGTCCGGGTTCTGGCTCATCGGCATCGGTTTGTTCGGGAGCTACCTGATACGGCCGTGGATCAGCGGCATGGCTGCAGCCAGCCTTCTGCTGGCGTTCCTGCTGAGCAAGTGCCGGCCTTGGCAGATCGCGCTCATGGGACTGTCACTGATCGCGACCGTCCTGCTGGCTGATGATCTAGAATCGATCGGAGTGCCGGTTCGTCTCGATCTGGAAACATTCCTTGAGCATATGAGCTATCTCCAGGAGGGGCTTCTCACATCGGGAGGAGGGAGCAGCGGCGGAGAGCTCATCGATCTGTCGAGCGGACAGTCATTCGCAGCCAATCTGCCGTTGGTGATTTTTACGGGACTTTTTCGGCCTCTGCCCTTCGACGTCAGGAACCCTTTTATTGCGCTGGCGGCCATCGAAAACACGGTCGTCTTAGTCTTAGCTCTTGTCGGGCTGTATCATTTCCGATTAGTCTACCTGCGCGACCCTCTTGTGCTCTGGCCCGCGCTCTATGCCCTGATATGGGCGGTCTTTAACGGATTTCTTGTCATGGGAAATTTGGGGGCCGGGGCTCGCTATAAGCTTCAGGTCTGGCCGTTCCTGGCTCTTGTCGTTGTCTGTCTCGCCCACAGTAAAGGGCGCGCTCTGATCGAGGCGAGGGTTTCCGGGAAAGACGAAGGGCAGGAGGGTTCCCCCAGGGTCTTTCCAAGCACTTAGTAATTTGGAGAAATTTTGACTTTATCCAGAAGAGATGCTATAAAAACACCTCCTCCATCTGCCCCAATTCGGTCAGGGTTGCACTCGGGGTTTGTTGTGAAGGAGAAGGGCAACAAGCGAGGCCGTCCTGCCTTTTCAGCCACAAGTGCTAGCGAGATTCATTCCAGGGTTATGCGATGAACAGAACCGGCACGATTTATAGCGCCAGGTGCACCGTTGTCCTGTTGCTGGTTTTGCAGTTAATCCTGGGCGACATTGGTATGAGTTGGGGGCAGCAGTCGCCCCGCGGTGGCGCAAAGGCCGGCGGTGGACCGAGAACGAAAGGGCCAGAAAGAGAAAAAGGGAAAGCTGCGGAAGGGGGTGTTGCTCCCCCAGTGGGGGTGACGGCCCAGACCCCTGCTGAAGAACAACTGCCCGGAGGGCAGGCGCTCTCCAGAGCGGTAGGCCGTGAAGAGTATGTTCTGGGACCCGGTGATGGACTCGTCATTAACATATGGGGGGAGCACGAAGACTCATTTTCGGTCAAGGTCACACCGGACGGGAAAATTAGCCTTTCGACTATCGGGGATCTGGATATTAATGGGTTGACCCTGGCAAAGGCTGACGCTCTGATCGATGCGAAGGTCAAGAAATACTACAAGAATGTGAAGAGCGGTGTTAGTCTTACCTCGCTCCGCGTGTTCCAGGTGCTTGTCCTTGGCTCGGTGGAGATGCCGGGGGCCTACCTGGCGACGCCGGTGAAGCGTGTGTCCGAGGTGGTATCCCTGGCGGGCGGTGTGTTGCCGGGGGGTAGTCAGCGGTACATCCAGCTCAGGAGAGGAGGCCAGGTAGACAGCACCGTGGATCTGTACGCCTTTTTGCGGAACGGGGACGAATCCGCGAATCCTTTTCTCCAGGATGGCGACGTCGTCTTTGTTCCTTCCATGCAGCGGGGGAGGGTGTCCGCCTATGTGGGCCAAGTCACCAGCGAGAAGGGGGTGATCTCGGAGAATTCGATTCCCTATACGATCGAGCTGAAGGAAGGGGAACGCCTGGCCACCTTGATCAACGAAATCGGGGGAGTCTCACCGTGGTGGGATCTGGAGAGCCTGCTCGTCCAGAGGGAAACCGACAGCCCCAAGGGCCTGATGAGAATTCCTGTTGATTGGCGACGGTTCCTTCAGGAGGAGGATGCGTCCCAGAACGTGGTGCTCCAAGAAGGGGACCAGGTCTTCATCCCGGCGTTGGTCAGGAGGGTGTTTGTGGCAGGGGCGGTAAAGGCTCCAGGCGCATATGCGTACCTCCCGGGGAAAACAACCGATGCGTATATTGCGCAGGCCGGCGGCATGTCGCTCGTTGCCGATATCAACCGATCCATCATCAAACGGGCTGACGGCACCGTTGAACCTTACGCGGGGACAGCCGAAATAAACAACGGGGATACCGTCATCGTCCTCGAGAGAATATTCAAGACTTGGCAGGACTACTTCGCGTTTGTCGGAACCATCAGCGGGGTCATACTCGGTCTCGTAGGGTTCTATGCCGCGTTCACCAATTTCGGACGTTAGCATGATCACTGCGCCATGTAGGGTCACAGGGTAAGGACGATGGAGCCCACCACCCGCGATTTTCTGGTTACATTGGTACTCTCCTGGAAGATCGTCTGGAGGTATCGTTCGGTGATTGTCGGCCTGGTCGTGAGCTCGGTCCTGGCTACCGGCGTCGTGAGCAAGTTCTATCTGCCGAAGCTTTATGAGGCCAGTGTCAGCTTCTTGCCCGCCAGGCAGGAGGTGAGCGGAGGTGGAATCTCGTTTGGAGGAGGGGACAAGGAGAAGAGCGGCGGCGGCGGCGGCGGCGGCGGCGGCGGCGGCGGTGTCATGGCTGTCCTGGATGGGATGGGAAAATCCGGGCCCAATGTCATCGATACCTTCTGGACCATTTTGCATTCGCGTACTATGCGTGAAAGAGTGGTTCAACAATTAAATCTGATGGAATACTATGGGCAGACGACGATGCAGGATGCCGTCGGTGCGCTCAAAGGCGAGACCACCGCGGTGGTCACCAAGCAAAAATCGATGGAGGTGATCGTCCTGACCCGAGATCGCCAAATGGCGGCCGACATCGCCAATGCCTATGCCGCAAACCTTGACGATCTCAACCGGGAGCTCAGCGCCAGCTCGTCCAGGCAGTATCGAATCTTTCTCGTGCGGGAAATGGCGGAGAAAGTCAAGGAGCTCTCAAGGGCCGAGGAGGCGCTCAAGACTTTCCAGACGGAGAACAAGGCCTTGGCCGTGAGGGAACACGCGGAGTTGGCGTCTGCAGCCGCCTCCGATCTTCGCGCACAGATCGTGGAGTTGGAAGTAGAATTGGCTCAGAAGAGAGTATATTCCACGCCTAATCATCCGCAGATCAATCAGTTGCAGGTTCAGCTCCAGGAGCTCCGCAGGCAGCTTGATCGCTTGGAGCAGGACCAGGCCATCGCGATGGCGAGGCAGCAGGGGAAAAGGGTGCCGATCTCAAAGCAAGTCTTCCCGATGATTGGGGAAGCACCGGCCCTCGCCCTGGAGTTTCTCCGCTTGGCCAGGGAAGTCAAAGTACAGGAGTCGGTGTACGGAATGTTGGTGGGAACGCTGCAGCAGGCGAAGATCGCGGAGAATCGCGATGTCCCCACGGTCCAGGTCCTCGATCCGGCCATCCTTCCTCTCCGCCCTTCTCGGCCGAAGACTCTCCAGAATGTCCAAGTGGCGGCGGCGGTTTCCCTGGTCCTGGGCATCATGCTGGCCTTTTTCCTCGACCATCTCAAGCGAAACCAGGCCCGGCTTGCGAAGGCCGCTCGGACGGCCTATCCCGGAGAGACCGGTGAGGACGCGGTTGCTGATTCAAACGGTAACGGCAGGGTAGAGGTGCAAACTGTCTCTCCGAGGGAAGTTGAACGCCTTCACGGTTGACCTCGAGGATTGGTACCAGGGAATCGAGATCCCGGTCAGCGAATGGGGTCGATTTCAAAACCGGATCCAGGCCAGCACCGAAGGTCTTCTGGATCTGCTCGCCCGTTACAGCGTGCGGGCGACTTTTTTTGTCCTCGGCTATAATGTCCCTCAGATCAAGCCGTTGCTGCGGGCTATTGTCGACGCGGGGCATGAAGTCGGCACGCATGGGCTGTGCCACACCTTCATCTATAAACAGGATCCGGCAACCTTTCGAGCGGAACTGAAACGCGCCAAAGATGAAACCGAGGATGCGACCCAGCGGCCGGTGATCTCGCACCGAGCTCCCTACTTCTCGGTGACGCGGGATTCGATCTGGGCGCTGGAGATTCTCGTGGAATTGGGCATCCGCTATGATTCGAGCATCTTCCCCGTGGCAAACTACCGGTATGGCATTCCCGGCTCCCCAAGAGACCTCTATCTGGTCCGTCTTCCGGGCGGGGCTGACCTCTGCGAATTTCCGATCTCCACGATCAAAGTGCTCGGCCGGGAGTTGCCCTGCTCCGGCGGGGCGTACTTCCGCATCTATCCGTATGCCGTTACCCGCCGGAACATCGAATCCTTGAATTGTGAGGGGCTGCCGGCCAACTTCTACATCCATCCCTGGGAGCTTGACCCCGATCATCCACGCATCCCGCTTCCGCGGCGCATCAGCCTGCCCCACTATTTTCGGCTTGGGAGTACGGCGTCGAAGCTCAGGCGTCTGCTCAGCGAGTTCCGGTTTGGCACCTTACGGGAAGTGGCCGAACATGAGCGGCCTCGGCTCCAGCATCACGCGCTAGTGTGAGACAATGGCCTTCCGTCTGCTGCGGGCTTTCCCAAGCCGGTGGCGCCGGCTCGATGGGCACGAACTCCTCCCACTCATCCGCGCAGAGATGATTGCTGGGCGGAAGATCGGTCTCGCCGCAATTCGACATTTGGAAGCAGCCCTATGCTCGAAATCCGTCGAATCGAATGCCCATCGGTTAAGGAGTATCGCGATGCGGCTCAGGTGTGGGAGGCTCGCTGGGAATACCTCAAACCTTTGAATCAGGAGAAGCGATTCGAGGTTTTCCAGCAGTTGGGCGTTGAGCTGGTCGTTGCGCGAAACGAAGAAGGCCTCCAGGCGGTCTGTCTCGTGCTACCGGACACCTTCACGGTGGCGCAGAAGACGGGTAAGTTTGTTTGGCTCTTTGAAACGGCGGCCAACAAGGCAATGCCCGGCGTGGGAGGGCTGGTCCTGTATCGGATCATGAATTGGTACCCGGCTATCGCATGCATCGGTGTTTCCGAGGAAGCCGAACCGCTGTACGGTGCCCTTCGCTGGAAGCGGCATGACCGAGTTTGGCGTTGCGTTCACCCCATCAGCCTGAAGGGGACGGCAGCTCAATATCGGTCGAGACTCGGTTCGGATTGGAAGCGTCATCTGGTCACGGCGGCGAGTGTTCTCTATGACCCCCTTGTGGCCGCATGGGAGGCACTATGCGGATTCGGGCTTGCGGTTTCTGATAAACCAGACGGCCAATCTTCCCTTGCCAGGGTGAGGCTGGCGTCCTCCTATCTGAACGTATACAGAACTCTGTGCCGTGGCAAGGTCTTGGAGGTTGTTGAAAGAGGGGGAGCGGGACGCGTCGTTCTCGACCAACTGAAGGGGTTGGATCGGTTACGGGGGCATGCCGCGATGTGGAGGAAACTGCGTGACAGGAACATTCCTGTCAATGAGTTCGTGGCGACGAGTTGGAAAGCGGCCCGACGCGCGCTTCTTCTCGGGTACCTTCCAATCAGAATGCCGATCTATTATTGGGAGAAAACGCCCACGCTGGGTGCCTGGCTGGAGGACCTTGAACGTACGGAGTTCACGTTCGCCTCTTGTGATAAGATCCTCTGACGACCTGACTGCTTCAAAGCTGAGAGCCATCCCAAAACGCTGCATGCCCGCTGGGTCCGTGTTTTCATGGAAAACAACAAGCTGCTGAACCGCCATTCCGGATCGGAGCCGCGTCCGATCAAGATCGTTCGCATTATCAGCCGGTTGAATATCGGAGGGCCAGCGAGCCACGCCGTGCTTCTCACGGCAGGGTTGAATGATGCCCGGATGCGCTCGATCTTGGTCACTGGCACCGTTGGGAGCAAGGAAGGGGATATGCAGTACATCGCCCGCCAGTACGGTGTGAATCCGATTGTCATCCCGGAACTGGGCCGGGAGATCTCCTGGCGGGAAGACCTTATTGCCCTGTGGAAGCTCTTTCGACTCCTTACTAGAGAACGCCCGGACATTGTCCATACCCATACTCCAAAGGCCAGAACTCTGGGCGGGATCGCGGCGCTATTGGCCCGGGTGCCGATTCGAATCCATACTTTCCACGGGCATTACTTTTACGGCTATTTTGGTCCCCGCAAGACGAGAGTCTTTCTATGGATTGAACGGATGCTCGCCGTTTTCGCCACAAAACTCGTTGCCATCAGCGATGCTCAGCTCCTGGACCTCTCGGATCGCTACCGTATCAGTGCGCGCGAGAAGTTCGCCGTGGTCCCGCTGGGCGTGGACTTATCAACTCTTTTGAACGTTCGGCGCGCCGCTGAAGGCAACTCCGCATCTGGGCCTGGTCGGGAAGTGCGCATCGGATTTGTCAGCCGCCTCGTGCCGGTCAAGAACCCACAGATGGCGTTGCGGGTCTTTTCCAGGCTGGTCCGTCGCCCGGCATGTGAGACGCCGCCCCGTCTTATTTTCGTGGGGGATGGAGAACTCAAAGCGGCCCTTCAAGCAGAGGCGGCTCAGTTAGGCATGCAGGATCATGTCAGCTTCGCTGGCTGGCAATCGAACCCTGGAGAATGGTATGCGCGTCTGGACGTGGTGGTCGTGACCTCATTGAACGAAGGGACCCCTCTCGTGCTGATCGAGGCGATGGCCTCCGAGCTTCCTTTTGTGGCGACCAGAGTCGGAGGGGTCCCCGATCTCGTGTGTGGGCCGGAAGAGGTCGTGCGTAGGGGCGACGGTCGCCCGTTATTTTCACTTTTTGCGAATGGCGTGCTGGTCGGGTTGGGGGATGAGGAGGGTTTCGACGCTGCACTATGGTTTCTGCTAAGCGATCGAGAGCGTATGCGCAGGATGGGCCAGACCGGGCGGGAATTCGTGAGAGATCGGTTTTCCAAGGAACGGTTGGTGCGGGACATTCAAGCTCTCTATGAGGAATGCCTTTCCGGGAGGACGGATCTGGCTCGTTGCCCGGGACAGCCCGTCGCGCCGGTCGAGCGGGGATTTGCGGAATCTGCCGAGAATGCCCCGCTTGGAAGAGCGGGAATGAATAGCAACACGTAGCGTCGCGGAGGAGCAAAAATCCTCCTGTTGCGAAACGTTCTGCCCGGAAGGACGAGGTCCTTCGCGTATGTTACGTATCTGCATGCACCACCCCGTGCGTTGCTCAGAAAAAAGAGAAAGGGCGGATCAGAGTGATGGTGACGAATGAGAAGGTTCTGCAAGCCGTGGTTAACGCCATTGAAGCCGTCAACCAACTTCTTCCTACGGAGGCGCGTCTCGGCAAAACGGTTGACACGATCCTGATGGGTGACGCCGGGGCGGTTGATTCCTTAAAGCTCGTCAATCTGATCGTGGCAATCGAACAGGAGATCGAACAGACCTTCCACGTTTCGATCAATCTGGCCGACGATGAGTCCATGTCCCTGGCCGAGAATCCTTTTGCAACGGTCGGGTCGCTGGCCAACTACGTCTCTCTTCTCTTGGAACGTAAATCCTCATGACCTCTTTGACCAGACGCGGCGTCATCGTCTCCGACTTCAATGCCAGCAGCCTGGCCAGTTGTCTGAAAAGCCATGAGGATGGCCCTGCAGTGGAGACCGTCATGGCTCCGTTTGGTCAGGTGATGCCTGCGCTGCTGAACGCAGATTTGCCATGCTGGCACGGGAACCCCGAGTTTGCGGTCGTTTGGACTCAGCCGCAGAGCGTCATCGAGTCGTTCGGGGACGCATTGAGGTATCAGCCGGTCTCGGTGGAACGAATCCTCACGGACGTGGATGCCTACGCTTCGCTGCTTGTGGGTCTTCGGGAAAGAGTGAATTTTGTCCTGGTTCCGACCTGGGTGGCACCTTCGTTCCATCGCGATTTCGGGTTGCTTGACATGAAGACCGGCCTTGGTATGACGAACACCTTGATGCGCATGAATTTACGGTTGGTGGACAACCTGGAGAAATGGTCACACACGTATGTCTTAGACAGCCAGCGGTGGCTGGAGGCGGCCGGCGTCCATGCGTATAGCCCGAAGCTCTGGTACATGGGGAAAATTCCTTTTGGAAACGACGTGTTCATCGAAGCAACCAAAGATATAAAGGCGACCCTGAGCGGACTCTATGGAGAGTCGAAAAAATTGGTCCTCTTGGACCTCGACGACACCCTGTGGGGGGGCATAGTCGGTGAGGTGGGATGGAGCCGCCTGACCCTCGGTGGGCATGATCCAGCCGGGGAGGCTTATGCCGACTTCCAGCGGGCGCTCAAGGCGCTTACCTGTCGAGGGGTCCTTTTGGGGATCGTGAGCAAGAATGAGGAGGCCGTCGCTCTGGAAGCCATCAGACGTCATCCCGAAATGGTGCTCAGGATCGAGGATTTTGCAGGCTGGCGGATCAACTGGCAAGACAAAGCGGCGAACATCCTGGACTTGGTCAAGAGTTTGAATCTTGGCCTGCAGTCGGTCGTGTTTCTTGACGACAGCCCCGTTGAGCGCGCCCGCGTTCGCGAAGCGCTGCCGGAGGTTCTCGTGCCCGAATGGCCTGATGACAAGCGCCTCTATGCGAGAGCGGTGCGCAGCCTTCGCTGCTTTAACCCGCCCTCCATCACGCAGGAAGACATGCATCGGAGCCGGATGTACCAGTCGGAGCGGCACCGGGAAGAGTCGAAGCGGGACATGGTTTCCATGGAAGAGTGGTTGAAGACATTAGGCATCACGGTCAAAGTCGAAGTCTTGGGCGAGAGCAACCTTCAGCGAGTTGCACAACTGCTGAACAGGACCAACCAAATGAACCTGACGACGCGGCGGATGCCTGAAGCGGAATTGTTCCGATGGGCGCAGGCACCACACCGGCGGCTCTGGGCTTTCCGAGTGTCGGATAGGTTCGGCGATTCAGGCATTACGGGGATCCTGAGCCTGGAAATTCAGGACCTCACCGGCACCATTGTTGACTTTGTCCTAAGCTGCCGCGTCATGGGCCGGAAAATTGAAGAAGCCATGCTCTATCGAGCCGTTCACTACGCCCGCTCGAAGGGCTTGACAGACGTTCGAGCGCGGTTTTTCCCAACTGAAATGAACAAGCCTTGCCTGGATTTCTGGCTACGCTCCGGGTTTATCTACCGTGCGACCGACAATGAATTTTGGTGGGACGTCAAGAATCATTATCCGAACTCCGAATCGATCATGCTGGACGGTGATTGGGCGTGAGGTGTTTCCAGATGCGTTGGGAGGAACCCGATTGCATGCGTGAAGGTGTCGAGTTTCGAGTGACCGACAGCATGGTAGAGCGATTCGCGGAATTAACGGGTGATCGCAGCTCCTTGCATACAAATCAAGCATTTGCCGAGAGGTCCGCGTACAGACGGAAGGTGGTGCACGGCATGCTGCCAGTGACGTTCATCACGGCCTTGAGCCCGAACCTTCCAGGCGAACCTCGGTGGTCAGTTGTCAAACTGTCGGCTCGGTTTTTAAAGCCGAGCTTCGTGAACGACCGACTGTCGCTCAGTGTGACAATCCCGACCTCAGAGGCGCCATCGGATGTCAAGGAGGTGGAATTCGCGTTCAAGAATCTAGAATCCGGGGCCATCGTGACGACGGGCCGTGCGACGTTTTCCTCCCAGCGTATGGCTGGGGAGGAAGCTGCGCCGGTGCTTGGGGGCCGACAGACGGGCGGGAGCTGCTTGGTGAACGACAAACTCTCTGAGCAAGCGATTCAATTTGAACAGATAAAGAAGGGGCAAGGTGCCAGTTTTCAGTTTCAGGTTACCGTCGCGAGTCTGGAGTCGTTTCTTGATTTGATCGCCGAGGGATTAGCCTCTCACGGCAGCCGATCGGCGCCTACTTCCAATGCCGCCCATGAGACCAACGTCATGGCGGCATGCCTGGTCTCGACATTCGCGGGAATGTGCCTTCCGGGTAAGTACGCGACGTTGATGGAGTGCTCGGTCGCCTTCGCCAGGCCGATCAGATTGAATAAGACGTACACACTAACGGGGACTGTACAACATGTTTCTCGAGCCACCAGCGTCCTTTCCGAAACCCTCCTGATTCAGGACTCAGATAATGAGATGGGCGTCTGCGCCACCGGTAAGGTAAGCGTCAAGGTCAATGAGCCGGCGACCGTTGGGCCGTCAATGGACTGGTTGCGACAACATGAATTCGATTTGCGGTTGAAAAACCAGGTGGTGTTGATCACGGGAGGGAGCCGAGGCATTGGAGAAACTACAGCGAAGTTGTTTGCGCTCTACGGCGCCAAGGTCGTGGTGAATTATCGCCAATCTCAGCAGGATGCTGAACGTGTGGTGGAGCAGATCACGAGTGCGGGCGGAGAAGCCATTGCGGTTCAGGCTGATGTGACGGACCGCGGCCAGGTCCGTCAGATGATGACGGCGATCCAGGCCAGGTACGAAACCGTCCATATTTTGGTCAATAATGCGGTGGCGGATGCGTACCCGATCCCGTTCATGGAGCTTACTTGGGACCATCTTCAAAGGGACCTCGACGTGACTCTAAAGGGAGCCTTTAATTGCTGCCAGGAGGTCCTGCCGCTCATGCAGAGAAACGGAGGAGGGAAGATCATTAACCTGTCGAGCGTGTTTACCGACAATCCGCCGCCGCTTCAAACGAAGTACGTTGTTTCCAAGAGTGCCTTGACGGGGTTAACGCGCAGCTTGGCGGTCGAGTTTGCGCCGCATCACATTCAAGTCAATCTTGTCCAAGCGAGCATCGTGGAAACCGATTTGTCGAAGCACGTGCCGAAAATATTCCTGTCCGGCATGAAGCATGACACGCCGATGAAACGGCATGCGTCTACCGGCGATGTCGCAAAAGCGGTCGTGTTCTTGGCGTCGGCTCTTTCTTCCTTTACGACCGGGCAGAGGATCTTGGTGACCGGTGGCAATCCGCCGTTTCTGTAAGCAGCGTGTACAATTCGGACGCAGTAGGGGAGCCTGCGCACAACGAAGCAGGTGGCGCTCTGTTACGAAGACTCACTCGTTGAACAATTTTATCTTGCAACCCCGCCACAGGTTATGCTACTCGTCTGCTTTACCCTGGTTGTGGGGCAGAAACTTGTCATTGACACTTCGCGAAAGAGCGCCTGACTCAGGATGTAGTCGTCCTCCAACGGCAGTGCCTGCGTTTAAAGATTCCCGGTGCAAGAACGAGCGGGCACTGGGCGCTGAGGTCCCAGAAAGTACGGGTCTGGCAAGAAGGTAACAGCATGAACTATCTCATCACAGGCGGGGCAGGATTCATCGGTTCTCATCTTGCAGAGGCGCTGCTCGACAAAGGGACCGATGTGGCGATCATTGACGATCTCTCGACCGGCAGTATTCTGAACATCGAGCACCTCAAGTCTCACCCTCGATTCAGTTACGTGCTGGATACCATGATGAATCGGGCAGTCCTGACCGAATTAGTGGACCGGGCTGATGTGATCATGCACCTGGCGGCAGCGGTCGGGGTGCGTCTGATCGTGGAGAGCCCCGTCCGAACGATTGAAACCAACATCAAGGGAACCGAGTTGGTTCTTGAGCTGGCCAGCAAGAAGAAGAAAAAAGTCATCATCGCTTCCACGAGCGAAGTGTATGGCAAGGCCAGTAAGGTCCCGTTTTGCGAGGATGACGATCTCGTCATGGGAGCGACTGATAAAGGGCGTTGGAGCTATGCAGGCTCCAAGATGATCGATGAGTTTCTCGCTCTGGCCTACTGGAAAGAAAAGCGGGTGCCGACCGTCGTCGTCCGGCTGTTCAACACCGTGGGCCCGCGCCAGACCGGTCAGTACGGGATGGTGGTGCCACGGTTTGTCGAGCAGGCGCTGCGCGGCGAGCCGATCACGGTGTATGGGGATGGCAGCCAGCGGCGGTGCTTTACCTGGGTCGGGGATGTGGTCCAAGCGCTTACGGCATTTTCCGAGCACCCCGGCGCTATTGGGGAAGTTTTCAACTTGGGGAATACCGAGGAGGTCACGATCCTCGAGTTGGCGGAGCGAACCAAGGGGTTGACCGGCAGCGCGTCGCCCATCGTGTTCATCCCCTACGAGCAAGCTTATGCGGCAGGATTTGAAGACATGCCGCGACGCATTCCCTCCATTGAGAAGGCCCACCGATTGATCGGGTATCGGCCCACCCTCGGACTTGACGGAATCCTTAAGTCCGTCATCGAATACGTAGAGCAGAGGACAACCTGAGATGCTGGAAACCGTCCTGGCAGGAGGGATGTGCGCGCTGTTGCTCTCGCTTACTCTGACCCCGCTGCTTCGCATGGCCGCGCACCGGTACGGTTTCGTGGCCCAGCCGCGCGTCGATCGATGGCACCAGAAGCCCACGGCCTTGTTCGGTGGCGTGGGTATCTTCCTGGCGTTTGCCATCCCGTTTGCGGTTCTGAACGAACACGATCGAAGTCTGCTCTTTCTCATGGCTGGGGCGATCATTGTCTTTGGGCTTGGCATCGCCGATGACCTTCACCCTGTTCAGCCGTATGTGAAATTGGTAGTCCAGATAATGGCGGCGGGCCTCGCCACCTACGGGGTCTTCGCCCCAGCTCACGGAATGGGCCTGCTCGTCATCCCCTTGGCAATTTTCGGCTTGGTGGCTCTGACCAACGCCTTCAATCTTCTCGACAATATGGATGGCCTCTCGGCCGGGATCGCATGCATCACCTCATTCTTCCTGTTCCTTGTTTCATACACCATGCAGAGTTGGATGGTCGCCCTTTGCGCCGCGGTCATGTTCGGAGCCACGTTGGGATTTCTTTTCTATAATTTCAATCCGGCCACGATCTTTATGGGAGATTCCGGCAGCATGTTCCTGGGGTTTACCTTGGCGGCTCTGACGATGAAGGGCAATTG
>Ga0194131_10003978_pt1 | contig 22707 bp, 14 predicted proteins | sample TA2KigO120mmetaG_FD_148631 | JGI IMG/M metagenome (GOLD analysis project Ga0194131, IMG submission 148631) | Freshwater microbial communities from Lake Tanganyika, Tanzania - TA2015053 Kigoma Offshore 120m | ecosystem: Environmental > Aquatic > Freshwater > Lake | place: Tanzania: Lake... | reverse complement strand
AAGGATCCGCTCAGTCGATGCCGCCGTCGGCGACTTCGGTCTTGGGTGCCGCGGCGACTCCCTGCACCGGCATCGCGAGCGGGCTGCGCGTCGCGAGCAGCTGCGGCTGTTGGCGATCCGTGAATCGGCTCTCGCGATCACCGATGAGCCGCGAGAGCTTCTCCCGCAAGCGCGCGTGCTCGACCGGCGGCAGCTCCACGGCCTGCCACTCGCCGCGCACCTTGAAGCGCAGGTGCTCGCCCGACAGACGCCACTCCTCGAGCTGCTCGTAGCGCTGCCAGAACCAGCCGCTCTGCACGCCGTGCTCGGCGCACAGCCGCGTGCCGAAGGACGGCCGCACCACTTGCAACAAGAGCGCCAGCGTGAGCGCGGTCAGCGCCGTCGGCTCGAGTTCGGGCGGCGCCTGCAACGAGACGATGGCCATGACGACCAGCACCGCGCCCGCGCCGAGCCAGCGCTGCCCCACGCCGGCGGCCTTGCGCGCGATCACCGCGCCCAATGCGCGCTGTCCGCGCCAGCGGTGCGCGACCACGAACAGCAGCGAGCCGGCGAGCAGGAAGCTCGCGAATTGAAGCGGGAGCAGCATCTGCGCGCGAGCTAGATCGTCTTGAAGTTCAGGTAGAAGTCCTTGCGATCGTACTCGGCGTGCCTGCCGCGCTCCTCGACGTCAGCCTCGGTCTTCGGCGGCGGCACGATGACCTTGTCGCCCTTCTTCCAGTTGACCGGGCAGGCCACGCCGTGCTTGTCCGCGCATTGCAAGCCGTCGAGCAGCCGCACGATCTCGTCGACGTTGCGGCCGACGTTCATTGGGTAGTACACCAGCGCGCGCACCACGCGCTTGGGATCGATCAGGAACACCGCGCGCACGGTGGCCGTCGCGTGCGTGTTGGGATGCAGCATCCCGAACTTCTTCGCGACGCTCATGTCGATGTCGGCGATCATCGGGTACGGGATCGTGACGCCGAGGATCTGCTTCAGGTTCTCGCGCCAGGCGAGGTGGCTGTGGATCGAGTCGATCGACAAGCCGATCAGCTTCGTGTTGCGCTCCTGGAACTCCGCGTTGCGCCTGGCGAATTCGGTCAGCTCGGTCGAGCAGACCGGCGTGAAGTCGGCGGGGTGGCTGAACAGGATCACCCACGAGTCCTTCTGCCAGTCGCTGAACTTGAGCTGACCCTGCGTGGTCTGGGCATCGAAGTCCGGCGCGAGGTCGCCGATGCGGGGAATCGAACTCGTGCTGAGGTCGGTCATGGAAGCTCCAGGAGTGGGAAGACGCCGGCAATCCTAACGGGTAGCACCGGCCAGCGCGGCCAGCACGACCGCATTCTCGCGCAGGCACTTCTGCACGACCTCGGCGAAGGCCTTGGGATGCGCGGCGGCCAGCGCGGGCCACGCGCCGTCTTGCGGACGGGCCGTGGCGGTCAGTTCGTGCGTGACGAGCGCGCGGTCACGCACGCGGCTGGCCAGCGGGTCGAGCACGGCCACGTCGAGCGCGCAGCGGAAGCGCGCCTGGATCCCCATTTCCTGCCAGCTCCATTCGCGGATCGTGACTGCGAGCTGCACCTCGCGCTCGTCGTGGCGGCAGCGATAGCCGAGGGCGCGCAGCTCCTCGCGCAGCGCCGAGCCGAGCGCCTTGGCCAGCGAGTCCTCATCGCGTTCGGTCTCGATGCGCGTGCCGTGCTCCAGCTCTCCGATCTGCATGGGGCGGGTCTCGCGCGCATCGACGACCGGAGCGACGAAGACGTGCGCCTTGCGCCCGATGTTGTCGGCCGGCGGGGCCACGTAGTCCAGCGGCAGGCGCCGCGTGCCGCGACAGGCTCCAGAGATCAGCACCAGCGCCGCGATCAGGCAGCAGCGCCAAGAGGATCGATTCAGCATCGCGATACTGTAGCGGAGCGCCGCTTCGGAGGCTTGCGACTCAGCTCGCGGCGCGTTCGCGCAACGCCACGGCCGAGGCGACCAGGCGGTCGCGCGCGATCACGACGCCGCTGCCGGGCTCGACGGCGCCGAATTCCAGCACGCCGGTCGGACAGCCCTGCACGCAGGCCGAGCAGCGCACGCACTCGGGATCCTGCATCGGCAGCCCCTTGTTGGCGAAGGCCATCACGTCGATGCCTTGGTGGCAGACGCTGGTGCACACGTTGCACGAGATGCACTTCTTCTTGTCCGCCAGGATGCGGAAACGGCTGAAGCGCGCGTACACGTGCATCAGCGCCGCCAGCGGGCAGGCGAAGCGGCACCACACGCGGCCGCTGAGCCAGAAATACAGCCCGACGCCGACCACGCCGGCCAATCCGATGTCCACGAGGTGGTAGTAGTCCAATCCGGTCCAGTTGGAGAGCAGCGCGCCGGAGAGCGCGCCCGCCCACCCCACGCCGCTCCACCCGAGCACGCGCAGCACCAGCATCAGCAGGCACGCGACCAGCAGGACCTGGCCGACCAGGTTGAGCCGGTTCCACAGCGGTCCATGCGGCATCTTCTGCCGCTGCGTGTCGCCCAGGGTCTCGGCCAGCGCGCCGCACGAACAGATCCAGCCACAGTAGGCGCCCTTGCCCCAACGCCACACGATCAGCGGGATCAGCACGAAGGTCTGCACGAGGCTGATCACGAGCCAGGTCCACAGCGGCTCGCCGGTGAAGACGTTCCACAGGAACAACGGCCAGGCCAGCACGAGGCCGAACGCGCGCCAGTACTCACGGCCGTGCCCGCTCTCGACCGCCGGGAACAGCGCGTCGGCCGCGCTCTGCGCGAAGCCCGCGTCGAAGACACCGTTGTGCCCGAGCCACGGCAGCACCAGGTACGGCAACAGGAACAGCGGCACGACCTGGAACGCGATCAGCGTCAGCGTCTGCGCGGTCACGTACGGCGTCCGGCGTCGTCGGATGCGCGCGATGCCGAACAGTCCGACGCACAGGCAGTACGCGAGCGAATAGTAGAACCCCGGCTCGGCCAGCGTGATCGCGAGCGTGTGGAGCAACGAGCCCGCATCGCGGGCGGACTCACCGAGGCGGCTGACCAGCTCCGGCATCTGGTACGGGAACCAGCCCCGCTGCTGGAACTGCGCGTTCAGCCAGCCGCCGGCCTTCCAGTTGTAGAGGAACACGCAGAACAGCACGAAGGCGGCGCAGGCGGCCCAGGTGCGCGCGTTCCATTCGCCGCGGATCGGCACGCCGGAGCGGCGGAAGAACTCCAGCGGCGCCTCGCGTCCGATCAGCGCGTACACGGCGTCGTTCGGCAGCTGCGCGGCCTGGGCGCCCTTCAACTCGACGCGGCCCTCGCCGATGCGCGCGACCGTCGTGCCCAGCGCGACGCGCAGGGCGCCGCTGTGCTCGAGCGCGTTCAGTCGCTCCACGTTCTCGGGCTTGGGACGTGCGAACTCCGCCCCGCGATGCGCGAGCGTGACGCGCGCGCCCTGCTCGGACAGCGCGATCGCCGCCTCGAGCGCGCTGTCGCCGCCGCCGACGACGAGCACGTGCTGGCCCGCGTGGATGGCCGGATCGTGCAGCCGGTGGTGGACTTTCTCGAGCTCTTCGCCCGGCGCGCCGAGCTTGCGGAAGTTGCCGGACGCGCCGATCGCGACGATCACGCGGCGCGCGTACAGGAGCGGCTTGCCGTCGACCCACACAGCGAGCAGCCCTTGGTCGCGCAGCACGCGCTCGACGTGCGCGCGGCGGCTCTGGATCCCGGCGCGCTCGACCTGCTCGCGCAGCTCGCGCAGCAGGTCCTCCTTGACCGTCGCCGCGACCTGCAGCTCGCCGGCGGGACGCATCTCGCTCGGATAGGTGTAGATCGGCTTGCCGCGCGGGAAGTCCTCGATCGTCGCGAAGGGCTGCGCGGCCTCGAGCACCGCGAAGGTCAGGCCGCGCCGGCGCGCCTCCAGCGCCGCGGCCATCCCCGACACGCCGCCGCCCAGGATCGCCAGGTCCAGCACCTCGACCCCCTTCGGTGCCGGCAGCGCGCGCAGGCGCGGCAGTTCCGGATCGTCGGCCACGCGCGCCGCCAAGCGCGCGCCCGAGTCGAGCGCGAACTTCAAGAGCGGCACTCCGGTCAGGTCGCCGGCCACGTACAGGCCCGGCACGCGCGTCGTTCCGTCCGGCTCCACCTCGGGACGGCGCTCGACGCGGCCGGCGGGCCAGCGCCCGTGCAACCAGTGCGCGTAGCGCTCGAGGGATCGCAGCATGAATGGATGGATGCCGGCGCTCGAGTTGGGTTTCAGTCCGCCTGGCGGCGCGCCCGCCGCAGCAGCACGAGCAGGGTCGCCAGCGCGAGGCCCGCGAGCGCCCAGCCCAGCGTCCATGAACGCGGCGCATACTCGAGCACCACGCGGTGGGTGCCGGCGCCGAGGCGCAGCGCCTGGAAGGCGCCATTGGCTCGCAGCAGTTCGACGGGCTCGCCATCGAGCGTCGCGCGCCAACCGGGGTAGCTCGCGCGGCAGATGACGAGGAACCCAGCGTCCTCGCGCGTGGCTTCGAGTTCGATGCGAGCCGGCAGTTCCTCGATCACGCGCACGGGCAGCGGCAGCGCGTCGCTCGCGCTGCCGGCGCTGACGCCCTCGAGCACCACCGTGCGTCGCGCATCGAAGCGCGGATCGAGCAATCGCCGCAGCGCGTCCTGCTCGCTCGCGACGGCCTCGCTGGCGCCCACGCTGAAATAGCGCCCGAGCCCAGCTCGATCGCGATACAGCCGCAGGTGCCGCATCTCGCGCACCAGCTCCAGTCGTGCGTGCGAGAAGGACCAGTCGAAGTGCAGCGCCCCCGCGCTCTCCTTGCCCGCCACGCTGAGCCGGCCCCCCGGCACGCTCAGCGCGCCCGCCTGCCAAACCACCGGACAGGCCCGCGACGCACCGGTCGCGCACGACAGCCGCAGCCGATAGCGCCCCGCGGGCAGCCCGGCCGGCAGCGCGATCGGATGCGTGCAGGCAGGGACCGGGCCGGGACGCTCGAAGTAGCCTGGCAGCTCCTCGGGATCGCGCGAGGTCACCAGGCGCTCGCCGAGCGCGACTTCTTGCGCGTGCACGAGCCCGCGCTCGGCGTGCTCGAGACGCAGCGATAACGCGTGTTCCCAACCCGCCTGGGTGCTGCCCGCCCACAGCATCAGCGCCTGCATGTCGGCGCGCGCCACGTCGAACTCCTGCACGAGCTCGACGCCGGCCACGAGCTCCACCGGGCTCGCGCGGATGCCGGGCTTGTGGAGCTGGTCTCCCCTTCCCGTGTCCAGCGGCGGCCACGCGCCGCGCGCGACGATCCAGCGCGTGCCGGAAGCCGCCAGCGCGTTCGTCGTCGCGCTGCGCGGGTCCTTGTTGGACCCGAAGGCAGCGAAGCCCTGGTGCAGGAACTTGTCGAAGCTCGCCACGCCCATCGCGTCGTAGTTGGACAGGATCGCGAGCCGGTACGCGACGTTCAGCTCGGCCGCCAGCACCGACTCCCCCAGCGTCGCGACGTTCTCCGCGCCGACATCGCTGCGCAGCTGATCGATGTGTCCGGTACGCGGGAACAGGAGGCGCTGCTCGATGGTCGGGTTGTACGTGCGGTGGATCCAACCCCCCTGGAAGAACACGACCAGCGCGGCGAGCCCGAGCGCGGCAGCGCCGACGCGCGCGGACCCGGCGCCGCGCGCGAGCACCAGCGCCGCGATCCCGACGCCGAGTGACAGACCGATCTCGCGCACGTGGGCCGGCAGCAGGTCGCCCATGCCGGTGGTGGCGCGCACGCGCTCGCCGAACAGCATGAGCGCGTGATCCGCTCCGGCCAGCGCGGCCAGCCACAGCGCCGCACCGGCGACGACCACGGCCAGGATCCAGCCCGCGTTCGCGGCACCGCGCCGTGCGCGCTCGCAACCCAGCGCCGCCAGCAGCGCCAACGCGAACACCCACAGCGGTTGGCTGCGGTTGATCGGCATGTCGGCGAGCAGCGGCACGCGAGCGGTCGCGCGCGCCAGTCCGCCGACGTCGTGCGACCACAGGAACCAGACCAGCGCAAGTCCGAGCGCGACGCGCGCGCGCCGATCGCGCCACGCGCCCGCGGCGCCGATCAACGCGGCCAGCAGCACGAACACGCCCGCGTAGGCCATGTTGATGCCCTCGTAATTCGGCGGCGGCGTGCGGATGTCGATCAGATAGGGCGAGGCGGGATTGCCCAGCAGCGCCGGGAACACCCACAGCGGCAAGTAGCGCAGCTCGAACGGCTGCTGGTTGTGCACGCGGCTCTCCAGCGCGCTGGCGTGACTCAGGTACTCGAGGAACGGCAGGACCTGCGGCGCGGCGAGCAGCATGCCGCCGACTCCCGCCAGCGCGATCGCTCCCAGCGCGGTCGCGCAGCAGCGCGGGCCGCGCGCTCGGGCGATGTGCATGCAGCGCCACAGCACCCACAGTGCGATGCCGAGCACGCCGAAGAAGAACGGTTCCGGATGTCCGGCCAGCGCGCCGAGCGCGACCGCGAACGCCAGTCCGAGCGCCGAGCGCAGCACGCGCGCGCCGCGCTCGGCCGCCTGCAGCACGCCCTCGGCGCACCACAGCCCGGCCGGCAGCACGACCAAAGCGCCCGGATGCGGATACCCGAGCAGCAGCACATTGTGGCCGCTGTAGGCGAACGCGACCGCGCCGAAGCCCGCCGCCGCGGCGCCGATCCCGATGCGCCGCAGGAACAACCAGCTGAACCATGCCAGCGCGAACAGCTTGAGGAACGCGCTGACGACGAGACCGGCCTCGAACGGCAGTACGTAGAACGGCCACTGGAACGGCGAAAGCAGCGCCGATTGGTAGTTGGCGACCAGCGGCTCGCCGCAGCCGTTGTACGGATTCCACAACGGCAGGCGTCCGGCGTGCAATTCTTCGCGCACGAAGGCCGTCCACGGCTGCATCTGGAAGGCCGGATCCGACAGCAGGCGATTGGCCGGCACGCGCCCGGCCTCTAGCTCGAGCAGCGCGAATTGATTGGCGAGATCGCCGGTCGAATACGCGTGCGTGCCGAGCTTCGCGATCGGCTCGGCGAGCAACGCCAACGCCAGCAGCGCGAAGCAGAGCGCCGCGAGCCAGCCCTGGCGGCGCGTGACAGGGCTCGGCTCGATCGCGCAAGCCGAGCTCGCGCGATCCGACTCCGCGAGTCGAGCCGTACTCACGGCTTGCTCCCTTCCCGGCGCGCAGCGAGCAGCGGCAGCAGCACTGGAACCAGCGCCGCGGCGACGCGCGCGTGCCCGGTGGCCGTCAGGCGCCCGCCTGGCGCGCTCCACTCTGCCACTGGATCTCCCAGCGCGGCGCGCGGATCGACCACGGTCGCCCCCAGCGCCTTCGCCGCCTCGATTGCGGCGCGTGCGTACCCCTCGAGGATCGGCAGCGGCGGCTGCTCGCCGCGCGGCGCTTGAATCGCCAGCGCGACGAGCGATGTGCGCTGCTGCGCCAGCTCCGCGCCCCACTCCTCGAAGCAGCGCCGGTACTCGGGTGGCGCCATGCGCCGCTTTCCCGGCCACGCGAAGGTGCCGGACCCGTTGCTGGCCGCCATCTCGAGCTGCGCGCCGACGAAGGCCGACTCGCGCGACTCGATCCAGGCGCCGCTGCACGCAGCCCCGGCCAACCGCGCCAGGTGCGCCAGTCGCATGCGATAGCCGAAGGTCGCCTCGCCACCGGTCCAAGTCGCCAGCGCCTCGAGCTTCACCAGATCCGGCGCGCCGCGCGCCGGAACGAATTCATTGCGCCCGGAGAAGCACACGATGGCGACATCGGGCCGCCACTCACGAGCGCGGCCGCGCCACAGCGCGCGCCCCTGTGCCAGCGTGAAATCATCTACGGCCGCCGCAACGAGTTCGACCTCCGTGCCCGCCGCCGACAGTCGTTCTCGCAGAAGCGCCGACAACCGCTCCGGCGGCGCGAGTTCGGTGCCGGCGACCTGCGCATCGCCGAACAGCGCGATTCGCGCGCGCCCCGGATCGCGATCCCGCGGCGGGAGCTCGCCCAGGCCCCCGAGTTCGTTGACACCGCTGAGCGCGCCCGCACCGCCGCCGCGACGCGGCGACCACAGGGTCAGCGGATCGAGCTCGCACGCATGGATGCCGGTCAGCATCGCGCGGTCCTCGGCAGCCGAACGCCAGGGCACGCGCAGTTCGAGCGGCGGAAACCAGAACCCGAGCTGCCGCAGCCTCCACTCGGCGCCGACGCACGCGAGCGCAAGCAGCGCGGCAAGCAGCATGAAGCGGGTCGAGCGCGATCGGAACGTCATACGCGGTGCGGCTGCACAGTCTCCGCGCTCGGGGGTCCGCGCGGCAAGGATCAGCGCTCCGCGGCAGCTTTCAGCACGAATCACGGCTTGTCGCTGGCCAAGGGTCGCCGCAGCATCTGCCGCCGCCCTTCGTGACGGCGCATTTCACCGCACCTGCCGCTGCACAGCCTTGCCCAACAAGTTCACGAAGCTCGAATGGCCGACCGGCTCGAACGGTAGGAGGGTGCGCACCGAAGCGCGCACGAGGTCGGCCGACCGCGAGCAGCCAGCGGGATCGGCTGCGCGGCTATGCGCCCTGCTTCATCCAGCGGAACAGCTCGACGATCTTGGGCGGTTGGCCGGTGCGCAGGATTCCGACGCGGAAGATGCGGCCGGCGAGGATCAGCAGGAGGGCGGTCGTCACGATGGTCAGCGCACCGGTGCCGATCACGTCGAACATCGGCGGATCGGCTGCGATCCGGTTCAACATGATGAACGGCGAATAGATCGGCACCCACGACAGCACGGTGGCGAGCGTTCCGTTCGGATCCTTCGGGATGAACATCATCGTCAGGACCGGGACCATCATCACCATGACCACCGGGCCCATGAAATTCTGCGCATCCTTCAGCGTGTTGCACAGCGCGCCGATGGCGAGGAACACGCTCGCGTACAGCAGGTACGCCATCGTGAAGTAGACCGCGAAGGCGCCGATGAACTGCGGCGTGAAGATCACGGTGAAGATCATGCGTGCGATGTCGTCGACTTCGGGCCCGAAGCTCAAACGCAGCACCAACGCCCCCGTCGTGAACCACGACAGGAACATCGTGAAGCCCACTCCGGCGATGCCGACCAGCTTGCCCGTCATCAGTTCGGTCGAAGTCACGGAGGACAACAACACCTCGACGATGCGGTTGCTCTTCTCCTCGACCGTGTTGTTGAGCAGCATCTGCGCAACCGTCATGATCCCGATGAACAGCAGGTAGACGAACCCGGCTGGCGCCCACTGGCGCACGACGTCCGCCGTCGAGACCTTTTCGTCGCCTTCCTTCTTCTTCGGGTTCTTCGACTCGACCTTGACCCGGATCTCCGCAATGCGTTTCACCTCGTCCGGCAGCATGCCAGCGGAGACGAACTCGCGACGCCGCAACTCGTCCTCGAGGCTGCGCTCGACGCCCTCCTTCAGGTCCGAATCGGCGAGGTTGATCGTCCAGAACTCCGCGCCCTTCTTGCGCTTCGCGAGGTCCTCGGGGAGCACGACCAGCGCAAAGAGTTCCGCATCCTTGCCGTCGACGACGATCTTCTTCTCGCCGACGAGGTACGGCTTCAGCGCCGTCTTGAGCCCCTCGGTGTCGTCAGCCACGACGCCGGACGGCACCGGCACCTCGACGAAGCGCGCCTTGGGCTCGACGAATGGCTTGCGCTTGTCCTCCGGCTGCGATCTCGTCTTCTCGAACCACTCGGCCTTGGCCAGATCGATACGCTTGGTCGCCTCGCTCTTCAGATGCGAGCGCACGATCTCGCCTAGGTCTTTGCTGCGATCGACGACGCAGTAGTAGCGCGTCGGAGTTGCCTTGTCGGCGAGGAACCTCGGCACGCGGATGCCGGCCCACAGCATCAGCGGGAAAAACAATAGGCCGATGATGAAGCCCTTCGTGCGCACGTTCTCGCCGTATTCGCGACCGGCGACGAGCCACACGTACTTCCAGAACGATCCGGCGCGCTTGTCGGTGCTCATGCCAACATCTCCGCCGCATCCTTCGCGCCGACGCGGTCGAAGAACAGTTCGCGCAACCCCGGCTCGCGCTTGTCGAACGAGCGCACCTCGTGGCCGGCGCGAATGCACGCGGTCAGGATCCCGTCGGGACTTGCGTCCTGGCTCAACCCGAGTTCGTACGTGCCGTCGACGCGCCCGCGCGCGACAGACGTCACGCCGGACAAAGCCTGCAAGGCCGCCGACTCGGCGCTCGTGCCGATCACGATCCGCTTCGGCAGGGCGGCGAATGCCTCCTGCAGCGTGCCGTCGAAGACCTTCTTGCCGCGCGCGAGCATCGCGATGCGATCGCAAAGGTGTTCGGCCTTCTCCAGGTCATGCGTCGAGAAGACGATCGTCGAGCCGTCCTTCGACAGATCCGCGATCACCTGCTCCATCACCTGCTGGTTGACCGGATCCAGCCCGCTGAACGGTTCGTCCAGGATCACGAACTCCGGGCGATGCGCGATCGAGGCGAGCACCTGCACCTTCTGGCCCATGCCCTTCGAGAGCGCGTCACACTTGCGCTCCTTGAACTCCCCCAGACCGTAGCGATCGAGCAACTCGATCGCGCGCTGCCTGGCGTCCTTCGATTTCATCCCCTTGAGCTCGGCGAAGTACGCGATCAGGTCCCGCGCCTTCATCTTCTTGTACAGGCCCTTCTCCTCGGGCAGATACCCGATGCGATGGCGCACGTCGAGCGCGCTCGGCGTGCCGAGAACTTCGATCGTGCCGCCGCTCGGCTCGTAGATGCCGAGGATCATGCGGATCGTGGTCGTCTTGCCGGCGCCGTTGGGTCCGAGAAAGCCCAGCACGCAGCCGCGCGGTACGTCGAGATCGAGGTCGTCCACGGCCACGAAGTCGCCGTAGCGCTTGCGTAAGCCCCTGAGTCGAAGAACGGAGTCGGTCATGGATGTGGGCCGGTGATGCTAGTGGCGACGGGCGTGAAATGCTCGCCCGAGCTATGCTCAGGAACCACATGGGCCTCGTCGGACCCCTCGGAGCGAATCGGCTCGTCGAGCTAGTCGACCAACTCACTTTCGTCGGTGTGGTCGCGCAGGGTCTCGGCATGGCCTTGCTCGCATTGCTGTTCGCCGGTCTCGCCCGCAGCGCGCGCAATCCGGCCTGCCTGCGGGCGTTCGCGTGGTCGAACGCTCTTGTGTCCGTAGCGGCCATGGCCGTCGCCCTGCGCTATGCCCTGCTCGAGATCGAGCAGCCGCTGTCATGGGCCGCGGAGCGGAGCACGACGGCGCGCGTGCTGTACACGGTCTATCTCTCGTCCAAGCTCGGCGCGCTGCTCTTCCTCGTCTCCGGCATGCGCATCTTCGCCGGAGAAGTGCCGCCGCGTCGGCTGATTCGCCTCGCTCTCGGAGCGATCCTGCTGTTCTCGACAGGTGCGGCCTGGGCGATCGACGGCCTCGGCGGCGCGCTGACACTGCAGGCGCCGTTGTGCGTGCTCGGCTTTGGAGCCGCCGCGTTCACGCTCTGGCGGCTGCCGACGGCTCGCCGCACGTTCGCGACGCGGCTGGTCGTGGTCTGGTTGTGCGCGATCGCTCTGGTGTGGCTCGCCTACGCAGTCGCGCTCGGTGTCGGCCCGGCTGCGGTGGAGATTGCCGGAGCGCGACCGCTCGAACTCCTGCTCGAGTACAACTCCCACCTCGACCTGCTTATGGGATTGGGCCTGGCCATGGGGCTCTTGATGGTCCTCTTGCAGGACCAGGAGCGCGAGTCGGCCGAACAAGACGCGCGCATCGGTGCGCTGGAGCTTCGGCTCGCTCAGGCCAAGCGCATGGAGTCGATCGGAGTGCTGGTCAGCGGAGTCGCGCATGAACTCGCCACTCCATTGACGGCGATCCTCGGCTACACCGACCAGCTTCGCGGACACCCACCGGTGGAGGTTCCGGAGGCGACGATGCGCATCGTGCACGATCAGGCGCAGCGCTGTCGCTCGATCGTCGACAACCTGCTCGGGTTCGTCGGCAACCGGGAGGAGCGCAGGGAAGACCTCGAGTTGCGGGCGGTCTGCCGGCGCGTGATCGAAGGTCTGCAATCCGAGGCGCAGGCTCGGGGGATCGCGGTCGAACTCGCTCCCGGCGCAGTCGTGGCGATGCGCGGCGATGTCATCGGGCTCGAGCAGGTCGTGACGAATCTCGTGCACAACGCGATTCAGGCGGCCGACCGGAACGGTCACGTGCGTGTATTCGCGCGAACCGACGGTGACCAGGCCGAACTGTGCGTCGAAGACGATGGGCCCGGCATTCCGTCGGATGTGATGCCCCGCATTTTCGAACCCTTCTTCACGACGCGTGCCGCGTCGGGCGGATCCGGGCTCGGCCTGTCGATCACGCATGGCATCGTGCGTGCGCACGCCGGCTCGCTGCACGCCGAGAACCTGTCCCCGCCGGCGCGCGGAGCGCGCTTCACCGCGCGGCTGCCGCTGCTGAGCCGAGGCCGCAGTTTGTCGACACCCTGGCCGCGCATCTCGACGCGCTCGGGCGCGCCCTCGTGGCCGCCTTCCCATCGCCCACCGTCGAAGATGGGACCGCTTCGCGAGCCGGCCGAGCAGGGCGAGGTGCTGCCCGTGCGCGAACTGCGACCTCAATCGCCGCGAACCGGCGCAACGTCTCGACGCATGTGCGTCATCGAAGACGATGCCGCGGTGCTCGTGCTGCTGCAGGCGGTCTTCGATCGCGAGGGTTGGCAGGTCGAAGCCTATGGAAGTGCTCGCGCGGCGCTGGATGCGCTGCGCGGGGGTGCGGATTGGACCGTGATCGTCAGCGACGTGCAGATGCCGCACCTGAGCGGGCCGCAGCTGTTTGCGATCCTGCAGCGCGAGAGGCCGGAGCTGCTCTCACGACTTGTCTTCGTGACGGGAGACCTCGGGCTGCCGGAACTGGCGCCACTCCGTGCGCATGGCGCGTGCCGCATCTTGGCCAAGCCGCTCGACCTGCAAAAGTTGCTGGAAATCTGCGCGCAACGCTGCGAAGCCTGATTCACGCGGCCTCAGCCAGGTTCGCCGCACGCCGGCCATGCGGACGCGACCTGTGGCGATCCGCCCACAACTGGAATGCCTGCGCGGGAAATCGCGCGGCGACTCGGACCGAGCGCGAGTCGGGAACGCTGGGAGAACGCGCTCGTGCAACGCAGAGAGGAACTCCCGCCGTATCCGCGTCAGCACGGTCTCGTGGATGAGTCGGTGCTCGAACTTGCGCGCACGGCTGTGGTTCCATTCCCACTAAAACCTCACGTGGACTGGAGACAGCGGATTCCGTGCGCGAGTCAGACTAGGAGGTGGTGTACGCCCCTCTGGAGGACCCCCATGCAAGTTCCACACGAGCCCACTTCGTTCGACCAGCTTCAGCGTCATCCGACTGCGCCCACACACGCTTCGTTTCGGCGAGTTCCGCGCTTTCGAGCTTTGCACTCCGGCCTGTTCCTGGCTGCTCTGGCCGTTCCGGTTTCCGCGCTCGGCAGCGTGCTGAAGGTCGGACCCAGTGGCAGCTACGCGAACATCCAAGCCGCTGTCGATGCGAGCGTCGACGGCGATGTGATCCTCGTCGCGCCCGGCAGCGGAGGCAGCTTCGTCGTCGATGCGAAGTCGCTCGTCATCGCGGCCGACGGAGTCAGCGCGTCGAAGGGCGTGCTCGGCAACAAGTTCACGATCCAGAACCTCGGCCCAGCTCAGTCGGTCGTGTTGCGCAACTTCAGGAACGTAGCGCTCACCTCGCCGTCGCCTCCCAACGCGAACTCGAGAATCCAACAATGCGCCGGCGCGGTGCTGCTCGAGGACTGCGAACTCGTGGACGGCGACCCGACGCTGACCATCGAACAATGCGCGGCGGTCACGTTGTCGAACTGCAGGATCACCGGCTGGGAGTACGTGCCCGTGCTGTCGACGAAGTCGGGCCCGGCCCTGGTCGTCGCGCAGTCGGCTGTGCACCTGTACGACTGCACGCTGGCTGGTGCCGACGGCAAGGACAACGACTCGCCCCAGGGCGGCGGCGCCCAAGACGGTCAACCGGGCGCGGTCGTTTCGGATGCGAGTTTCCTGTTCGCGGGCGGCGTGGTGTTCCGTGGCGGTGCCGGCGGCGCGACCAAGGCATCCCAATTCAGCGGGTTCGTCCCCAGTTCGACCGGCGGCGCCGGGCTCGTGCTCGGGAATCTGTCGCAGACCTCGGCGCTGCGGGGGTGTGCGTTTCAACCCGGTGCAGGCGGTGCCACGATGGACGCCTGGGCCGTGCTGCCCGGGAGTGGCGGAGTCCGCATCGACGCGACGAACGCGTCGTACCAGGACCTGGGCGGGAATCGCGTGAGGCTGTCAGCGACGTCGCCGCTGCGCGAGGCGCAGCCCGGCAAGCTCGAGTTCGGAAGCGGGAGCAACTACCAGGCCTTCGTCTTCGCGTCCGCGACGCAGCATCCGCTGTTCGACCTGTCGTGGAAGGGCACCTGGCTGCCCGCGCCGGGATTGCTGTACCTCGGACAGGTCAGCAGCTTCAAGGGCTACGCGACGCTGCCGTTCACGGTCGGCGATCTGGGATCGGGCGTGTCCTCCGCGAGCTTGTACGTGCAGGGCGCGATGATCGATATCCCGACGGCAACCGCGACTACGACCGCGCCGACGCACCTGTTGCTGCTCGACGCGGCGCTGTGACGTGTGACCTGCGCGAGCGCGGGCTAGCCGCGCAGCGGCAGGTCGAGCCCGCGCTGCTGCGCGCAGTCGAGCGCTTCCTGGTACCCGGCATCGGCGTGGCGCATCACGCCGGTGCCGGGATCGTTCGTCAGCACGAGTTCGAGCGCGCGCGCGGCCTCGCTGGTGCCGTCGGCGACCGTCACCTGCCCTGAGTGGAGCGAGTACCCGATGCCGACGCCGCCGCCGTGGTGGAAGCTCACCCACGCGGCGCCCGACGCGACGTTCAGCAGCGCGTTCAGGATCGGCCAATCGGCGACCGCGTCGGTGCCGTCCTTCATTCCCTCGGTCTCTCGATTGGGGCTCGCGACCGAGCCGCAGTCCAAGTGGTCGCGACCGATCGCGATCGGCGCGGACACGCGTCCCGTGCGCACCGCCTCGTTGAACGCGAGCCCGGCGACGTGCCGCTCCTTGTAGCCGAGCCAGCAGATCCGCGCGGGCAGGCCCTGGAACGCGACGCGCTCGGTCGCCATGTCGAGCCAGCGCGCCAGCGAGCGATCGCGCGGGAACAGCTCGCGCACGATCCGGTCGGTCTCCGCGATGTCGCGCGCATCGCCCGACAGCGCCACCCAGCGGAACGGCCCGCGCCCCTCGCAGAACTGCGGCCGGATGTACTTCGGCACGAAGCCGTCGAAGTCGAACGCGTTCTGGAGCCCTTCCTCGAGCGCGAAGCCGCGCAGGTTGTTGCCGTAGTCGAAGGTGTCGGCACCGCGGCGCTGCAACTCGATCATCGCCTTCACATGCTCGACCATCGTGCGCCGCGATTCCTTCTCGTAGCGCCGCGGGTCCGACTTGCGCAGCGCGAGCGCCTGCGCGTAGGGCATCCGGTTGGGAACGTAGCCGTTGAGCGGATCGTGCGCGCTGGTCTGGTCGGTCAGCACGTCCGGCGTGATGCCGCGCGCGATCAGCCGCTCGAGCAGGTCGACCGCGTTCGCGACGACGCCGATCGACTTCGCGACGCCCTGCTGCTTCCACGCCAGCGCCTGGTCGATCGCGCGGTCGAGGTCGTCGATCAGCACGTCGCAGTAGCGCGTCGCGAGGCGCTTCTCGATGCGCGCGCGATCGACGTCGGCGCCGAGGAACGTGCCTTCGTTCATCGTCGCCGCCAGCGGCTGCGCGCCGCCCATGCCGCCGAGGCCGCCGGTCACGACCAGCCGATGCTTCAGCGAGCCGCCGAAGTGCGCGCGCGCGGCCGCGGCAAAGGTCTCGTACGTGCCCTGCAGGATCCCCTGCGTGCCGATGTAGATCCACGAACCGGCCGTCATCTGGCCGTACATGATCTTGTTCTCGGCCTCGAGCTTGCGGAAGTGCTCCCAGTTCGCCCAGTGGCCGACCAGGTTCGAGTTCGCGATCAGCACGCGCGGCGCGAACGGCGTCGTCTTGAAGACGCCGACCGGCTTGCCCGACTGCACGAGCAGCGTCTCGTCGTTTTCGAGGCGCTGCAGCGCGCGCACGATCGCCGCCGCGCAGTCCCAATCGCGCGCGGCCTTGCCGCTGCCGCCGTAGACGATCAGGTGCAGCGGGTCCTCCGCCACCTCCGCGTCGAGGTTGTTCAACAGCAGCCGCAGCGCGGCCTCGGCCTTCCAGCTCTTGCAGTGCAGCGCGGGGCCGCGCGGGGCGCGCTGGGCGCCCGGACGGATCTGGAGCGGAGCGGCGGGAGAACTCGTGGCTTGCATCGCCGGAATTCTACGGTTTGTCGAGGTCTGTGGACTTGCAGGATCCGCGCGGGACGCGCAGGCTGGAACGAGTGATCCCATTGCGCTCGCTGTCCTGCTGCCTCGCCACGGCACTGGCGGCGGAGTCGTGGGCGCAGTCCTGCGTGCCGCAGTGGAACGAGGCCTTCGCGACGCCGGCGCTCGATGGCGCGGTGTGGACGATGTGCACGCACGACGCGGGCAACGGCCCGGAGCTCTACGCCGGCGGCTCGTTCACGCCGGCCAGCGGTGCCGAGCGCGTCGCGCGTTGGGACGGGCTGGCCTGGCGTCCGTTGGGCGCCGGTCTGAACGGTTCGGTCTTTGCGCTCGCGAGCGCGCAGATCGGCGCGGCGCCGCGGGCGCGGTTGTACGCAGGCGGCGCATTCAACGGCAGCGGCGGCGGTGCGAATCTCGTGCGCGTCGCGTGCTGGGACGGCGCGCAATGGACGCCGCTGGGAACCGGCCTGAACGGCGCAGTGCGCGCACTCGTCGCCTTCGACTTCGGTGGCGGCAACGAGCTCGTCGCGGCCGGCGAGTTCACGCAAGCAGGAGGTGCACCCGCCGCGCGCATCGCGCGCTGGAACGGCGCAGGCTGGCAGGCGCTGGGCGCCGGCTTCGACGCGCCGACGGTCGCGCTCGCGGTGTACGACGATGGCAATGGAGCGCGCCTCTACGCCGGCGGTTACTTCGCGAAGTCGGGCACGGCGCAGGTCGGCAAGGTCGCCCGCTGGAGTGGCACGGCCTGGCAGGACGTTGGTGCACCCTTCACGCAGCCGGTGCTCGCGCTCGCGCGCTGGGACACGCTGGGCGGGGCACGGCTGGTCGCCGCCGGCATGTTCTCGACGTTCGCATCGCCGTACATCGCGCAGTGGAGCGGGGCGAGCTGGGATGCGCTCGGCGCAGGCTTCGACGGCCCGGTGCACGCGCTCGCGGCGCGCGGACCCGCCGGCGCGCAGATCCTGAACGCCGGCGGCGCGTTCGCGCAGGTCGGCGCGCTGTCCACGCCGCGCGTCGCGCGCCACACCGGTTTCGCGTGGCAGGCCGAAGCCGACGCCGATGCGTACTTCCCGCTCGCGGGCGGCAGCGTATACGCGCTCGCTCCCGATCCGCCGAAGACCGGAGCCGAGCTCGCGGCCGGCGGCACGTTCACTGCCACCGACTTGTCGCGCTGGTTCGCGCTGTCGACGAGCGGACTGTGGGGCGAGCCCGGCGGCGGTCTCGACGGCGCCGCGCTGTGCTTCGCCGAGTGGAACGACCCGTTCGGACCTGCGTTGTACGTCGGCGGCGAGTTCAAGAAGGCCGGCAGCGCCACGGTCGAGCGCATCGCGCGCTGGAACGGCGCGCAGTGGTCGCCACTGGCGGGCGGCGTCGACGGCGCGGTGCGCGCGCTCGCGGTGCACGACGACGGCGCGGGCGCCGCGCTCTACGTCGCCGGCTCCTTTCAGGCCGCGCTCGGCTCGCACGGGATCCCCGGCGCGGGCCTGTTGTGCTGGAACGGCAATGCGTGGAGCGCGCCGGGCAGCCTCGACGGCGAGGCGCGCGCGCTGGCGGTTCACGACGACGGTTCGGGCGCCGCACTGTACGTCGCCGGTGACTTCCAGAATGTCGCGGGCGTCGCCGCCGCGCGCATCGCGCGGCTGCAGAATGGCGTGTGGAGCGCCGTCGGCACCGGCTTCGACGGCGGCGTCAACGCGTTGCAGAGCACTCCGCTGGGACTCTACGCCGGCGGCGCGTTCCAGTTCGGCGGAGCCACTGCACTCCCGTTCCTCGCGCGCCACGTGCAGGGCGCGTGGCAGCCGGCCGGCCCCGCGCTCGACGGCGCGGTGCATGAGCTCGCCTGGCTCGCCGCACCCGAATTCTTCGGAGGCGAGCCGCGCCTGTACGTCGCGGGCGCGTTCAACAGCGACGGCGCGCAGGCGCTCGGCGGGCTGGCCGCCTTCGACGGCTCGCAGTACACACCGCTGGGCACGCCGCCCGCGCCGGTGCGCGCGCTGGCGATGTACGACGACGGCAGCGGAACCCAGCTCTACGCCGGCGGCGCGTTCGCTCCGAGCGCGAGCGCGCCGGGCTGGCTCGCGCGCTACGACGGCGCGCACTGGTTCGCGGTGCCCGGCGCCGCGCAGCCGGGGGTCGCGAGCGTCGATGGCGCGGTGCACGCGCTGCACGTCGGAGCCGATCCGGTCCTCGCGGGCCTGCACCTGGGCGGCGCATTCCATTTCGCGGGGGTGATCGCGTCGAAGGGCATCGCGCAGTGGTCGGGCTGCGCGCAAGGGACGCTGGTGATCAACACGCCCGAGGTCTCGCTCGCCCAGGGCGGCACGCAGACGCTGAAGCTGGCGCCCGGGCCGAACTACGCAGGTGCGCTGTACCTCGTCGCGGGCTCGCTGACGGGTGCGACCCCGGGGATCGTGCTGGACGGCGTGGCATACCCGCTGGTGCCGGATGCGTGGACCGCGCTCGTGCTCGGCGCGCCGAATCAGGGCTGGTACCAGGCAAACCTGGGATTCGTGTCGAGCCTCGGCCATGCGCAGGCCGCGCTCGCGATCCCGGCAGACTTGTCCGCGTCGTTCGCGGGCTTCAAGCTCTGGCACGCCGCACTCGTGTTCGACCTGTTCATCGGCCAGGTCGTCTGGACGAGCAACGCGGTCGAGCTGGTGCTCGTGCCGTAGCCATCCCCGGCGCGCGATCAGGCCAGCAACGGCCCCGTGGCCTTCTCGACCGCGGCCACCAACGCGCCGCTCGCCACCAGTTCGCGCGCCGCATCGATGTCCCGCTTCAGGTAGCGGTCCTTCTTCAGCGCCGGCACCAGCTCGCGCAGCGCGGCATAGGCCGCCTCCGCCCCCTTGCCCGCGCGCAGCTCGCGATGGAACTCGCGCGCCTGCGCCGCGCACAACAGCTCGATCGCCAGCACCACCTCGGTGTTCGCGACGACCTCGCGCGCCTTGCGCGCGGACCACATTCCCATCGACACGTGGTCCTCTTGATTGGCGCTGGTCGGGATCGTGTCGGCCGAGGCCGGGTGCGCGAGCCCCTTGTTCTCGCTGCACAGCGCCGCCGAGGTCACCTGCGCCATCATGAACCCCGAATTCAAGCCCGGCTCCGGCGTCAGGAAGGCCGGCAGGTGCGAGAGGTCCGGGTTGACGAGTTGCTCGGTGCGCCGCTCCGAGACGTTGGCGAGCGTCGTCACGGCGATCGCCAGGTAGTCGAGCGCCATCGAGATCGGCTGGCCGTGGAACTGCCCGGCCGAGACGACCTCGCCGGTGTCGGGGAACAGCACCGGATTGTCGGTCACGCTGTTGAGTTCCGGCGCCAGCATCGCGAGCACGTGCTCGAGCGCGGCCTTCGACGCGCCGTGCACCTGCGGGGTGCAGCGCAGCGAGTAGGCATCCTGCACGCGCGCGCAGTTCGCGTGACTCTTCAGCACCTGCGAGCCGGCCAGGCAGCGGCGCACATTGTCCGAGCAGCGCGCGTGCGCGCTCTGCCCCTTCAGGTCCGCGAAGCGCTGCTCGAAGGGCCGCGCGGATCCGAGCAGTGCCTCGATCGACAGCGCCGCGATCGCATCGGCCGCCTTCGACAGGTTCGTCGCGCGCAACGCGGCGCCGGCGCCGACGGCCTTCATCACCTCGGTGCCGTTGATCAGCGACAGGCCCTCCTTGGCCGCGAGCTCGAGCGGCGCTTCGCCGAGCCTCTTCAGCGCGGCGCGCGCGGGCATGCGCTTGGCGCCGCGCGGCGAGAGCAGCCAGGCCTCGCCGACGCCCATGCAGGCTGCCGCCATGTGCGCGAGCGGCGCGAGGTCGCCGCTCGCCCCCACCGAGCCCTTCTCGGGCACGACCGGCACGAAGCCCAGGTTGAACAGCCGCACGAGCTGCTCGACCGTCTCGGCGCGCACGCCCGAGTGACCGCGCAGGATCCCGTTCAAGCGCAGGATCTGCGCCGCGCGCGTCTCGGGGATCGAGAGCGGCGCGCCGACGCCGCAGGAATGCGACAGCACGAGGTTGCGCTGCAGCTCGGCCAGGTCCGCGCGCGCGATCGCGACGCTCTTCAGCTTGCCGAAGCCGGTGGTCAGCCCGTAGACGATGTCCCCGGCCTCGACGTGATCGTCGACGAGCTTGCGCGCGGCGCGCACGCGCGCGAGCGCGGCCTTGGCGACGCGCAATTCGACGGGCGCGCCGGCCAGCACGGGCGCGAGCGCGGCGAGGGAGAGACTGGTGCCGTCGAGGGAGAGCGACATCCGGCCGATTGTACGGAGCCGGACGGCGCGGCTACGAGCCCGGGTAGGCGCGACCGGCGCGCTTCCACTGTTCGGGCGTGTGCCCGACGATCGCTTCCTCGGGCAAGTCGATCGGCCGGCGAGTCTCGCCCTTCACGTCGACCTCGGCTTCGTCGTGCACCGGCTGTTCGTGGAAGGTGAGCTTCAGCGACCAGGTGCCCTCGACCAGCCGGTCGACGACGAGATCCTCGTCCGGTGCGAGCACCCACGGATCGCGCGGCTCTCCGTTCACGAACAGCTCGCAAGGCAGGCCCTGCGTGCGCGCGTCCAGCATCAGCCGCAGTGAACCCTTGCCCGTGTCGGAGGGCAAGAGGTGCAGCTCGATGTCGTCGTCGTCCTTGCGCACGAGCTTGTGCGCGTAGTAGCGACCGTCGACCGTGCGCGCCTCGAGGTAGCGCAGCGGTGCGATCTCGGCCCACGATGTGAAGACGAAGCGTCCCTCCGAGTCACTGGTCGAGCGCTGCAGGGCCGGAGACAGCGGTGGCAGCACCTCCGACTCGAGGAACCAGATCGGGCGCTTGGCGTACTCGAGCGTCGCGTTGACGCCGTCGGCGGCCTCCAGTTCGACCTGCACGCCCGCCTGCGGCCGACCGTCGAGCAGCACGCGGCCGACGATCTCGGCGGTCGGGGTCAGCGTCAGTTCCGCCGATTGGACCTCGCCTTCGCGCAACAGCACATTGGGCTCCTGCTCGGCCAGCGCACCCGGTCGGAACGCGCGCACCGTCACCACGCCCGGCGGCAGGTCGTCGATGCGGACCGGCACGCCGGGGCGAACGGCGATCGGATTGAGGCGGTACCACGGATACGAACGCTCGCTGCGCACTTCCGACGGCAGCAGCAGGACGTCGACCGGTTGGTTCGCGCCGACGTCGGACTTGATCGACACGATCAGGCTGGCCGAGGGCTTGAGCTTGAAGGTCAAATTGCCGACGGGAATCGTGTAGGCGGCGGTCAAGCCCAGGTGCTGCCGCACCGTTGCGTAGCCGGGCTTCTCGATCTCGATGACCGAGTGACCGGGACACAGGTTCGTCAGGTAGAAGACGCCGCTCTCGTCGGTCGCCGCCTGCTGGAAATCGATGCGCGCGAGCGCGCCGACGACCGGCTTGCCCTCCTTGTCTACGACCGTGCCGAAGCAGGCCGCCGGGCGTCCGAAGCCGAGATTGAGCTCGGCCGTGCTGCCCTGGCGCAGCAGCACTTCGCGCCGCGCGCCGCTGATGCCGGCGCCGGTCACCTCGACGACGTTGATGCCGGGCGCGAGATCAGTGGCCCCGAAGCGGCCCTCGGCATCGCAGGTGAGCGTGCGCCCGGCATTGCTGCCCGCCGCGAATTTCACGCTGGCGCGCGGGGCCGGAGCGTCGTCGCGCATCCCGATGCGACCGCTCAGGCGCGCGCTCTTGTCCGAGCCCAGCGGCCGCAGATCGGCGCCCAGCGCCATGTAGGCCGGCCGCACCAGCTCGAGCTCGACGCGCAGCGGCCACAGCACATTGGTCGCGCTCGAGGCAACGGCCTGCTTGGTCGGCGCGGGCGCCAGATCGACCGTCGTCGGCGTGAGTTCGGTCTGCGCGGTCGGGCGCGACGCCGGTCCGTCGATGACCGGAGCCTTGGTGGGCATGCGCAAGAACCACCAGGCCGCGCCGCCGCCGAGCGCGAGGACCGCGCACAGCGCGAACGCGAGCAGGCGAGACGAAGCGGTGGTGCTCATGCGCGGGTCGTGCTCACGCGGCGATCGGGCTCACGCGCGGGAACGGGCGGAGAGCATAGCGAGCCAAGGGGCCGCCCGTTGCAGTCGAGGGCGGTGCGGTCGACGGCCGCCAGCGCGTCGACAACCGGAGAACGCGGCACGCGGCGAGCAGCGCACGCCTGCAGTGAGGAAGACCGGAGCCGCCCCAAGGAGGGAATGAGAGGAGAGTCGATCCTGCCCCCGGCCTGGTTTCCGTTCGACTGCCTGAGCTGCGACCAGGGAACAGGGTCCCCACGCGCCATGCACGGGTAGCGCAACGAGCTCTGCAAGCTGCGCGGTCGTTCAGGCGGCGGAGTGTCCGGAGCGGCTCCGGTGCATGCTGCTATCCACGCACGCCGGATCGGTTGCTCGGAAATTGGCGCAAGACTGATAGATT